>Ga0105355_10001226_pt1 | contig 23708 bp, 23 predicted proteins | sample GOMGulsemesocosm_2_FD_83508 | JGI IMG/M metagenome (GOLD analysis project Ga0105355, IMG submission 83508) | Methane-oxidizing microbial communities from mesocosms in the Gulf of Mexico - GOM9C Gulf of Mexico | ecosystem: Environmental > Aquatic > Marine > Cold seeps | place: Gulf of Mexico...
AGCTCACTTGGGCGGATCCGTATCTGTACTGACGTGGGAGATATCAATCTATATGCGGTGTGTTAGCTTTATGGTTCAAGGCTTCAGCTTAATAGAACTGCAGATAGCGTTAGCTTTAGCGCTGTTATCTTTCGGGGGAATTTTTCAATTCCATACTTCGCTGCTTATTAGTGATTATAAAGCCCAACAATACCAAAAGGTTAATGACGCAGCAGGGCAGGTACTTACCATTATGCAGCGAGAGCTTATGCGGGCTGGTTTTATTCAAAGAATTTCAGCCAGTGATCCAAATCCGTTTATTTATAGTGGAGACAAGTTATTTCAAACTAATACAAAGTTGGATTGTATTAGTTATCGTTACGACCGTAATAAAAATAGTTTATTAGATGGAGAGTTTTTCGGTTTTCGTTTACATAATAATGTTATTCAGAGCAGTAAAGGTAATGCACAAGATTGCAATTATACATTGGGTTGGGAAAGCATCATTGATGGTGAGTCAGTGAAAGTCACTTCGTTAGATTTCACTCTCAAGAGTTTTAGTCGTGATGCGCTTAATCAAACGCAAACTTATATTATTATTAACATAGATATTGAGAGTAAATTAGTACCAAATTTAAAACTCAATTTTAAACGTAATGTCGTTACCCGAGTGACATTATGAAAAAACAGCAGAGCCAACATCAAAGCCAAGGGTTTGCGATTTTGTCATTAACTGTGATTTTATTGATGATTACTGTTTCTATCAGTTTACCTTCTGCACTTTCGAGTTATAAACGTATACATCGAACCAATCTAGATACCTTATATCAGCAAAGTAAAATCAAAGCGGCTATGCAATTAGACTTATATTTTCTCATTTTATATGAGTCCCCATTACTACTTAATATTGCAGATAATTGCCCGATTAATTTCCAAACTGAAAAAATGCAACTGTCAGAAATTATTAACGATAAATATCAACTTGATGGATTTCACCTATGCCAACAGAGTGCATCGCAGTTTGATATTGCAGTCCGTGTCGACCATGGTTTCGGTATTGAAAGTGTAACAGCGCGAAGACAGCTTAAGTTTTTGGATAACAAGTTGAATTGGGTAGCCGATTCATTTGTCGATTTTTGATTACTATTTTCGATTGTTAATTTTTTAGCTTATAAATTTAGTGAGATATATAAATGATGAAATCAGTTTTAGGGCTAAGTTTGATCGAAGTAATGGTGAGTACGTTTTTAACGGCGGTAACTGTTTTAGCCATCACAGGGTTGAAGCATTCACAAGAAAATGCAATGCAAACTCAATTACAGTTTTATAATGCATGGGCGCTGTTAGATTTCAAGTTGACTGATTTACGCAGTATCGCTAATAGTGAAACTGAATTTTTATTGCTTGCAGATGATCACGGCGGCGCACTTGCAAGTGGTGAGGTGCAGCAGGCTCAATTTATTTATCAGCTTAGCTGGCGAGTCAGTAACATGATTGATATTCCTACGGCATTAACGGTAAAAAAAGTAACGGTGAGCGTAACTTGGAAAGGTGCGAATAATGTAGATATTTCAATCACAGATTCAACTTTATTATCTGTATTAACAAGCGAAATGAATAAACGTAGTACTTTATAAATACAGATTTAATGCTGATTTGAGTGGTATACTTTTAGTCCATGATTATTCAAAAAGCAGTCGCTAAAATTAGATCCGAGTGCAGGTAAGGACGTTTAAATATGTTTGATTTTCGTAGTGATACAGTCACCCAACCAACAGATGAAATGCGTCAAGCAATGATGAATGCCGAAGTCGGTGATGATGTGTTTGGTGATGACCCCACTGTCAATCGTTTGGAAAATGTAGCCGCTGAGCGTTATGGCTTTGATGCCGCACTTTTTTGTTCATCAGGTACGCAAGCCAATTTACTTGCAATCATGACCCATTGTGGCCGTGGCGATGAATATATATGTGGACAAGATGCGCATAATTATCGCTGGGAAGGTGGCGGTGCAGCTGTGCTTGCAAGTGTGCAGCCTCAACCGATCATGAATGAAGCTGATGGTAGTATTTGTTTAGAAGCAGTGAAAGCTAATATCAAACCGCTTGATGATCATCATGCTAGAACTAAGCTATTGTCACTAGAAAATACCATTGGCGGAAAAGTATTACCTTTGGATTATTTAGCGCAAGCACAAGCGTTAGCATTTGAGCATGGTTTGCGTATCCATCTTGATGGTGCGCGTGTTTTCAATGCTGCAGTTAAGTTAGATGTTGATGTTAATAAAATAACTCAATATTTTGACAGTGTATCTATTTGCCTATCCAAAGGTTTATCAGCACCGGTTGGTTCATTATTGCTTGGTTCAGAAAGTTTTATTCGTAGTGCACGTCGTTGGCGTAAAATGCTTGGTGGTGGAATGCGTCAAGCAGGTGTTATTGCCGCAGCAGGTATTGTTGCATTAGATGAGCAAGTATCTCAGTTAGCTATTGATCATGAAAATACACAGTATTTGGCCGAGCAATTATTGGCCATTCCTGAGTTTAGCTTTGAGCTAGAGTCGGTACAAACAAACATGATCTTCACAAAATACAGTGGCGAAAATGTAAAAGGTTTAACAGCTCATTTACGTAATCATGGTATTATTATTAGCGTTGCTAATGCGATCCGTTTTGTTGTACATAAAGACATTTCAAAATCAGCGATTGATTTATTAGTAAGCGAAATAAAAAAATTCCATCAGTAAGTTATTGATAACTTTTGATGAGACACGATTTGACATAAAAATAAGTAATAAAATGAGCAAAACACAAATAAATGGCCGTATACCAACGGGCAACATAATATTAAGAACGTTAGCAATGCCTGCAGATACTAATGCAAATGGTGATATTTTCGGTGGCTGGATCATGTCACAGTTAGATATTGCGGGTGGTATTTTAGCAAAAGAGATTGCTCAAGGCCGTGTTGCTACAATTTCGGTTGATGGTATGACTTTTCATCAGCCTGTAGCTGTTGGTGATGTAGTTTGCTGTTATGGTTCTTGCACTCGAATTGGTAATTCATCCATGACGATCAAGTTAGAGATCTGGGTTAAGCCCGTGATCAATGCACCTAAGGTAAATCACAGATATATAGTAACAGAGGCTATATTTACTTACGTTGCCATTGATGATGAAGGTAAATCTCGTAAGATTGAACGAACATGTGATGTAGATTAATAACTGTAGGTCTTCAAGAGTCGTTAGTTTGGAGACCTGCCAATTTCACTTCAACGTTGAAGGTTAGGTTTTTACAACCTGTTTATACCCACTAAGAAATAAAACATTTGATTTACCTATTCGTTACATATCAAAATGTTTTTCATATTTAGTCGGACCTCAAGGTTTGTCACTTATTATTCATAATATAGACATTTTATTGACACTTTTCCTTTCTAAAATTAGATTCATAGCTAACATTAATAGTTAACTGTGCAAAAAATTAAATAATCCATGCCTACTGTTTGTTTCTCCGTTTTTTCGAGTTTGTAGTTTATTGTTACACGTTATTTTTATTGATAACTGTCTAATTTTTTACACTGTTAGAAGGGGGAATTTTCCCTGGTTTATGGGAGATAGAAAAATGGAATTATCTAATGAATCGAGTGCATTGGATGTATACATGCATCAAGTTAATCGAAACAGTAAATTACTGACCAAAGAAGAAGAATACGATACGGCAATGGCTTCTAATCAAGGCGATGAAAAAGCCCGCCAACGAATGATCCAATCTAATTTACGGTTAGTTATTAATATTGCTAAACGTTACCAGCACACTTCACTACCTCTCGTGGACATAATTCAGGAAGGCAATACTGGATTAATCCATGCAGTTGAAAAATTTGATGCTTCCAAAGGCTTTCGTTTCTCAACTTATGCTGTTTGGTGGATCAAGAATAATATCGAACGTTTTATCATGAATCAGTCTCGCACGATCCGAGTGCCGATACATATTGGTAAGATTTATAAGCGCATTTTGAAAACAGCTAGAGAGAATGAATTCGACTTACAATGCACGAAAGATGTGGCTAAATTGGCAGATTTTTTAGAAATGCCTCGTGAGCAAGTGTCAGAAGTATTATCTTATTATTTCAATGAAGCTAGTTTGGATAAAACGATAGTAACGGAACGAGATTCTAGTACTGCGCTTGTTGATATGATGGAAGATTTTTCTATCTGTAAACCGAATGATGAATTGGAGGATGCTGATACACTTCATTACCTTAGTGAAGTTCTCGGACATTTATCTGAAAGGGATCGAGAGATCATTGAGTTAAGATTTGGGTTGGGTAATGAAGATCCACTTACTTTACATGTGATTGGTGAACGTTTATCAATGTCACGAGAACGAATTAGACAAATAATTAACCTAAGTTTACAAAAAATCCAGCCTGAGCTGTTGTTAAATGCTGTTCAAAAACAAGATTACTTAAATTAGTAGAGCTGGCTCAGGGTTGTTAATTAAATGTATATAACTAGACAATTTAATTCGCTATAATTAACTGATTTTTTAGTTTTTTACGTTAAACTATTAACATATATAAAACATTCTCAAATAATGTTTGCTAGGCAGACTGTTGTTTGGGAATTTTTGTTTTAATTAACCTTATTGATTTGCAATAAAACAGCCCCTTTCTTAGCCATATGAGATGTCCATGAGCACAAATAATCGCCCCCTTTATTTGCCTTACGCAGGTTCTTCCCTTTTAGAAACGCCTTTAATCAATAAAGGCAGTGCTTTTACAGCGACGGAACGTCAGAATTTTAATTTGACTGGTTTAGTGCCACCAATGATTGAATCAATTCAAGAGCAATCAGAACGCGCATATAAGCAATTTTCTGGCTTTAAAAATGCTATGGATAAGCACGTTTATTTACGTAATATCCAAGATACTAATGAAACGTTATTTTATCGTTTAGTAGACGATCATCTAGAAGAGATGATGCCGATTATCTACACACCAACAGTTGGCGCTGCATGTCAGCAATTTTCTGATATTTACCGCCGAGCACGTGGTCTTTTCATCTCGTATCCAGAGAGAGAAAACATTGACGATATTTTGCATAATGTTAACAAGCAGAATGTAAAAGTGATCGTAGTGACGGATGGTGAGCGAATTCTTGGTCTTGGCGATCAAGGTATTGGTGGTATGGGCATCCCGATTGGTAAGTTATCTTTGTATACATCATGTGGTGGTATTAGTCCGGCTAATTGCTTGCCTATCGTTTTAGATGTAGGTACAAACAATGAAAGTTTACTTAATGATCCAATGTACATGGGCTGGCGTAAACCGCGTATCGATCAGGATAAATATGATGAATTTTTAGATTTATTTATGAGTGCAGTTAAGCGTCGCTGGCCAAATGTATTGTTACAGTTTGAAGACTTTGCGCAACAAAATGCAATGCCGTTGTTAGAGCGATATCAAGATAAGATGTGCTGTTTTAATGATGATATTCAAGGTACGGCTGCTGTGACATTAGGTAGTTTGATGGCGGCATGTCGTGCCGCAAATACCAAATTAAGTGAACAAAAAGTTACATTCTTAGGTGCTGGTTCTGCGGGTTGTGGTATTGCTGAACAAATTATTTCGCAGATGAAATCTGAAGGTTTATCCGATGCTGAAGCACGCCAACGAGTATTTATGGTTGATCGTTTCGGGGTATTAACAGATAAAATGCCAAATCTGCTGCCGTTCCAACAACGTCTAGTGCAGAGCCAGAGGCTTGGTGAATCATGGAACATTGATAATGATGTTATTTCATTGCTCGATGTTATGGAAAATGCGAAACCATCAATTTTAATTGGTGTATCAGGTCAACCAGGTTTATTTACTGAGAAAGTCATTAAGACTATGGCTAAATATACCAAGCAACCGATCGTGTTTCCGCTAAGTAACCCTACGTCTCGTGTTGAAGCTACGCCACAAGATATTATCCGTTGGACAGAAGGTCGTGCGCTTGTTGCCACTGGTAGCCCATTCCCACCGGTGAGTTACGGTGATGAAGTATTTACCATTGCGCAATGTAATAACAGTTATATTTTCCCTGGTATTGGCTTAGGTGTAATAGCTTCTGGTGCGACTCGAGTGACTAAATCAATGCTAATGGCGGCAAGTCGTGCTTTAGCTGATAGTTCACCTCTAGGTAATGATGGCAGTGGTCCTTTATTGCCTGCATTGAGTGAAATTCATAATGTAAGCAAAGAGATCGCATTTTGGGTTGCTAAAACAGCACAATTGCAGGGCGTTGCACTGCAGACGTCGGATGACATGATCCGCAATAATATAGAGAAAAATTTCTGGCGTGCTGAATATCGTGAGTACCGCAGAGTTGCTAGCTAAGGACCAATGGCCTTTTTTAGCCTAGAATTAAAGCCAGCTTAGAGCTGGTTTTTTTGTACACAAATAAAATATGTTAAAAAAACTTGTTTAAAGTAACAAATTTCAAAAAAAATTGTAAATGAGGTATATATCGCTGTATTGAAAGTTTTGCTCCAGTAGAATGTAGGGTGTTTTTTAAATAATCTAATACTAACCACAGGAGTAAGCCGGATGACAACATCATTTTATTCGCAGATTCAAGATCAGCTAGAACAAGTGAAAGCTGATGGTCTTTATAAAAGTGAGCGAGTAATTACATCAGCACAAAATGCAAATATCCAGGTTGCAGGTAATGAAGTTGTTAACTTTTGTGCTAATAACTACTTAGGTTTAGCAAATCATCCAGAATTGCTTGAAGCTGCACAAGCAGGCCTAAACAGTCATGGTTTCGGTATGGCATCTGTACGCTTTATTTGTGGTACACAGGATAAGCATAAAGAATTAGAAAGTAAGATCAGTGGCTTCTTAGGCATGGAAGATACAATTTTGTATACATCTTGCTTTGATGCTAACGCCGGTCTATTTGAAACATTATTAGGCGCAGAAGACGCTATTATCTCTGATGAGCTAAACCACGCATCAATTATTGATGGCGTGCGTTTGTGTAAAGCTAAACGCTTTCGTTATAAAAATAACAACATGGCATCATTAGAAGAGCAACTTATTGCCGCTGATACTGCTGGCGTTCGTCATAAATTGATTGCTACTGACGGCGTATTCTCAATGGATGGTGTGATTGCGAACCTGAAAGGCGTGTGTGATTTAGCCGATAAATACAACGCATTAGTGATGGTTGATGATTCTCACGCTGTTGGTTTTGTTGGCGCTGGTGGTCGTGGTACGCCTGAATTCTGTGGTGTAATGGATCGCGTAGACATCATTACAGGTACGTTAGGTAAAGCACTTGGTGGTGCATCAGGCGGTTATACTTCAGCTAAGAAAGAAGTGGTTGATTGGTTACGTCAACGTTCACGCCCTTATCTATTCTCAAACTCAGTGGCTCCGGCAATTGTTGCTGCATCTATCCGTGTGATCGATATGATGGCTGCGGGTGATGATTTACGCGCGAAAGTAAACGCTAATGCTGAACATTTCCGTAAGGACATGAGCGCTGCAGGTTTTACTCTTGCAGGCGCTGACCATGCCATCGTGCCAGTAATGATTGGTGATGCATCGCTTGCTGCTGAAATGTCAGACCGGTTATTGAAAGAAGGCATTTATGTTATTGGCTTCTCTTTCCCTGTAGTTCCCCATGGTAAAGCGCGTATCCGTACGCAAATGTCAGCTGCGCACAGCACAGAACAAATTGATGCTGCTATTGCTGCATTTACGCGTATTGGTAAAGACCTTGGCATCATCTAATAGTTAGGTAATAAAATGAAAGCATTAGCAAAATTAAAACCAGAACAAGGCATTTGGATGACAGATGTGGCTAAGCCTGAACTTGGCCATAATGATCTGTTAATTAAGATCCGTAAAACGGCTATTTGTGGTACTGATATCCATATTTATAACTGGGATGACTGGGCGCAAAGCACAATTCCGGTTCCTATGGTTGTTGGTCACGAATATGTGGGTGAAGTTGTAGGTATTGGTCAAGAAGTTCGTGGTTTCGATCTCGGCGATCGAGTATCTGGAGAAGGTCATATCACTTGTGGTCACTGTCGTAACTGTCGTGGTGGTCGTACTCACTTATGTCGTAATACGACTGGTGTTGGTGTAAACCGTGAAGGTGCATTTGCTGAATACCTTGTGATCCCAGCATTTAATGCATTTAAACTACCAGATGATATTTCGGATGATTTAGCCTCTATCTTCGACCCGTTTGGTAATGCTGTTCATACTGCACTATCGTTTGATGTAGTGGGTGAAGATGTATTAATTACCGGTGCTGGCCCTATTGGTATTATGGCTGCAGCTGTATGTAAGCACGTTGGAGCTCGTAATGTGGTGATCACTGACGTTAATGAATACCGCTTAGATCTAGCACGTCAAATGGGTGTTACTCGCGCTGTTAACGTAGCGAAAGAATCACTTGATGACGTAATGGCTGATCTGAAAATGACTGAAGGCTTTGACGTTGGTCTGGAAATGTCAGGTGTGCCGATGGCATTTAATGACATGCTAGATAAAATGAATCATGGCGGTAAGGTTGCGATGCTAGGTATTCCACCAAATGACATGAGCATTGAGTGGGGTAAAGTTATCTTTAAAGGTCTGGTGATCAAAGGTATCTACGGTCGTGAAATGTTCGAAACTTGGTACAAGATGGCGGCATTGATTCAATCTGGTTTGGATCTAACGCCAATCATCACACATCACTATTCGATTGATGATTTCCAAGCCGGTTTTGACATGATGCGCTCCGGCATGTCAGGTAAAGTTATTCTAGATTGGCAGTAAGCTGATGTAACTTGCTAGGCTTTAAAGCTAAAATTATAAATAATAAGAGAGGCTTAATACCGATCAGTTAAGATAAATATGATCGGTTGACAGATTTTTTTATGGGCGTTTATCAAGCCCTCGATATCATCAATTAATGGCTAATACCCGTCAAAAAGAACTTACAATATGGTTCGTTATCAAATGGTGCTGATGTGCCAGAAATAAAAATGCCGCTCACCTTAAGTGAACGGCATTAAGCATGAAGCTGGCTTTTGTTTACTCAAGATCTGATGAGTAAGCGCTTATAATTTAAATCTAAGTAAGATTAAGCGACTTGTACAGGGATATCGTTACTTGTACGTGCGATATCATTACCTGCATCGATATAAACAAGAGAAGGCTTGTGAGACTTCGCTTCTTCATTATCCATTGTTACATAAGCACAAATGATAACTCGATCACCAACGGCAGCTTTACGTGCAGCAGCGCCATTAACTGAAATTATCTTTGAACCACGTTCGCCAGCGATTGCATAGGTAGAAAAGCGTTCACCATTATCGATATTGTAAATATCAATTGCTTCATATTCTAGAATACCTGACGCATCTAACATATCTTGGTCGATGGCGCATGAGCCTTCATAGTTTAGTTCGGCATGGGTTACGCGAGCTTGGTGTAACTTGCCTTTTAGCATTGAGGTTTGCATTTCTAAAACCTTTCCATTTTAAGTTTATAAATTTATCTTAATAATAAGAACACATCGCAGTTTTACAGCGAAAAGTAATCTTATCGTATTTGTTGAATTAGCGCAATTGTACTACTTTGTTGTCAATCAAACGGGCATTTCCTAAGAAGGCTGCCATTAACACTACTGCAGAATTTGTTGATTCAGTAATGTCACTTAAGCTATCAGCATCAACAATATCAATTGCATCAGTATTGAAACCAGCCTGATTAAGCTCTGCTGTCGCTTGAGATATTAAAGTGGCATTAGCTTGAGAGTCACGACTAATTTTCTCGGCAATATTGTCCATTACAGTTGATAATAAAGCTGCCGTTTCTTTTTCTGTTACAGTTAATAAACCATTGCGAGAGCTCATTGCTAGACCTGACTCTTCACGCACAGTTGGGACACCAACAATTTGAATTGGCATAGCAAGATCGGTAACCATGTGGCGAATTAGCGCTAGCTGTTGAAAATCTTTATCACCAAATAGTGCTACATCCGGTTGTACTAAATTAAACAGTTTCGCGACAATTGTTGAGACACCGTTAAAGTGGCCTGGACGATGCTTACCTTCAAGTACTTCTGAAATCACCGGTACTTGAATAAACGTTTGCGAATCTAAACCATGTGGATAGATAAGCTCTGGTGCTGGTGTGAAGACTAAATCGGTATCGACACTTTGCAGTGCACGGCAATCTGCATCGAGTGTACGAGGATAGGAGTCTAAATCAGATGCTTGATTGAACTGCATCGGATTAACAAAAATACTCACCACAACACGGTCTGCGTATTTTTGTGCTTCTTTTACCAGTGTCAAATGACCTTCGTGCAAATTACCCATTGTTGGTACAAATGCGGTAGAAAGTCCTTGGCGACGCCAAGCAATGATTTGCTCTCTGAGTGCATCAATATTTGCAATAATATCCATTTATTTATCCTAAGAACGCGTTACTTGTAAAAGCATTTACTATTAAAGACGTATGTTATGAAAAAGTATGTTCAGCGGCAGGGAAGCGGCCGTCTGCAACTTGATCAATATAGGCGGTCACAGCCGATGCTAAGTTGCCCGTTTCTGCAAGAAAGTTTTTGGAAAACTTCGGTACGAAACCTTTCGAGATACCAAATGCATCATGCATAACCAAAATTTGGCCATCAGTATCACCGCCGGCGCCAATACCAATCACTGGAATAGTTAACGCTTCTGTAATACGTTTTGCTAGTGAAACTGGGATACACTCCACAACCAATAACTGAATGCCTGCCGCTTGTAAGGTAAGTGCATCGGCAACCATTTTATCAGCTTTGTCTTGTTCACGACCTTGGATCTTAAAACCGCCGAAGACATGTACAGATTGTGGTGTTAGACCAAGATGACCACAAACAGGAATACCGCGCTCTGTTAGTGCTGAGATGCTGTCATTCAGCCATTCTCCACCTTCGACTTTGATCATGTTCGCGCCAGCTTGCATTAGCGTAGTGGCGTTAGTTAGCGTCTGTTCTTTCGTTGCATAAGACATAAATGGCATATCAGCGATCACAAGTGCATTTTTAGCACCCGCACGCACACAGCGAGTATGATATGCCATGTCTGTAATTGTTACCGGTAATGTATCGACATGGCCTTGTAATACCATGCCCATTGAATCCCCGACCAGTAATACTGGCATACCAACTTCATCAAATAGAGCGGCAAAGCTAGCATCATAAGCTGTGATGCTGGCAAACTTTTGTCCTGCTTGTTTCATTTTTAGCAGTTTAGATACGGTAACTTTACTCATGGTAAGTCCTTTCTAGAGAGTAACTCTTTGGTGGATTTCGAGATTATTACGCGGGCACTGTTGAGTCAATTCTGTTACAGATTCGCCACTGGGTAAGCATAATTCAGGTTCGAGTTCAGCCAAAGGATATAATACAAACTCACGTACTTTCATACCATAATGAGGTATCGTCAAGCGTGGTGTATCTATAATTTGATCGGAGTAGAGTAATACATCTAAGTCTAGGGTTCTAGCACCCCAACGTTCGGCACGTACTCGACCTTGAGTATTCTCTATATGTTGTAGCGCATCGAGTAATGCGATTGGCGTTAATTGAGTATCAATGCAAATTACCGCATTAATATAATCAGGCTGGCTCTGTGGCCCCATAGGTTTACTGGCGTAAAGCGATGATACCGAAACAAATGCACTGCTTGGCAATTGCTTCAGGGTTTTAATTGCAGCTAGCGCTTGTGCTACTGGATCGGCAAGGTTGCTGCCGATCGCGATATAACACCGTTGCATAACTGTTTGTTTAACTATTTTGTTAGCTGTCATGTTTATGCTTGATTTTTATTTTGCGCTGCTGGCTTTTTCTTTGGGCGGCGGTTACGTTTTGGTGCGGACTTGCCACCACCATTAATTGCTTTGACTAGGTTTTCTTTTCCTGTTGCGTTAGCACTTTGATAATCACGCCACCATTGTGTTACTTCAACTAATTCATCATTTTGGATTTGCGCACGCATTTCTAAGAAGTCAAAACCAGCGCGGAATTTAAGATGCTCAAATGCTTTTTCGGCACGTTTACCTTGGCGACGTGGTAGACGGCCTTGCAAATGCCAAATATCGCGAATTGTAGCCGTAAAACGACGCGGGATCGCGATAGTTTTAATTTGTGAATCGAGAGAGTCGTTCATCGCCAACAACATGGCATCTTGATAATTTAGACCGCTGTCGACAACACGTTCTTCCGCCAGTGCTTCAAGTGGGTACCAAAGCATGGCAGCATATAAATAAGCAGGTGTAACTCGCTTACCTGAATTGATGCGGCTGTCAGTATTTGCTAACGCAATCTCAATGAATTTATCACAGTTGCTTGAGCTATCTTCAGTGAGAAACTTATTCACTAACGGGAATAATGGTTGGAATAAATCATATTCTCTGAGTAGTTTATATGTCGCCAAGCCTTTGCCGTTTAAGAACAGTTTTAAAGTTTCCTCAAATAAGCGCGCCGAAGGTATGCTTTGTAATAAACTAGCAAGGCGTTTAATTGGCTCAGCACTTTCAGGGCTAATTTGCATGTCTAATTTTGCAGCGAAACGGATTGCACGTAACATACGCACCGGATCTTCACGGTAGCGTGTTTCTGGGTCGCCAATTAAACGTAATTGTTTGTTTTCTAAATCAGCTAAACCACCAGCAAAGTCATAAACGGCTCTGTCGGCAATATTGTAATACAGCGCATTTACAGTGAAATCTCGGCGTTCAGCATCTTCGCTGATACTGCCATAAACATTGTCACGTAATAACATACCGCCATCAGATTGTTTTGAGGTTTTCTGGTCTTGCTCACTGGCGTGGTGTCCGCGGAAGGTTGCCACTTCAATGACGTCACGGCCAAATAAGATATGTGCGAGACGAAAACGGCGACCGACTAAACGGCAATTATGGAATAATTTTTTAACTTGTTCAGGTTCAGCATTCGTCGCGATATCAAAATCTTTCGGTTCTTGACCGATGAAGATATCACGTACACCACCACCGACAAGGTAGGCTTGGTAACCCGATTTATGTAACCGGTATAACACTTTTAAGGCATTTTCACTCAGCAGGTTATGAGTTACTGGATGCTGGCCTTTAGGCAGTGCCGTTTCGATTAACTGAACTGGTTGGGCTGTGTTAACTGCAACTTCTGGAACCGCTTCAGTCGCATGCTCTGATGCGTTAACCATTTCTTTCTCATGACTCTGGACGTCAAGATTTTTTTTCTCAGCAGTGCTTGGATCTGGTTGTGCAGCTACTGTGTCATCTATCTGTTTTCTGCCAAATAAATTTTTACAGAATTGAGTGATTAGATTGAAAATGGGACACCTCGAGTTTGTAATAAAAATAGTGAATAAATCGGATTATTTTTCGCCGCCTATAATACAGCTGCACTAAGGAAATGACAAAGTTTGTCGCTAAATTAATGCTAATCAGGGTCATTCAGCAGAGTTATGGATTTCTGATGGGGTAAGTTTTGCACAGACCAATGTTTCACTGCCCAGTCTAATAATGCTGCAATGGACAAATCTTGCAGTTCTGAGGTGGTTGGCAGTGTTAAGAAGCTAAATGCTTGTAGCAAAAGTTGCTTGGCATTATTACTATCTAATCCTGTTGCATGATTTTGTTTGCTTAATTTAAGGCCGTTACTGTGTGCAGCTAAAGGCAGATGTAAGTAACTTGGCGCAGGATGATTAAACTGCTGAAATAGATAGAGTTGTCTGCCTGTCGGCTCAATAAGATCAGCACCGCGCACTACTTCAGTAATGCCTTGATAGATATCATCAACCACAACTGCAAGATTATAGGCGTATAAACCATCCTTACGATGGATAATAAAGTCTTCCGCAGCAAGACCGGTATCAATCTCAATGTTACCGTGTAATAAATCTGTAAATTGGGTAACAGCTGTCGTTGTTATAACACGTAGGGCGCTATTATCACGAGCGAGATATTTATCTCGACATTGACCTTGATAGAATTGGCCATTTTTTTGGATCATCTTACGTGTGCAGTTGCATGAATAAGTGAGTCCTGTTTTAGTTAACTCAGCAATTGCAGTATCGTAAGCGTCATGGCGCTGGCTCTGGTAAAGAACATCTCCATCCCAGTGTAAACCAAACTGCTCTAACGTCGATAAAATCAGTTTGCTGGCACCCGTAACTTCGCGTGGTGGATCAAGGTCTTCAATACGAACTAGCCATTGACCGTGCTGGGATTTTGCTTGTAAGTAACTACCGACTGCAGCGATAAGCGAGCCAAAATGAAGTGGACCTGAAGGGGAAGGTGCAAAACGACCTACATAGCTCTTTGCCATGATAAATCTCTACAAAATGGAATGTACTAAAAATAGAAAGAGGGCTGCAATAGCCCTCAATAGTTGTTATGGTTATGTGGCTTGTTATTAGCCAACCATTTGCTTTTCTTTGATTTCAGAAAGCGTTTTGCAATCAACGCATTGCTCAGCTGTTGGACGAGCTTCTAGACGACGAATACCAATTTCGATACCACATGTATCACAGAAACCAAACTCATCGTTCTCAATCAGTTGTAGCGTTTTTTCAATCTTTTTGATCAGTTTACGTTCACGGTCACGGGCACGAAGTTCTAAGCTAAACTCTTCTTCTTGTGCTGCGCGGTCAACTGGATCTGGAAAGTTTGACGCATCATCTTTCATGTGAACAACAGTGCGATCAACTTCTTCACGTAGTTGATTGCGCCATGCACTTAAAATATTTTTAAAGTGCGCGCGTTGCTGTTCGCCCATGTATTCTTCACCAGGTTGCTCCTGATAAGGTTGTACATCTGCGATGGCCAAAACTCCAAGTGATTTTTTTGCTTCAGGCATGCTATCTCTCCTAGTCCGCATTTCGCCGAAATATTACTGAGCCGTACTTGGCATGGCAATATTTATGGGCGGTATAAATACCAGAAACTGTTGGTGTGCGCAAACTAAAGTGACATTTAGTTAAAGTTCACTCAGAAAGAGGTAACCCATGTGTGATATCAGTCATATTCGAATGAAATTTGTTCTGTCAATAAAATTTGTCCTGTCTCGCATTCAGTACTGATACTACTCGCGTAAGCAAACACTTCTACACCGGCATTTATTGCTTCTATAACTAAGTAACTATAGTCGCTATCTAGGTGTTTTGCAGGTTTTAAGATGTGAATACCAGTGTGTTGTACTGCAAATAGTAAAACTGCCCTGTGGCCATTGTTTTTAACGCTGATCAGTTCTCTTAAATGCTTTTGACCGCGCAGGGTTTTGGTATCAGGAAAGAAGCCAATATTATTATCGTCTTCGAGTAGTAGGCTAGCGCTTTTTACTTCTATGTAGCATTTGCCTTTCTCTGGATCGGATAACAAGATATCGATACGGCTATTTTCATCACCATACTTAACTTCTGTTTGCAGTGTGTCATAACCTTGTAACTGGCTTATCACACCAGATTCAATGGCTTCCTTGCTGATTTGATTTGCACGTGCAGTATTAATGCAGATCATATCGCCATTGGCTTTTTCAGTTAACTCCCAAGAACGTGCGTACTTACGCTTAGGGTTGTCGGAGGTGGTGTACCAGATTGTATCTCCTGGGCTGCCGCAACCAGTCATTGCGCCAGTATTGGCACAATGGATCGTAACTTCTTCGCCATTGGCTAGGGTTACATCGGCTAGAAAGCGCTTATAACGTTTAATTAGTGTTGCGGGTTGTAGCTGGCTTGGGAACTGCATTGTATTTCTCGCCCATATAAAATATGAACGAGAGTATAACGGATCGTTACAGTTAATCTGAAATAGAGTTGTAGTGTTAGTTATATTTAGACATATCTCGCTGCCATTTTAAAGGGGTTTTCTTGATGATTTGCGGTGCTGTCTGCGCAGTTATGTTAAGGTACGCAGCTTGCAGAATAGGCACAAAATGTTTGTGGTTAGTTAAGTCAATATTCTTGCCTTTCAATTTGTAATGACGTATATCAAAGCTGGCTTTAATACGGGCTTTTTCAAGCAACAAAAATATCCTTAATGATGAGAGAGTAACCACGTGGTTGATCTGCCAATAATCGCTTTAGTACCTGCTATTTTTAGCGCCCTGAAAACAGATAACCAAGTTATCTTGCAAGCGCCTCCCGGTGCTGGTAAATCGACATATCTACCGCTGCGCTTATTGCAGGATGATATAGTGCAAAGGCGTATCTTAATGTTAGAGCCACGGCGCTTAGCTACCCGCAATATTGCCCAGTTTATGGCAAGTCAATTAGGTGAAAAAGTCGGCCAGCAAGTTGGCTATCGCATGCGTGGTGATACTAAAATATCAGCAGCAACTCGTTTGGAAGTGGTAACTGAAGGTATTTTATTGCGCATGATGCAGCAAGATCCTGAACTGAGTGATTATGACTTAGTCATCTTTGATGAGTTCCACGAACGCTCTTTACACGCCGATATGGGCTTGGCGTTTGCGCTGGAAATTCAGCAGGGATTGCGGGATGACTTAAAACTATTAGTTATGTCTGCAACACTCGAGAGTGAAAAGTTACAAAAATTACTCCCCGAAGCGCAGGTGCTAACTTCTGAAGGACGTGGTTTTCCAATTAGTTACAGCTATCATGCGCCTAACTTACAAGGGCGCAGCTTAAATCAAGCCATGATCCCTGCTGTTGTTAATGTGGTGCAATTAGCGTTGCAAGAACAACAAGGCAGTATTTTGGTATTCTTACCCGGCATAAGTGAAATTAAACGCTGTCTTCAGCAATTACAAAGTTTGTCGTTGTCGGCTGATATTTTCCCTTTATATGGTCAACTCTCTTCTCAGGCTCAACAACAAGCTATTGCGCCAATGAAAAACGGTCAGCGCAAAGTCGTACTTGCAACCAATATTGCCGAAACGTCATTAACTATCGAAGATATTGCTGTGGTTGTTGATTCTGGTTTAGAAAGGCGAGTGAGCTTTTCACCACGATCAGGTGTGAGTAAACTAAGTACTCGCCGTATTAGCCAAGCATCGGCCACGCAAAGAGCCGGACGAGCAGGGCGTTTACAAGCGGGTCACTGTTATCGTTTGTGGCGACAAGAAGATCACGAGCGTTTAGAGCAACAAATCACCCCTGAAATTGTCGCTGCAGATCTAACCGCGACATTATTAGAAATTAAAGTTTGGGGACTTACCGATTTCTCGGAATGTGCATTACTGGATCAACCTGTCGCTGCAAATGTGCAACACGCAACGGATCTATTAACCAAATTGGGCGCGCTAGAATCAGGTCATTGCAGTAAGCATGGTAACGCTATCGCTGAGCTCGGTATGTCGCCACGTTTAGCGCATATGTTATTACAAGCGCAGCAGTGGCAAACACAACTGCCCGGCATTAGTTGGTTAGCTTGTCGATTGATAGCTTTGTTAGAAGGTAGTGAGCGTTTACCTTTAGATCTAGCCTTGGCGATGCAGCAGCTTGAATCGGGGCAATTCTTACAAGCTAAGAAACAAGCCAAACAATGGGCACAGCGTTTTAATATTCCGACCAATCAAACATTAGGCGTTGAGTATCTCGGACTGCTATTGGCGTTGGCATTTCCAGATCGGATCGCGCAGCGTCGCCGCGGTGATGGCCAGCAATATCTACTGAGCAATGGTTTAGGCGTGCAAATACTGCAAGATAATATGGCTGATGAATATTTAGTTGTTGCCGATTTATCACTGTCTGAGCGCGGTGCTGATGCACAAGTTTACCATGCTGCAAGTATCGATATTGCTGAACTGCAGCAATGGTTGCCGGATTTAATTCAGCGGTATGACCGAGTCTTGTGGGATCTTAAAACTCAAAAACTGCTTGCCGAACGCCAACAAAAAATTGGTAAAATAGTTGTTATTAAACAAGCGTTAACACAGGTATCAGAAGCGCAAAAGCAACAAGCATTAATAGCTGGGATCCGCCAAGCAGGACTTAGCGTGTTACCTTGGAATGATAAAACCAATGAGTTATTAACGCGTTTACGTTGCGCGCATCAATGGTTGGCTGAACTCGGTTTTAGTGATTTTAGTGAGCAAGTATTGCTTAATGATTTAGAAAATTGGTTGCAGCCTTACCTCACTGGTGTAACAGGGCCAGCGCAGATGAAGAAGATCCCATTATCGGAAGCATTATTATCTCGTCTAGATTGGCAATTGCAGCAGCAACTGAGTGAATTATTACCGACACACTTTCATGTGCCAACGGGATCAAACATTAAGCTGCGTTATATTGAAAATGGCGCACCAAGTTTACCCGTGCGTATTCAAGAAATGTTTGGACAGGCGCAGAAACCGAGTGTCGCTCAAGGCCGTATTGCCATTACTATTGAGTTGTTATCGCCGGCGATGCGACCACTGCAAATAACCCAAGATTTATTGGCGTTCTGGCAGGGTAGTTATACCGACGTGAAGAAAGAGATGAAGGGCAGATATCCCAAACATTATTGGCCAGAAAACCCATTAGAAGCCATGCCAACCAAGCGAGTTAAGAAACACATGTAGGAAATCAGTAATAATTAATCTGGATCTGTTATTATCCGCCCGTGTTCGTTTCAGTAAAATAAAAGAAGATTTATCATGACTAAAAAAATTGCCACATTACATCCCCGTAACCCACATCAGGGACGTTATGATTTAACTGCCTTAGTTAAAACATACCCAGCGTTAAAAGCGCATATAATCCAAAACCCGCGTGGAGAAGAAACGGTCGATTTTAGTGATGATAAAGCGGTCGTTTGCTTGAACAGTGCTTTGTTAGCGCATTTTTACCAAGTACCAAATTGGCAGATCCCGGCAGGCTATTTATGTCCGCCAATTCCGGGACGTGCTGATTATATTCATTATATAGCAGACTTATTAGCTGAAATGAATGGCGGCGAAGTACCAACGGGTAAGCGCGTTAAAGCATTAGATATAGGTACTGGCGCAAACTGTATTTATCCTATTCTTGGTCACCGCAGTTATGGTTGGGGCTTTGTGGGAACAGATGTTGATACTGTTGCCGCAAAAACAGCCAACGTGATTGTGCAAGCTAACCCTAGCTTAACGAAAGCGATTAAAATCGTATTGAAGAAAACACCGGGCAGCATGTTTAAGGGGGTGATTAAACATAACGATAAATATGCTGTGACAGTTTGTAATCCGCCATTCCATGCTTCAATGGAAGATGCCGCCGCGGGAACTGAACGTAAAATTATCAATTTACACAAGGGCAAAGCTGCGCCAACCAATACTACAAAACTGAACTTTGGTGGTCAGCATTCCGAGCTTTGGTGTGAAGGTGGGGAATTACGCTTCGTTAAAGACATGATCAGTGAAAGCCAAGATTTTGCTCAGCAAGTGACTTGGTTTACCAGCTTGATCTCTAAAGGTGAAAACTTAGAACCGCTAGAGCAACATTTAAATGCCAAAGGCGCAAAACAAGTTCGCATTATTCCTATGTCGCAAGGTCAAAAAGTGAGCCGCATATTAGCGTGGAGCTTTATGGATAGTGACGAGCAACAGCAATGGGCAGCTGATTGCTGGTAAAATCACTGAGATACAAGATATGATTTAAATCATGAATACGGCAAGCAATGCGCTTGCCGTTTTTATTTAAAGGATGACGACATGCTGATTTGGCTTGGCTATAGCTATCTGGTGTTAAGCGTATTTACCTTACTTGTTTATGGTAAAGATAAATGGGCGGCAAAACGCCAGTGGCGGCGCACACCAGAAAAGACCTTACATCTATTGGCTCTTATCGGTGGCTGGCCGGGTGCGGTATTAGGACAAAAATTATTTAGGCATAAAACTCAGAAACATAGCTTCCGACGTCGATTTTATTGCACTGTGGCAGGAAACTTATTACTGCTTGCACTGGTCATATACCGCAGCGAACAACAAGCGTTCAATGATATTACATCATCACTTTTCCGCGCATATTCTTAGTCTTGCCGCGCTGTGTTTTTTTATCCATGCGTTTTTGCTTTGCGCCAAACTTAGGTTTAGTGGCTCGGCGGGCTTTTTGAATTATCGTCGCTTGTTTGATTAGTTCGACAAGGCGCTCAAAAGCGGCTTGTTTGTTAAAATCTTGACTTCGAGATTCCTGACTCTTAATGATGATAACGCCATCTTTAGTGATGCGATGATCGTTTAATGCTAATAGGCGTTCTTTGTAAAAATCAGGCAGCGATGACGCTTTGATATCAAAGCGTAAATGGATCGCTGTTGATACTTTATTGACGTTTTGACCGCCCGCCCCTTGGGCGCGAATGGCTTGAATTTCTATTTCGTTATCCGGAATACTCACGGTATTAGAAATGACTAACATGGGTAATAACTCGCATTTTATGTGAGTGTGCAATTGTAACGCATTTTAAGACCTGTAAGTAAAAAAGCATAATGAAAAACCGGTATGAATAATCAGAATCAAGAATCAAGAATCAAGAATGGAAAACTTCTTATGAAAATTAGAACTGCCAGTGTTGCAGATGCACCTGCAATACATGCACTGTTTACTCAGTTGGAACGAGAAACCGATCATATCGGTATTGGTGAAACGGATAGTTTGCAGCTTGGTGCTTATATATCACAATTGATGTCATTACCGCAGCAAGAAATGTGGTTAGCTATTTCGGATGAAAACGATATTGAACATGAAAACTATACCGAAGAAGAAATTAGTACCGTAAATGAAATGAAAGCTACCAATACGATTCTGGGGTTTGCCATGATAATGCCAAATTACCTAAGTTGCGATGATGCTTGCGCTGCGTTGATGTTAGGGTTGAAACAGACTTATGTTGGTCGAGGTTTGGGCCTGCAGTTATTACGTCATGTTGAAAGCTGGGCGACTGGTGTCGGTCTAAGTCGTTTGGAGTTAACCGTTAAAGAGGTTAATCAAACTGCGCTTAGACTTTATTTACAGGCCGATTTTAAGGTTAAAGCACCAAATGCAGGTGTAAGCCTTGATCATCAGCGTAGTAATGTTTTATATATGGTGAAGGACTTGAAATAAAAAACCAATAATGCTGGCTTAGCAAAAGGAAGATCGCAACATGGATATGAGTTATTGGTTAATGTTTCTGACTGTCACTTTGGCGTTAAATATCTCGCCTGGACCTGACGTTATTTTTGTACTAACAAAAACAATGTCTCATGGCCGTAAAGCTGGACTGGTTGCATCGATAGGCGCTTGTTGTGGGGCTATGGTGCATGTCGCGGCTGCGGCTTTTATTGTTGAAATTGGTTATATTTTTGCAGCGCATTTTTTAACTCAGAAAGTGAAATCAAATCAGCGTTTCAATCTTTGGTTAGATCGTGTTTTCGGCGCTGCTTTTATGACTTTAGGTGTGAAACTTGCGATAACTTAGTTACCGAGTAAACTACCTGCAATGAGAAATGAGCTGTAATTTAAAGGGTTTTCAATTGGCTAAACGTCCAGTAAATGATGATACAAAGAAAGTTGTAAAAAAACGTACTACAACGACCAAAAAACCTATTAAAAAGTCACCAAGTAAAAAGCCTCTCCCTCGTAAAAAAGTGGTAAGTAAGGCAACTTGGCAACGTAAATTAGCTATATTTTCAGTTAAATTTGGTTTGGCTTTCTCAGCTATTTTCATTTTATATGGTATGTATCTAGACAGTAAGATCCAAGCTCGTTTTGCTGGTCCTATCTGGCAAACACCTGCGCAAGTTTATGCCCGCAGTCTGCAAATCACTCCCAATATGTTTCTCCCTCATCAACAGTTGATGGCAGAATTGAAACTGCTCAATTATTTAAAAGTCGCAGTGCCGAAAAAGCCAGGGCAGTTTTCTGCTTCCAGTAGCAAAATTGAGATCGTACGTCGTAGTTTTGATTATCTTGACGGCATGGAATCGAGTCGTAAAATTTTAATTAGTTTTGCTAATGACCGAGTCGTGAGTATTCGCGACCAAGATAGTGATCGCTACCTTAATTCGGTAAACCTTGATCCTATGCTGCTAGATACATTGCAGAAAAAAGGCCAGGAAGATCGGATCTTGGTCGAGTTACAAGACTATCCTCAGCTGTTAATCGATACCTTATTGCTGGTGGAAGATCGTAACTTTTATCATCACAGTGGTGTTTCTCCAGTCGCTATTATTCGTGCGGCATTTGCCAATATGAATGCGGGTCGCACAGTCCAGGGCGGCAGTACGCTGACTCAACAGTTAGTTAAAAACTTCTTTCTTACTAGCCAACGTAGTTTATGGCGTAAATTTAATGAAGCCTATATGGCGCTGCTGATCAACTATCGTTTGAGTAAAGATGAAGTTTTAAGTGGTTATCTCAATGAGATCTATTTGGGACAAAATTATAAAGATGGCGTTTATGGTTTTGGTCTGGCGAGTTACTTTTATTTTGGCAGACCGATATTAGAATTGAGTGTCGATCAAATTGCTTTTCTGGTTGCGACAGTGAAAGGCCCATCTTATTACGATCCTTGGCGTTATCCTGAGCGCGCAACTGAGCGTCGAGATTTGATCTTACGTTTATTGGCTAAGAATGGTTATATCAGCACCCAAGAATATAAAAGTGCTATTGAACGACCGTTGGCAACAATTGAACGTGGTCACATGAGCGTCTCGAAAGCACCTGCGTTTATGTCTTTGCTCAAACGTGAGTTAAACCGTAAATTTGGCGCTGACTTATATGAACAGTCAGGATTAAAAATTTATACCAGTTTAAATCCAATTGCTCAACAGGCAGCAGAAAAAGCCGTCAGCGGGGCATTGACTCGCTTAGAGAAGGCTAAAAAACTACAAGGCCTCGAAGGTGCGATGATAGTGACAGACCGTAAATATGGCCATGTTACGGCTATGGTGGGCGGTAGAAAAACGCAATACGCTGGTTTTAACCGCGCGTTAGATGCTTCTCGTTCCATTGGTTCTTTGGTCAAACCTGCTATTTATTTAACGGCTTTTGAACAGGGCTATGATCTTAATAGTCCTTTAGAAGACAAACCGCTACGCTTGAACAATCAGTTTGGTAATAACTGGAAGCCGAAAAATTACGATCATAAATACCGTGGTGAAGTGCCCTTGTATCAAGCCTTGATGCAGTCATTGAATGTGCCAACTGTAAACCTCGGTATGGCGCTAGGTATAAACAATGTGATTGAAAGTTTACATCGTCTTGGCGTGAAAAAAGTGGATAACGAGTATCCATCGATGCTGCTAGGCGCATTAAACATGTCACCATTTCAAGTGGCGCAAATGTACCAAACGCTGGCTAGCTCTGGTCAATATCATGAGCTGACTGGTTTGTTGGCTGTGGTGGATGAAACAGGCGAATTGGTTTACCAACAGAATGGTAAAGGTGAACCGCGTTTTTCCCGCGAAGATACCGATATGACTTTGTATAACATGAGCTTAGTTGTTGAGAAAGGCACGGCGCGCAGTTTGACTTGGTTACTGCCTAACAAGACTTTAGCGGGTAAAACTGGAACGACAGATAACTTACGTGATAGTTGGTTTGTTGGTTTAGATAATCGCGATGTGGTGACTGTTTGGGTCGGTAAAGACAGTAATAAACCTGCCGAGTTAACAGGTTCCAGCGGTGCATTGAGGGTATTTAGTGATTACTTTAAATTGCGTAAAGTCGAAGACTTACAGTTGAGTTATTAGTGGTTTGAGGGTAATAAAGACTTATTACTCTCAAAC
>Ga0105355_10001229_pt1 | contig 23693 bp, 18 predicted proteins | sample GOMGulsemesocosm_2_FD_83508 | JGI IMG/M metagenome (GOLD analysis project Ga0105355, IMG submission 83508) | Methane-oxidizing microbial communities from mesocosms in the Gulf of Mexico - GOM9C Gulf of Mexico | ecosystem: Environmental > Aquatic > Marine > Cold seeps | place: Gulf of Mexico...
ATGCTAGGCATAATACGTGCCGTTTAGTCATTCTAAATTAATGTATTATAACGACGCAGTTGGTCGCTTATCGCCTTGCCCTTCGGGAGGTTGGGTAGAAAACGATTACAGCGTTATGATTCATAATTAGGGAGTGACCATAAATTAAAAATCATGCCTTGTACTCGTATCCTACCCAAACTCTGAAACAAGCATTCCCAATGGTCACGGGTATATACCCATCACTCACACCAAAAATAACTTTTTGTAAATAATAAACACCAGATCACCAAAAGTAGTTGCGAATAACTCCCATTTGCATTATTATTCGCGAAAACTTGTATATCACATCGATTTTGTAAATTATATTGGCCATCTAGGATGGCAACTAAACTACTACGGAGTAACAAATGTCTAAGCAGCAAAAGCGTCGCACCCAATCAAATATCAGAAATGTATCCTTGGGGACGGTACTTATCTCATCATTATTTAGCCAAGTTTCGGCGCAGCAAATTAACGTCGATAACGATGTTGAACGCATTGAAGTTAAAGGAAAGCGCAGTTCAGAGCTAGATAAGAAAGACAGCTCGGCAACCAAAATGGATGTATCGATCAAGGACACCGGGCGCTCGATGTTGCAATTAGATGCTGATGCATTAAAAATGCGCGCGTTGCAGGACGTTAGAGAAGCCTTCAATTATGTTGCCGGCTTTAGAGCCAACGGCCCAGCCGATCGCACCTATACTGCTCGTGGGTTTAGAACCAGCATCGATAACGTGATGGTTGATGGTTTACGCTCAATGCAAGGTGGCGAAGGTGGTACCGGTTCTAAATTACCAAGTACCTTTAACGCACAAAGCACAACCTTTGTTCGTGGCCCAGAAGCGTTACTTTATGGCGCCGGTGTTGCTGGTGGCTTAGTTAATATTACCAGTAAGAAACCACAGGAGACGGCCAAAACATCTGTTGGCTTTAACAACCGCAGCTACGTTTCAAGCGACACAGGTAACTTTAAACGCAATAACTTAAGCTTTAACTTTGACAGTACCGGCCCAGTCACTGGTGATGATGTACTTTATCGCCTATTGGCACAGTACACGCCAGCGGGTCAGCATTTCCAGAAAGGACGTGAAATCGAAGAAACATTGCTCGACCTTGCATTAACGTTCAATGTCACTGAAAACACCTCAATTACCCCGCGCATCGAGTTTACCGATCGTAAGCGCACCGGTGGCAGTGGCTATGCCGATGGCGTATTCGAGTCAAATTTTGCATCAGGCAAGGTCGAAACATACGGCGAGCCAATTAACCGTGGTCAATACTATGGCAGCCCGAACGATATCGGTGAAAATGAATCAAAGAGTATCAGCGTGCTGGTCAATCATCAAATTAACGATGACTGGAAAATCGTCGGTAATGTCCGTCACAATGCGACAGTATCACAAGCGCTTGATTTGTATATTTCTGATTCTGGTGCACTAAAGAACGAAATAGGTAAAGACGAAATTAACCGTAAATGGGTATTCTCAGCCGGTGATGACAGCTACGACTTATATGATATTGGCGTTCAAGGAAAGTTTAACACTGGTAGCGTGACCCACCATGTACTAGCCGGGTATAACTACCGCGATTTAGCGATCGAGTTTACTCGAGCATTTCAAGGTAGTGATGATGCCTATGGTAAAAACACTATTTCAGCCTCTAACCCTAGTCAGCAGACGACAGGGCCTGTTCCACCAGAGCTGCTGACTAAAGCACCAAGCGTACGCAGCCAGGCCGATACTAACATCTATCTAAAAGACCGAATTACCCTGGGTAATACCACATTTGTTGGTGGTTTAGCATATCTAAAGCAGAATCAAGTGGAAACACGTAAAGGCGAGGAATTTGATACTAGCTATAGCGATACCATTTGGGATTTAGGTGTCGTACAAAAATTAACCAGCGACATTAACATGTTTGCCACCTATAGCCGAGCTTTTGAACCTGTTGGCGGTCGTTATATTGCCCAATATGGCAAAGGTAAAACCTTTAAGCCGGTAGAAGGCAATAACTATGAGCTAGGTGTTAAGGGCGATTTCTTCAATAGCGATTTAACCGCTGCCGTGACTTTGTTTGCCCTGGATCGTAGCAATAGCACCAAATGGACGCGCGGTGCTGACGGCTGGGAATTGGATCAATTATCAGGCAAGAGTTTCGAATCTAAAGGTGTTGAAATTGACGCTGGGTTCTATTTAGGCAATGACTTCTCTAGCAGCGTGAGCTATGCCTACACCGAAGCATCTGACACCATTGGTGACGACAAGGGCGTGCAAGCAAACAATACACCTAAGCATTCACTATCGGTGTGGAATAACTATCAATTGAACGCCAATGTTAGTTTTTCACTCGGGGTTCGTTATGAAGGAAAGCGTAGTGACGGTGACTTTGAGATGGCCAGCTACGTTGAAGCTGACTTAGGCGCTTACTACAACACCCAAGACTGGGACGTTGCCGTTGTGGTAACTAACCTACTCGATAAAAACCGTGTTGAAGCGGGTGCAAACTGGGTTACTGTTCAACCTAATACACCACGCGCACTAAACCTGACCTTTAATTACAACTTTTAATTTAGCTTAAGTAATTATACCATCGATAATTAAGTAATCGGCCCAGGATAATTTTTATCCTGGGCCGATTTTATAGGTAATAAGCAAATGATCACCCAATTAAAACAAGTCTTAACACCGCAGCAAGTCGCCGGCATTCTTGAACTAACCCGCCATGGTCAGTTTAATGATGGCAAGTTAACGGCAGGTTGGCACGCTAAAGGCGTGAAGAACAATCGACAGTGGCAAGGTGATGAGCAGCTTGGTCATGATATTGAGCACCATCTGCAAGGCGCACTTACCGCACACCCGCAATTTTCCGGCGCGGCGTATGCAAAATCGATGATGCCATTTATTATCAGCGAGTCGGCCCAGGGTGGCGGCTATGGTGATCACATCGATGATGCACTGATGGCTGATCAGCAAGTATTACGTACCGATCTATCTTGTACCATTTTTTTAACTGAACCAGAAACCTATGAAGGCGGCGAGCTAATCATGAATTTTTGTGGCGTGGAAATGGCCTTTAAATTGGCCGCCGGTGACGCTATTTTATATCCGAGTACCACACTGCACCGCGTGAATCCGGTGACCAGTGGTTCAAGAAAAGTCGCGTTAACCTGGATTGAAAGCCACGTATCGCAAGCCAGTCAGCGGGAGATATTATTTGATTTAGATAGCGCTCGTAAAGAAATCATGACCAGTACCGGAAAAACTGCCGCATTTGACCGTATTACCAAGACTCATGCCAATTTATTAAGACTGTGGGCCCACACCTAGGCGCAGATATGCTTGGCTAACAAATGTTACGCGATAGGAATACCCCACCGAGATGGAATGACACCACTTACCTGCGCTACCCTAGTTTCCCCACATCAGCCCACCACTTGCAATACAAACTTAGAGTGTCGGCACATCTAAGACATCCCGACATCGATACCATAAAAATAATATGCTAAAGGCTTAAGTTATAACTCAATGCAAATAAGGTCGCATTGGCTCGTGTCGTGCCAACGGTTTGCGCAATATTGAGCTGGCCTTGGAATTGCTGCTCGGTTACTAGCGTGTCCTTACCGATGAGTAAAGTTAAGCCAAAATCGATACTACTTCGTCGATCAAGCTGATAACTCACCCCAGTCGATAGCCATTGGCGATCTGAATCTGGAATTGCAATTGAACGGCGCTGATCAACCGCACCCATGTCATACATGTATCCGGCGCGCACCGTCCATTGCTTATTGAACTCATGTGTTACGCCAAGTGCAACATGCCAAGTATCGCGCCAATCATATTGCTTAAATACACCAACCTTATCGGTCGTTAGCGCATCAAAAGTACTCCACTGGATAAACTGCGCCGAATAATGCACAGAAGTTGCGCCGCTTACTTGATGGAAACCTGAAAATTCGAACATCGAAGGCAACGGAATATTTAAGGTATCATCATTGACGCTAACGCCCTGAAAGACAAAGTCACCATCGAAATGCAAGGTTGGACTATAGCGATAACTCAATCCAAAACGATGATCATTGTTAAACTGATAGACTGCGCCAACATGCCAGCCATAGCCAACCCCATCGGTCTTAACGTCTAATGCAGGTGCGTTACTGTTAAGCCCAACCGCCTTAAATTCACGATACAGCTCGCCAGAAGCCAAGATAACGTCAAGTCCACCGCCCAATGACCATTGTTGGTCGACTTGGTATGAGCCGCTTAGTTGCAGATTGACACTGCGTACCTTGGTGGTGCCACCAAACAAATCCGGCATAAAGTCTTGCTGATACTCAGTGGTGGTCGCAAAATTTGAGTAGATCCCTAACCCAAGACTAAAGTCCTCGGTCACAGGATGGGCGATAAACAAATGCGGCGCGATACTATCACCGCTAATGTCTTGTACATCGCTTAGTGGTATAGATTGATAACCACTGCCGGTTAAATAGCGATACTCGGCATCTTGATAGCTAACATCAGTGTCAATGAACACAGCGCCGACGCTGATGGTAGTGACATCAAATAGCGCGAGTGTTGCAGGATTTCGAGCGATTGTCGCTGGTGTATCTGCAATCACTGCGTCTCCTGCGAACGCGCGCCCAAGACCAGAGGCCGACTGGCCATTAAACTGAAAACCAGCAGCCATACTTTGCTGGCAAAATAGGGCAAGGGTGAGGCTAACAAGGGGGATATTTAACTGTTTCATTTACTTAATCTCTGTCGATAACCGCGGCATACTAGGGCCTTATGCACCCACCGACAAGTCAGACCAGTGTACAGCTGTACGTTGAAAATATGTTACTAAACCCCTTGTTCGTGGTTCTTTAATAACCACCCGTATGAAGCTATATGCCAAGGTAAGTAAAAATCGTCGCCCTAGTTAGCCGCGCGTTTAAATGAATGTTAATTATTTGCATTACCCCCACGATAGGCAGTACTAGCGTGGCGTATATTTTCGTTGCATTTGCGATCGCCATCGAAAAAATTACCGCCAAAGTCAAAACGGCAATATCCATACAGTCCGAGTATATCGCACACCGCAATTTCACTTTTAAAATGGCATTCTTGGCTAAATGACGTTCGTGACGTGATGAGAGGCATCTGCTAACGCTGGATAGCGTTTTATCTGGGACAATGGCGATAGTCATTGCTGTATTGGTTCACACGTTAGCTCCTCGCTTGTCGCAAGGTGTGTAGTTTGCCAGTAAGCTCGCAGGCGTGTCATCAGATGACATCCACCAGCGTCCACTAAATGTAAAGTTGGCATTGCACAAAAAACTATTTGAACATAGACGCCTGCAATCTATTGTTATGGCTCTAGCGAGGCACCCACCATTAAATAGATATGTCGCTTTAAAATAAGTCGCATCTTTTTAAATTCATCTTCTAATTCTTGCTGATCTTGCAACAGAATGGCCTTTTTTTCCAATTGTAGTACCAATGCAAAGGTTATTTCGGCGTCTTCTTGTGCGTAGCTAGTACCCATCATTTGATACAATTTGCAAATTCGCTGTATTTCTTTTTTCCACGACTGTTGCAACAGTCGACTCAACGATGGGTTTCTTAATGCTTCATTGTGGAAGGCTAATTCGACGCGGCGATCATCTGAATGATCAAAAATTTGACCACGTAAATATCTTTCAGCATCTTCAAATATCTGTCCCGCCAGCTCTTGCGGGCCTATGTCTTGTATAGTTGCATCGAGTACATCGTGCGAGATGGATTTAAAATGCGGGTTCTTGCCAATATCCAAGTTTTTATGCCAATACTCAAAGGTAGAGCAGATCAAATCATCGATATTTTTAAAGTGATAAGTGGTTGATCCCAAAGAAACCTCAGCCATTGCCGCCACAGCCCGATGACGCACACCACGCATACCACCAATTTTAATCACTTCTATGGTTGCGATTAAAATTCGCTGTTTGGCATCTAAGCCCTTAACCTGACTAGTCGCCATTAATGCCATCCTTCCTTCCTAAATCTATACGCCAGATTATAGCACTGGATAAATAGAACAAAAGTACTTTCGATTCGCCAACGCATACTGTACCATCGTACAGATTACACTATTCAGAGGCTAAATTCGTCTCTTTGTGCATTTGGAGAAACCGCATTATGAAACTTGACCGAATAAACCTAAGCCGTCGACAGCTCCTAACCACTGCTGCGGCAGTCGGCGCAACAAGTGCGATTGGCTTGTCCGGATGCACCGAGCAAGCAACAACATTGCCCCAACCACTACAGGGTGCAATGGGTAAAGACGGAAACATAGTACCGCCATGGTCAAATTGGTCAGGCAATCAGCAATCGGCGCCCAACGAATGGTTGATGCCACAAGATACTACTCAACTTGCAGCCATGATCAAGCAAAGCGATCAACGCATTCGCCTTGTTGGCTCGGGACATAGTTTCTCCGGTTTAGTGCCTACCAATGAAAGTCTGATGAGCCTGGCTTACTTTAGTGGCATTTCAAATATTGATACCAACACTAAGCAATTTGATGTTGCGGCCAACACGCTGCTAGCTGGCGTTGGCGAGCAACTTTGGCAACAAGGGCTGAGCCTGAAAAACATGCCAGACATTAATACTCAAACCTTTGGCGGCGCTATTGCGACCTCGACCCACGGTACAGGCATGAGATATGGTTCGATGTCAGACACGGTGGTGTCAATTAACCTGGTCAATGGCTTGGGTGAAACGCTCCATTGTAGTAAGGACAGTGACAGCGACTTATTCAATGCAACGCGCACTAATATTGGTGTGCTGGGCGCTGTCACCCAAATGCGAATTCAGGCACAGAAAAAGTACTACTTAAAAGAAACCAGCTGGATGATGGATCTACAAGAAGGTTTAGAAATGGCACACAGTCTGCGTGATAGCCACCGCCACTTTGAGTTTTACGCCCTGCCACATGCCGACTATATCCTCGCTATTGCACTCGATGAAGTCAACGAAAGCGACCTATTGACCAACACGGTCAATAGTGGCGATGCCTACGAGACATTCAAAACCTTATCTAAAGTCATCGACGTGGTGCCATTCCTGCGCAGCTTTATCATGAATCGTGGTGCGGCCACCGTGGGCAAAGAAGAGCGCACCGGCCGCAATTACGAGGTGTTTGGCAACATTCGCGATATCCGTTTCAACGAGATGGAATATTCAATACCGGCAGAGCATGGCGTAGCTTGTTTAAGGGAGATTTTAGCCTTGATAAAGAAGTTAGACATTGATGTGATTTTTCCAATGGAATATCGTTATGTTAAAGCTGACGATATTTGGCTTAGTCCATTTTATCAACGTGATAGCTGCTCGATTAGCTGTCATAACTTCCATGACAAAGACTACAAAAAATATTTCGCCGCGATCGAACCAATTTTTTGGAAGTATGACGGTCGTCCACATTGGGGCAAGATCCATACGCTAACCGCTAAGGAACAACGGGCGAGATACCCAATGTTCAGTGAGTTTTTACGAGTAAGACAGGCGATGGACCCAAAGAATATCTTTACCAACGATCATATCAATAGTGTTTTAGGCATCAGTTAACCAAGAGGTCAGGATGAACAGACGACAATTTATCTTAGGTGGCGCAGCAATCGCTGTCGCTGGTGTGTTGCTCAAACCCAATGATGTGGGCGCGCCGTATAGTAGTTATTTTAATGCGCTAAACCAGAGCTTACGTGACGACGGGCCTTATCTGCCGAGCATGTTGGTGGATCTAGACATAATCGATCAGAATATCGATACCCTAAGAAGTGAGTTAAACCCGGCGACAGATTTACGCATCGTTGCTAAATCCTTACCAAGCCCCGAGCTACTCGGGTACATAATGGACAAGGCCAAGACCAATAAGCTGATGGTTTTCCATCAGCCATTCTTATCGCATATCGCGACTGCCTACCCTGATGCCGATGTGTTGATGGGTAAACCCATGCCAGTTAAGGCAGCGCAACAATACTACCTGACGCAGGATAAAGAGGCCGATTTTGACAGTGCCAAGCAGCTGCAATGGTTAATCGATAGCCCGGCGCGATTGCACCAATACCTTGAACTAGCCAAGGCAGAGAATTTACAGTTACAGATAAATATTGAGCTTGATGTTGGTCTGCACCGCGGCGGCTTGCAGCAACCAGAGCAGCTTGACGCCCTATTAACACTGATAAAAGACAACCCACTGCACCTGAGTTTCTCGGGGTTTATGGGCTATGACCCGCATGTGGTTAAACTGCCGGCTATTATCAAGTCTGCGCAAGATGCTTACCAAGACTCCCAGCAAACTTACCAAGCCTTTGTTGACCGCCTGTACCAGTTCGATAACGCCTACCAACAACAAGCCCTCTGTTTTAATGGCGCGGGCAGTCCAACCATAGCGCTGCATAAACAGCAAACCGTGGCCAATGAACTATCAGCCGGCTCTTGCCTAGTTAAACCCAGCGATTTTGACATTCCCTCGTTAGCCAAGTTCACTTGCGCGGCTTATATCGCAACCCCAGTATTGAAAAAAATGAACGGGACACAGTTGCCAGCAACCGAGTTTGCCAAAGACATGATCGGCTTATGGGATCCTAACCGCCAGCAAACGTACTTCATCTATGGCGGCAAATGGCTGGCCAACTTCGAGTCCCCAAAGGGCTTGCACAATAACAGCTTATTTGGCTCAAGCACCAATCAACAGATTGTTAACGGCTCACAACAGGTAAACATCGATGTTGATGACCACGTGTTCCTACGACCTAGCCAGAGTGAGTTTGTATTCTTACAGTTTGGCAATCTGCTTAGCGTTAGAAATAAAAAAATTGACCAGCAATGGTCAATTCTCAAACAAGGTTAAGTAGCACAATGAATGAGTTAGATTTTCCTCAAGATTTCATTTTTGGCACGGCGACCGCCGCCTATCAAATAGAAGGCGCGGTTAATGAAGATGGGCGAGGCCCTTCGGTTTGGGATACCTTTAGCCATAAGAAAGGCAAGATCAATAATAATCATAACGGCGATGTCGCCTGTGATCACTACCATCGATATAAAGAAGACGTTGGCCTGATGCAACAAATTGGCCTAGACGCTTACCGACTCTCGATATCTTGGTCACGTATATTACCCTCGGGCACAGGTGAAATAAATCAGGCGGGTCTCAAGTTTTATAGTGACTTGGTCGATGAGCTATTGGCGGCTGGCATTACTCCTTATGTAACCTTGTTTCATTGGGATATGCCACAGGTATTAGACGATAAATATGGCGGATTCCTCAATCGCCAGTCGGCGCTCGACTTCGCTAATTACGCCGAAATTGTGGTTAAAGCTTTAGGCGATCGCGTGAAGAACTGGATCACCCTCAATGAGCCATGGGAGCATGGCTGTTTTGGCTATGTCATGGGCAAACACGCACCAGGTAAAGTCAAGCCGTGGCGTTACCTGACGGTGATGCACCACCAGCTATTAGCTCATGGCATGGCGGTGGAAAAAATCCGCCAGCATGCACCTGACGCACAGGTGGGGATCACACTAAGTTTTACCCCAGTACACCCCAAAAGCGACAGCGACAAAGACAAACAAGCAGCGCACATGGCTAATGAGTTTATTAACTTCGTGACCCTTGACCCACTGCTAAAAGGTCATTACCCAAAGCGATTATGGGATAAGTTTGGCTGGTTTAAGGCGCCAATTGAGTCTGGCGATTGGGCATTGATTCGCCAGCCGCTTGATTTTATTGGCATCAATAACTACTCCCGAGAGTTTGCCCATCATAATAGATGGGTACCAGTAATTAACGCCTGGATCGCCGGTGGTGGTGACGTGCCTGAGCATGACTTTGTTAAAGATGGCGTGCAGCACACCTCAATGGGCTGGGAAGTTTATCCTGAGGGGCTCGCCGAGATTTTAACTTGGTTTAGAGAAGACTATGGTAACCCTAAGGTCTACATCACCGAAAATGGCGCGGCCTTTAACGATCAGTTAATTGACGGTGTGGTGGACGATCCCAAGCGAATCGATTACCTTAATCAATACATGGCCAAAGCGCAGCAAGCCATTGCACTGGGCTCAAACCTTAACGGTTATTTTGTGTGGTCATTTTTGGATAATTTCGAATGGGCCGCCGGTTATGACAAGCAATTTGGCATAGTACATGTTGACTATAAAACCCAACAACGCACCATAAAAAATAGTGGCCTGTGGTTAAAAGAGTTGATTACTGCTCACCAACAACGCCGAGAGAATAGCGATGAGTAACCTTATCCCTACTAGCCCGCACAGTAATTCATTTCGAGACAAAGTTAGCTTAGTACTGATTGTATTCATGTCATTTTTCTTGATGGCAGACATGTACATTACCCCGGCGATTATTCCCGAATTGAGCCAAGAATATGGTGTTTCCAGCGACAGCATCGGTTGGGCTGGCACCGCATTTATGCTGCTAGGAGCAGTGATGGGGTTGCTATTTGGTTATTTCAACGACCGCATGAGCCGTAAAAAACTGTTGATTATTGCCGTTACCATTGGTGAGGTGCCGTGCCTGCTCACGGGGTTACTCGATGTGACCTACAATTTCGAAATGTTCGTGCTGATGCGCACCTTAACCGGTTTTGGCATTGGTGGTATTTATCCGGTTACCTTTTCATTATTGTCAGATTACGTGAGCGATAAGAACCGCGCCAAGGCCAGTGCAGTGGTTGATATCGCCTGGGGACTGGGCATCTTGTCAGGCCCCTTACTGGCCAGTTTCGCCCTAACAACAGATTACGGTTGGCGTTTAGCCTTTGTCTTGGCGGCGCTGCCAAGTTTCCCACTAATCTTAATTTATTACTGGGTCGCGACCGAGCCTGAACGTGGCCGCAACGATCCACCAGCAACAGACAAACCAACCGCAGATAATAAGTTATCGATGTCTGGCCTTAAGAGTGTGTTTGCCAATAAGACTAATGTTTTATTATTTGCCCAAGGCATTCCCGGCAGTATCCCGTGGGGGTTATTGCCCTTTTGGATTATTACCTTCTTCCGTGAGGAGCGGGGTTTTAGTACCGCACAGGCCACGCTTATCTGGGAAGTTTTTGGCATAGCGACTGTGGTTGGCGGGTTGATGTGGGCGATTTGTGGTGACTGGCTGTTTCAACGCCGCGCTAAATATGTCTCGATACTGTGTTCGGTGGTCATTCTACTTGGCATCATTCCGGAATATTTTTTGCTTAATGTTCAATATAGCAATCAAAGTAGCTATCTCGCACTCGCGGTGATGGGCGGGCTATTTATATCGGTGGGCAGTTCAAATATTAGAGCGTTGTTGATGAATGTTAATAGCCCGAGCGAACGTGGCCAAGTATTTTCGTTCTATAACTTCTTTGACAGCATCGGCAAAGGCCTTGGCCCTGCGATTGGCGGCGTGATCCTTGCGAGCACCGATGATTATCAATTGATGGTCAACATTGCAGTATCGTTTTGGTTGATTTGTGCGCTTCTTTTCTCTGGCACTATAGTTACCGTCGAAAATGATCGCGCCAAGATGTTGCGCTCTCTTAAACATCCCCAAGGATAATATCTATGCACGTTATTAAAAGCTTACTCTATGCCATCTCTGCTGCCGCGCAGCTGGCTTTTATCTTGTTGTTTTTACTACATAACCAACCCGGCTTAAGCTATATTAACCTCATCGTTGTTGTTGCGTTGCTTTACGGCTGTGTATTTGTAATCGCCGCCGGGCGTGGTATTAAGAATCAAAGAGCATTCACTTGGCTACCGACAATCACGGCACAAGTCATCGTAGGTTTAATGGCTATTACACTATTGGTTTATGTTTCGCTAGACAACTTAGTGTTCGATTATTTTCAAGCGGTAACGACCTCTGATCCCGTGATTTATGCGTGGTTGATCAGTTGGACAGCGCTGCTAATTTTATTGTTAATAACACTGCTAAACAATAAAAATAACAACGCCTTACAGCATGCAATTAATTTCTCTGTTATTGCATTATTAGGGGTAGCCGTGATGGGGCTAGTGGCCATAATCACAACACCAATGCCCCATTCAAAACTCAGCCTGCATAGCGATATCTTCGTCGGTGGCGTTGATGGCTACAAGGTATATCGTATTCCGGCACTGTTGGTGCTACCAACCGGCGCCCAGTTATCAAACGGAGAGAGACTAAAAACCGATCGTATTATCGCGATGGCCGAAGCTCGCCGCGATGCGGCACTCGATACCGGGGTTATCGACCTAGTGCAGAAAACCAGCGACGATGGCGGTCTATCCTGGAGCAAACAAAAAATCATATGTCAGTATAAGACCCAGCAAATGCAGGGTAAATGCGGCAACGCCACCCCGGTATTTGACGCCCAAACGGGCGTTGTTTTTCTTGCTTATAACCTAAGCGGCATCCCAACCAATGCGCCAGAAGGCTCCCGTCCACACAAGTCTTATATCAAAACCAGCAACGATGGTGGCTTAAGCTGGAACGAAGGTAAACAGCTCAATTTACCCAACTCAGTGTTTGGTCCTGGCCATGGTATTCAAAAGCAGTTCTCGCCGTTTAAAGATCGCTTGGTTATCCCCTTTAATACCTCGGTCGGTGGTCAGGGAAGTTCAAGCGCTTTAGTGAGCGACGATCACGGCAAGACATGGCAGCCGGGCCAGCCTTTAGGTCGCGGTAATGAAAATGAATTAGCAGAACTGGCAAACGGCGATATCATGATGGCAACCCGTCATATCGCGCCGGTAGGCTCGCCGCCAACCCCAAACGGCCGTCTATTTTCGGTGTCACAGGATGGCGGTAACAGCTGGGCTGAGCCCAGCTTGAATACTCAGCTCATCACCCCAATTTGCCAGGCGTCACTGCTGTCGATGAACGACCGTCAGGGCTTGTTGTTTTTAAACCCTGCCAATGTACAAGCTCGCGTTCAATTAACCCTGCGCCATAGCAGTGATAATGGTCAGAGCTGGGATCGTCAGTTATTGATTTACCCTGGGCCTGCGGGTTATTCACAATTAGGCATGCTCAGCGATGACAGCATTATTGCCATCTACGAGGGTGGCAACTTGTCTTATTCAGAGAAGATTAGCTTTGCTAAACTGCCAAAGACAGCGCTGCTAAATTAACAGCACTTTGCGGCGTTTCTCTACAGGGCAAGAGCGTTCTAAATAAAACGCCGATAATGACAGAGATATCGGTGCATGTGGAGTAAACCGTATTTTTCATGGACGAAAAATTGAGCTTACATGGACGTATTCACAGCGGGTTTACGTAATATGTAGCGATATCTAGATTATAATGCACTTGCCGTACGTTTCTTTACGGCCACGACAAGCACCTAGCAACCGCCGTGGCTAGGCTAGATGTTGTGCTAAATAGTCTACTAATAGCCTTATTTTTGGGGATAAGTGGCGGTTTTGAGGGTAAATAGCCCAAATACCCTCATCTGGCTCGCGATAATTATCTAACAAGGTCACCAGCGCACCTGTTTTAAGGTGCTGCTTGACATAGTAATCGGGCAATTGCACTACGCCTAACCCCTTTAGCGCGGCATCAACCAGCGCAAAACCACTGTTGTAACGCAATTTTCCAGTGACGCGGACATTTCTATCCTTACCCGACTCCCTAAAGTGCCAGTAATCGAGGATCCCCAACAGACAACTGTGCTTAGCCAGCTCAGACAAGGAATGAGGTATGCCATGTCGCTCAAGATAAGCGGGCGAGGCACAAACATAATTGGTTCGTTCACCCAACTTTTTCGCCATCATCGAAGAGTCGGCTAATTTTCCCAGGCGGATAGCTAAATCATAGCCCTCTTCCACTAAATCAACCCGCTGATTACTCAAGTATGCAGAGACTTCGACGTCGCCATATTGCAGCATAAAATCATTTACTAGCGGTAAAATCTGCTGTTCGCCATAGGTTACCGGCGCGGTCAGCTTAACGCGGCCTTGAGGCCTAGACTGTAAATTGGTAATGGCTCGTTCAGCGGCGTCTAGTCCATCAAGCACAGCGCGACAATGTTGATAAAAAACGCGCCCTTCTTCGGTGAGTGACACCTTGCGGGTGGTACGATAGAATAGTTTTATATTGAGTCGTTTTTCCAGCGCACTGATTTGACGGCTAACCTGAGCGGTAGAGATAGCCATTTTTTTTGATGCTGCCGTAAAACTCTCGTTTTCGGCAACCGCGACAAATTCACTTACCCCTTCCCACTTCATGATTGTTACCTAGCTGTATTAGTTGTTTTCTATTTAGTATCTTAGCATCGCTTTAACCAAACATATAATTGGCCCAAGCGCCGTCTTTAGAGCGAATTGCTATCCATGTGGTTGCGTCCTACCAAGATCTATTATTACCACAGGGTAAAAGTAATTTGTTAATTCATTGGATTATCATCATTAAATTAAAGGATTAGACTAAGCTCAGAATATAACGAGCGTATCGCCGTTATAGCATTTCCAGTAACTGAACAGTGAGAATGAATATGTCAGACCAATTTATTAAATCAAAAGCCGCCATTGCTTGGGGGCCAAACCAGCCACTATCTATCGAAGAAGTCGATGTCATGTTACCGCGTAAGGGTGAAGTGCTGGTTAAGGTCATTGCATCTGGCGTATGTCATACCGATGCATTTACTTTATCGGGTGACGATCCAGAAGGTATTTTCCCCGTAATCCTTGGCCATGAAGGCGGCGGTATTGTCGAGCAAATTGGTGAAGGTGTTACTAGCGTTAGCGTTGGCGATCATGTTATTCCGCTTTATACCCCTGAGTGTGGCGAATGTAAGTTCTGTCTCTCGGGCAAAACCAATCTTTGTCAGAAGATTCGTGAAACCCAAGGTAAGGGTCTGATGCCCGATGGCACTACCCGCTTCTATAAAGACGGCCAGCCGATCTTCCACTATATGGGCTGTTCGACATTTTCTGAATATACCGTATTGCCGGAAATATCCCTAGCCAAGGTGAATAAAGAAGCGCCACTAGAAGAAGTGTGTCTATTAGGCTGTGGCGTGACCACGGGCATGGGCGCAGTAATGAACACGGCAAAAGTCGAAGAAGGTGCAACGGTTGCTATCTTTGGTCTTGGCGGTATTGGTCTTTCTGCGGTTATCGGCGCAACAATGGCAAAAGCGAGTCGCATCATTGCTATCGACATTAACGAAAGTAAATTCGACCTAGCTAAACAACTTGGCGCAACAGATTTCATTAATCCGAAAGATTATGACCGACCTATTCAAGATGTCATCGTTGAACTAACCGACGGTGGAGTCGACTACTCATTTGAGTGTATTGGTAACGTCAACCTAATGCGCTCGGCACTCGAGTGTTGTCATAAAGGTTGGGGCGAATCAATCGTTATCGGCGTTGCTGGTGCAGGTCAGGAAATTTCAACCCGTCCGTTCCAACTAGTAACTGGTCGTGTATGGCGCGGCTCGGCATTCGGTGGCGTCAAAGGTCGCACTGAATTACCAGATTATGTTGAACGTTATTTGGCGGGAGAGTTTAAGTTAAGTGACTTCATTACCCATACGATGAGCCTAGAAGACATTAACCAATCATTTGAATTGATGCACAAAGGCGAAAGTATCCGCACCGTTATTCACTTCGATAAATAGTTGCTTGGCTGCCCGGTAACACGGGCAGCCCCTTGAGGATTGACAATGACCATTGAAAATTTAAGTGTAAACAAGAGCTTTGGTGGCTGGCATAAACAATATAGCCATCACTCTAAAACATTGAACTGTGACATGCGGTTTGCGATTTATTTGCCGCCACAAGCATCCAACGGACAGAAAATTCCGGTGCTATATTGGCTGTCAGGTTTAACCTGCACCGATGAAAACTTCATGCAGAAATCTGGCGTGCAACGCATCGCGGCAGAGCTTGGCATTGCAATTGTGGCACCAGATACCAGTCCTCGCGGCGAAGAAGTAGCCGATGATGAGGGTTATGACTTGGGTCAGGGCGCGGGTTTCTACTTAAACGCAACGCAATCTCCGTGGAGTCGTCACTTCCAGATGTACGATTATGTGGTGAGTGAGTTACCTGAGCTGATTGAGTCAACCTTTCCCGTGTCGGATAAACGCGCGATTTCAGGACACTCGATGGGCGGACATGGCGCCTTAACTATTGCAATGAAAAACCCGCAGCGTTATAGCTCAGTATCGGCGTTTAGCCCAATCAGCAATCCAATGAATTGCCCTTGGGGACAGAAAGCTTTTAGCGCGTATTTAGGTAAGGATCAAGCAAACTGGCGCGACCATGACGCTAGTGAGTTGATGCGACAAGCCAAGCTTTTTGTACCGGCTAAGGTTGATCAAGGGAACTCTGATGATTTTCTAGCGGAGCAGTTAAAACCGGAAATGCTACAGTCCGCGGCTAAAGCCAGTGGCTACCCACTTGAATTACGCCTGCACGATGGTTATGACCATAGTTACTACTTTATTGCCAATTTCATTGAGCAGCACCTACGCTTTCACGCCATCCATTTAAACAAATAGTGCGGCTCTGTGCCGGTGCAAATCGGCAGTTTTAAAAAACTATGGTCACCGCCATAAACAGAATTTTACCTTTGGTATAACCTGTGCTGTTCCCGTTTCTTCAGTCTCAGTTTCGACTTCGCACTAACGTCATCCCGTCAACCACCATGGTCCAAGTGCCATCAATCTCAGTCGGCACTTGAGTGACCTCAAAGGCGGCAGTAAAAAATGCGAATCCAACGATAAAATCATCGCCAACAAACTCTTTTATCGGCCCATTAACTGAGGTATTACCACCATTTTGTACCCTCTGATAGGCAACGCTGCCATCGGCCAGGATCAGTAGATACATTTCCTCACTTTGCCATTCGCCTGCGTAGGCTAGTTTATCTTGTGGTAGTGGCTCACTACAGCCCGCTAGTGTTAGTACAACAAAAACTAATAACAATAATTTTTTCATAATCCCTCATGAGGTTGGTATCAAATATTCTATTCTAAATGATGGCGCTATGCTGGGTTAGCGCCAGTCACCATTAAAGATAGCACAGCTTTTTGTAACATGACGCTCAACGATCACTTTCAATTAAGCTGATCGCTTTCTCTAACAATTCATCTGTTCCTGCCTTTATGCCTGAAATTGTAGGTCTTATCATCACGTCAGGTACGATCCCAATCCGCTGCGTCTGCCTGCCATCGGGGTAATAGACGCCGATACCTGAAATCGCCGTAATAATTCCACCTGGTAAAACGATCTTAGATATGTTGCCATCGGCGCCCGAGGTGGTGCTGCCGATGACGGTCGTGTTATCACCCGCTTGCAGCGCCATCGCCGTATACTCTGCCTGGCTTTGGCTTATTTCATTGACGATTACAATGACCTTATTCTGATAGCTTTGCGCGCTACCCGAAATAGTGGCGGCATCGCTGAAGACGACTTCACCAGGGTTGTTAATGTTAACCGTAGTAAATTTGGCAAATTCTTTTTTTGTCCCACTAAACAAGTTAGCCAGAGATATCGCGACAAACTGCCGAGGGTAGTTTCGAATATCAATAATCACCCCCCGAGTACCTGGCAGCTTCGCCTTAATGACTTTTATCTCTTTGCGCTTTATATGCCGTAAATTAATATAACCAATATTACCTGCTATTAGCTCAAAGCTCTTGGCCTGCTCGTCGCGAGCAAAGCGCGAAAAAAATCCCACTTCATCAGGCTCACCAAGCTTAAGCATTAGCTCACCGTTACGCCCTTCTCGCACATAATGTATTTTTATTGACTGATCATTGGAGCGCATCATATCGATAGACATGTTGTATAAACGCCTAGCTTTATTCGAGGCAGGATAGAATTTTTGATTAGCGCGAATTACCTGCTCGATAGTCTTGCCGGCGATCTTGGTGATCTGATCCCCAGTTTTTAACCCCGTTTTATTGCTTAATTCGGTTTTATAGTGCCCGACAACGACTAGCTTCCCTTGCACAAACTCAAGTTGCACTGGTGGGAATTTTTGCCCTTTCCAGTCTTGGAAAGCAAACACACCATTGGGATAGGCATGGCTATCATCTATTTCGGAAAATAACTGCACCGCAACCTGCTGATATTCGAGCTGGCTCTTGGCGATAACAAATTTAGGAATATATTGTTCGAGGACGCCGCGCCAATTTTTGTCGCTGAGGTGTTTGCTTGGAAAGAAATAGTGGATCATATTCCAATAGCGATATAATGCCAGTAGCCTATAGCCATCGTCTGGGTAGGTCATGTCTCTGTAACCATTTTCGTTCAAAAACTCTGGGTTTCCGACGTCAAAAATAGTGCCTACATAATGTTGTTTTCCCTGATGCCTATTTTCATAGATAAATGTCAGTTGCTGCCTTAAGTCCGGTGATAGGTCATAGGAACCTAGCCAATTAAGATCAGGTTTAATCACCGCATTTTTCGCTGTCGCAACGCACGCTTTACAAATAGCTACCGCGCCAAGGCCACTTATCCAATTTGACAACAAGGCATTTCGCTGTTGATTGTTATCAACCGCCTGATAGCGAGGAAAAAACCTAAATAACTCATAATCCCAGTTATATTGACCGCTCGCCACCCCTGGATGATGATATTTTAAAAAGCCCCAAACCTTGCCTAACAAGGCCAAGTTTTCTATTTTACGCTCAGTGAGTACGGGCAGGCTTATATTCGAACCACGATGATACTCGATATCACTCAGCACTGATTTTAGCTTGTCTTGTTGGCCATCATTAGCCGATTCCGCCGACAATAACGAACAAGAGAACAGCAGGCTAAGCATCAATAACGTCAGTTTTCTAACCATTTCAGATTCCTTTGGTGGCTATAACATGGTTTTCCATCAATGTTTATTACACTAATGTTTATTACACTATAGTTGACGCCTTGGGAATCAGCACTGCCATTGACCATTACCCCAGCTTGGAGTGCCGGCTAGGCGATGAATTCCAACCAGCTTTGCAGCATTGTTTCAAAGTCATCGAGCCCACAGGCGCTGGCACTCTCATCGTCGTAATGAGAAAAATCTTCACCTTCGGGCAATTCACTATCGATATTGAGGCTGTTGGCCCTGATCAATGCATCATCAGGGGTTAAGGTCAGTGAAAAATCTCTGCCTAAAATAAGATCCTCGGCGTCGTCATTGAGCAATTTTATCGCGGAAATGCGAGTCATCAGCATCTCGACATCTTGGCGATTTGCGCCAATTTCACTCATTAACCAGCTGCCAAATGCCTCATGGCCCATCGAAAAATCAACGCGATAAGCATCGTTTAAGGTATCTTTTCTAAATCTATATTCCATGGTCTGTTCTTTATTAACACAATTTAATTGCCCTATTTTAACCCATTTTGGATAGTGGTGCCGTGGTTAATAGACTTGAATTAGCCACTCAAAACACGTATATATACTATAAATACTATAAGAAGGTTAAATAGATGAAAACCTGCGGACTAATTCAATATAGTGCACTATCTTTATTGTTGTGCACGGCTTTGATCATGCCACAAGCTCAAGCTAGCGCTATCACCGAGAGTGTCATCGATCGCACCGGCACCCCCACGGCAATGAAAGATTACGATAAATATGCTAATCAGCGCTTCAATCCGCTATTTGATCTAGGCAGTTGGCATGGCTTCATGCTACCTGATAAACCAGCATTTTACGGTGGTTTTACCGGCCCAATGATTATCGCGCAAGAATATTCACTCAATCTTGCCAGCCAACTCGATCGACTGAGTATCTCCAATACGCAGTCCGACAAAGCTTACGATCTAAGCCGCGCAAAAGTAACCATTAGTAATAGTCCCGGCCAACTCAGTCAGCGATATGTACTTGACGATTTAACCTTATTACTTGGCCTAAATTTTGTGTCCAATCGCAGCGCGCTCATCACCACGACCATCATTAATCATACCGACCAACCTTTAGCGCTCGCGCTAAATTGGCAAGGGCAATTACTCAGTCAATGGAATGACCAACAGACAATTAAGCAAGCACTGCCCAATTGGCAACGCAAACTAACCGCTACCGACGACTCCCTCACCATCGCGCTAGCACCGGCTAGTCAAACATGGTCGATGATGTTGAGTGCTGGCGCGCACTATCAAATAAACCGCTCCCTCGATACCACGACCGTTATCGACAATAACAACCTGAGCTATAGCAGCAAGACACAGATAAGCGTTCCGCCGCGCCAACAACAGCAGTTTTTTAGTAGTCACAGCTATTGGCACACCAGCGCAGATAAAGCGCAAGAGCGAATCTCTAGCGCTAAGCTCCTGACCAACGCTAAAAAACTCATCGCAACATCAAAAGCGCGGTGGCAAAGTTATTTAAGCAAAGGGCTAACCACGGATCAACCAAATAATCGCCTAGCAATAAAAGCGATTGAGACACTTAACGGCAATTGGCGCAGCGCTGCCGGCGCAATCAAGCGCGATGTGGTGACGCCATCAGTAACGGCGCGCTGGTTCAATGGCGCATGGGCTTGGGATAGCTGGAAGCATGCCTATGCCTTAGCCTCCTTCAACCCCGAGCTGGCTAAATCTAATATTCTGGCGATGTTTGACTATCAAATTCAGCCTAATGATCCCATTAGGCCCTATGATCACGGCATGGTTATCGATGCTATTTTCTACGAAAAAGACACCATCCGCGGCGGCACTGGCGGCAATTGGAACGAACGTAATACCAAGCCGCCATTGGCAAGTTGGGCCACCTGGCAGGTATATCAAGAGACTAAGGATGTTGAATTTATTCGCACCATGCTGCCCAAATTACTCGCCTATCACCAGTGGTGGTATCGCAATCGAGATCATAACAACAATGGCTTAATCGAATATGGCGCGACCAATCATCCACGTCATAATGATGAGCGCGGTAATATATTATTTAAGGTTAAGTACCCCGACCAAGTTGAGCGAAAAAACTGCAAACAAGGCAAAGACCAATGGTTGTTATGTCATACCATGGCGAGCTACGAGAAAGTATTAAAAGAAGGCGGTTATAGCGATCTCGACATCAGCGCGCAGCATGGCGCAGGCTGGGAATCAGGCATGGATAACGCGGCCCGCTTTGGCTTCATTAACCAACAGCAATTAGCTGAATATGCCAAGGTACATTATCAGGGTGACGTGACGAGCGCTCGAAAGGATTGGCAGGTGCGCTTCTATGCCAATAAGGATAGGCATGGTCAACTCATTGGGTTTTCTATCAATCAAGAATCTGTTGAGTTAAACACTTATTTGGCCCAAGAAAAGCAGCTGTTGGCGAAAATGGCGACGCTACTGCGCAAACCGAAACTAGCACAGCAGATGCGCAGGCAAGCGACTCAATTAATAACGCGGGTCAATCAATGTTTCTTCGACCAAGCCTCGGGCTTTTATTATGACCGACAAACCACAAATACAGCCACCAAACCTGGTCAATGCGGCGGCACGTTATTGACTAAACGCGGTCGAGGACCTGAAGGCTGGAGCCCATTGTGGGCAAAAATTAGTACCCCACAACAAGCTAAACGCGTGGCAATGGTGATGCTAGACCCTAATGAATTTAACACCCTAATTCCGCTAGGCACCGCATCGAAAACTAACCCTGCTTATCATCCCGATATCTACTGGCGCGGTCGCGTGTGGCTCGACCAACTGTATTTTGGTCTCGTTGCACTGAAGAACTACGGCTATCAACCACAAGCCCAGGCGATGCTCGACCGAGTCTATCAACAGGCACAGGGCTTAACAGGGCGGGGTTCAATTAGAGAGAATTATAATCCAGAAACGGCTCAGGTGCAGGGGGCTACTAACTTTAGCTGGAGCGCCGCGCATCTGTATATGTTATATCGAGAGTTTTAGGCTGTTATCCCTGTGAGCACTGCTCACGGGGATCATCGGCTAACGTTGTGATATCTCGCGAGTAATGCTATTTAGGCGCTTGTTTAGCGCCACTATTGGGAGCAACACCAAACGGCTAATCAGCGCCCATATCAATGCGAACAGCACGATACAATAGGCAACACTTTGCAATATTTGTTGCCACAATACTTGATTAAGACGCTCATCAATATAGCGTTTATTTTCGCGTATGGTGACATGACCGACAATTGTTCGCTCTTCATTCTCAACATGAACTAAGTCAAACAACATTAATCCTTGCTGCTCTTCAAATTCATTCGCTTGGTCAAAAACCACGGCATTATCTTCGTTTTTTATCCCTGAAAATAATGTCTCACTACCATCAGAAACGATGATGCCATTGATGAATTCGCTGCGTAATTCGGCTTTTGAAAAGTCCCTAATGCTATCGGAGGCGAAATTCCAAATAAGCGAGGGCAGTACCGTCGAGGCGCGTAATTTAGCCATGGTAATTTGCTCATTCATCCGAGTCATTATCTCGTCCTGAGTTTTGTAATAGTTATGACTACCCACCGCAGCAAACATCACCACAAATATGGTTAAAGAGAAGAATAAAAATTTTGATTTAATTGAGTTATTCAATGTGAGAACTCCATTTCACACCATCAGATCGCCAGCAATAATTTATGTTATATTAGTTTGTAGCTAATTGAAAGTGAATAATTTATACCCACATTACCATGCTCGCTGCAATTGCAATTAACAGTAGCCCCAGGCCATCTTTAGCCTTAACGCTTTGCTTCAACCAGAAAGTAGACACCATCATCATGAAGAACACTTCGATTTGACCTAATGTTTTTACATAGGGCACCGCCTGAAAAGACATCGCGGTAAACCAACCGATTGAACCAATGCAGCTCGTCAAACTGGTTAATAGAACCAGCTTTGGTCGCTGTCTTAGTGCCCGCAGCGTGGCGCGATCCTTTAAGCTAAGATAAATCAATAAGGCGCAGGTTTGTACCACGATGACCGATAATAGTACCCACGCCGCTCGATGCATTGTCGGCAAGCTTAAGCTCAAGCTCGCTTCGCGCACCCATAACGAGGTCAGCGCAAAACAAGTGCCACTGGCCAGCCCTATACCTAATGTTTTAAGCGATAACCCGCGCAAACCATTCTTGGCGCTCATTAAGAATATCGCCACACCGCCGATCGCCACACCAACCCAGCCAAATAGACTGAGACTAGTACCAAAAAAGAATGTCCCAATAATAGCCGCTACTAGTGCTTCACTCTTCGCCAAGCCAGCGCCAACGGCGAAGTTGTTAAGCTGAAAAAGCTTTACCATCAAAGCCGTAGCCATTATTTGCATCACCGATGCACCGAGTACGTAGCTAACCATAGTGCCGTTAACATTGAGCATCGGCGCATCTTGCCACCAATACAAGCCGATTAAATACAGCCCAGCAATGGGCCCCGCCCACAAGAAGCGGGCTAGGGTCACCCCTATCACGTTAACATCTTGGCTTAACTTACTCTGAAAGGCATTACGCCATGCCTGCATAAATGCCGCAAGCAAGGTAAAATAAATCCACATTGTATTAATTGTTCCTAAGGTCAGTTAAGCGAATAATTATAGCTTCAGTGGATTTTGTGATGTGCTTGTAAGCTTTACCTTTTTATTTAAGATCATCACACGCACACCAGATACCTTTCTTTATGAAATACATCCGTGTATTTCACCCTGCGGGCCAGCCTGGTGCTGTTCAAATTGGTTCCAGACCAATTTGTGCTTCTTAAAGAAACGTACCCCAAAGATTAAAATTTCTGG
>Ga0105355_10001230_pt1 | contig 23689 bp, 20 predicted proteins | sample GOMGulsemesocosm_2_FD_83508 | JGI IMG/M metagenome (GOLD analysis project Ga0105355, IMG submission 83508) | Methane-oxidizing microbial communities from mesocosms in the Gulf of Mexico - GOM9C Gulf of Mexico | ecosystem: Environmental > Aquatic > Marine > Cold seeps | place: Gulf of Mexico...
TGTTTGATGTGCTTTATACATTCCCTCACTCTTAACTTAGGCGTAAGCACACCAGTTCCTTTTCTTTGCGTCGCCAAAGAAAAGGAACCAAAAGAAAGGCGACCCGCGATTTAGTTGCTGATACTCAATTGAATAACCGTCTTAACGGAACCGCTTTTAATGCGCGTCCCAGCGCGAAAAGCTAAAAAATCGTCCCTGATTTTTTCTCCTAACGGTTATCCAATTGAATGCAACTAAAACGGGGAGTACAACCAATCACAACGCGCGGCCAAAGCTAACTTGTTGTATTTAAAAAATAAAACAAGAGACAGTTAGCGGGAACATAGCCAAAATAAAAGTAATAATCAAAGGAGTTCAATTAGTGAAAACAGCCCAAGAGCAACTTGCACGTTACAAAAGCGTTCATCTCAATGCTAAAAATATTAAGACCCACTTTATTGGGGTTCCGTTAATTATTTGGTCTTTGTTTGTATTGTTACATTTAATACCATTTGAGCTATTTTCGTTTGGCTCTGCAGAGTCTTTAATTCGTTTCAATGTGGCGAGCTGTTTTGCAGTCGTGGTATTAGGCTATTATAGCTTTTTACATCTGAGGCTAGCATTGGGTTTGGCTCTTTTTATAATGCCGATACTATATACCTCAGCTATAGTAGCACTTGCTCCTAACGCTTTGTGGGTTGCGCTGTTAGTTTTTGTCATAGGCTGGGTTATCCAATTGATAGGTCATCATTATGAGCAGGCTAAACCGGCCTTTGTGGACGATGTTAATCAGTTACTTATCGGACCCTTTTTTTTGATGGCAGAGCTGTATTTTATGTTGGGCTTAGAAGCCGAGCTTAATAAAACAATCACCGCAATAGCCATCACCAAAAGACAGCAGTTAGAGGCTAAAAAGCAGGCTCACATCCAAGATTAATTATTGGTAACAATAGAGTAATTAATAGTTTCCAGATTGATCAAACTAAAAACCGGCAGCAATAACGACAATGTGCTTAATGATTCAAGCTCATTGTCGTTGATTTTAGAAAGGCTAATAAACCTCAGCGATAGCTTGCTCGACCAGTTGATTAAGCTGTTCATAGCCAAAACTAGGCATGGGTTTGCCATTAACAAAAAATTCAGGGGTCGCTCGAACATTAAGTGTTTGGCCATCTTTAATGTCTTTTGTCACGGCGTTTTCGACATCTTTACTGTTAAAATCGGCTATAAATTGTTCAGGCTTTAGCGGCAATTGCGCTAGGATGCTTTGTGCTTGGTCAGGTTGAGACACATGATTGCTGGTCCAAGCGTTTTGATTGGCAAATAATAGTTCAAGTGCTGGCCAGAACTGCCCCTGCAAATGAGCGGCTTCCAATAATTTAACCACCTGATCCGAGCCTTGATGTAACGGCGCGTAGCGCATTAGCACTTTCACTTTACCTGGGTACTTTTTGACTAAATCATTCATATAAGAGTGAAAATTGGCACAGGTTTTACACGCTGGATCAAAAAACTCAACGATGGTTACTTTTGCATACCTTGGCCCTTTAATCGGCGCGTTTCCACGTTCAAGTGCACTCATTTGCTGTGTGGTAAGTGCAGTGTTTTTAGTGGGCTGCTGATTTTGAAACAATGTCACAGCTGCTGCAAAAGCCAGTACAAGCATAAATGCGGTGCCGATAAAAAGTGTTTTTTTATTCATGATGGTTCCGAGTTGTTTGAATGTTAGAGAAATAAAGTAATAGGCCAATGACGGTAAATGTTAGCAAAGACATCATGGGCATATTCATAAAGCCAAATAGATTGAGGTGTGTTTGTGAGCAAGGTATGTCTTGCACGCAGGGTTGCGCGGCTTGCGGGATAAACCCAGCAATTAATAGCACATGAAATAGCGCGGTCAGCCAACCAAATATCACTAGCGCACCAGCGTATCGAACCACCTTAGGATCATAAGGAAATAGCGCTAAGGGCAACATTAAGACGAGCGGGTACATGCCAATTCGTTGATACCAGCATAAAAGGCATACTGGCAATTCGACAATCTGGCTAAAAAACAAGCTAGTCAGTGTGCCAGTGGTGGCGATTAGCCAAGCCATAAATAGCAGCAGCCAGCCAGGCTGTATGGTGTTGGAGACAGTCTCTTGTTTCATATGTGCTCTTTTACCAATTCCATTAAAAAGGTGATCATTTTTCACGGTTAAAACAAATGATAACTGCGTTGTTTATTTCATATGGAGAAAAACTACATATGAAAATAAACGCCTTGTTCTAATTCGTTCTTCCTCGCTACAAAATAGACCACTTAAATAATGGATTTGTATTATTTAATAAAAAACTAGTACAGAATAAATTTATTGTTTGATTGATTATGTAACGAGATGAAAGTTCAATTTTAAATAGATTTTTATCGATAAGAAACGCTAGAGTGCTAGCAGCTTTGATCTGCCGCAGGTTATCGACAGCTTAGGCAACAATTGTAATCAAAAATTTCACGCGAAAATATGAAAGGGTAAAAGTTGAGCACAACATTTAGCGCCCAACTTTTGTACGTAGACTGTGAAGCTCAGAACTTTGATACTCAGAACTTGAAGTTGTATTAAAAGCGGTTGACACGAAATGGTGTTAAATCAAACGGTGGTGTACTTTCTGTCATCAAACTCACAATTAGCTCTGCGCTAATTGCTGCCTGAGTCAACCCGAGGTGTTGATTGCCAAAAGCGAAAAGTAGCCGAGAGTAATTAGGGTGTCGATCGATCACTGGCAGCGAGTCAGGCAGAGTAGGGCGATAGCCCTCCCATTCACTAACCGCTAAAGTCGAGTAATCTAGTCGCGACAGCAGCTGTTGGCTATGATGGCGAAGCGAATCAAAACGCCGCTTATTAGGCTTACGAGTTAACCCGCCCAGTTCGGTCATGCCAACGACTCGCAAGCCACAATCGAGAGGGCACATTACAAAGCGTCGCTCAGCAGATCCTATCGGGTGATTAAGCTTGATGTCTTTAGCATCGACCGTGAGATGGTAGCCCCGCTCTGCTTCTAATGGCACCTGCAAACCAACGTCTTGTAACAGTTGTTTGCTCCAAGCACCGGTACAAATAATAGTGTGATCGAATGTGAGTGAGCTCGATGGCGTTTTAATAACAATTTGCTTAGCATTAGGTAGCAAGGTGGTGACTGGCTCTTTTATAAAGGTACCGCCATTGGCTGTAAAAGCACAAAATAACATTTGAGTTAGCTGATAGGGCTCCTTTACGCGGTTGGCGTCAGGAAAGAACAAGGCATGGCTGATATTTTCAGCCAAGTGAGGTTCAAGTTGTTTTAAGCGCTTGCCCTGTACCAGTTCAGTAGTAATGCCCCATTGTGCCATATAGCTGGCATGCGTCTTGGCCTCTTGTAGTTTATCTGGCGACTCCCAAACTAATAAATAGCCCGACTGTACTAATTGCTCACTCGCACCTATAGCTGCTAAACAGCGCTGCCAAGCTGGGATCGCCGCCTGATTCAGGTGCAGCAATGCTGTGCGGCCGCGGGCGACAGTTGTTGGGTGCGCCGCGACGACAAAGCGGGCTAACCAAGGGGCAATACGGTGGATATAACTAAGCGGAAGCGACAAGGGACCATGCGGGTTTATCCACATAGCTAAAGCGCCCAACAGCGTTTTTGGGGTTGATAATGGATCGATTAATTCGGTCGCTAAATATCCTGCGTTACCAAAAGATGCGCCTAGTCCCGCTTCATCTCGGTCAATTAGCGTTACTTGGTAACCATTACGCTGAGCTTCAATAGCGGTGCAAAGACCAACTATTCCGGCCCCCACAACCGCAACTGTGTGCGGTTGTGATCCCATTGCCTTGTTAGGGTTGTAAAATGGCATTAATGACAGCTCGATCGTTGGTAAGCTAGAATCGCTGCCGCGAGATCCTCTCTAGAGTCACCGACAGATTTAAACAAAGTGATGGCGTTATCGGGATCCGCCAAGTCAGATCTGCCTTGATGTTCGCCACAGCAAAGTTGAGTTAGCTCGGCAATAATCTTGTCTGGTGTGATCGCTGCTTCTTGAATCGGCATGATTAAATCACCGGTTTCGCTTAATGCACCTGCGCGAGTATCAACAAACACTGCGCAACGCTGCATCGCGATATTATCGGTTTCTCGCATCGTTGGAGTGAAGCTACCCACCAGATCAATATGGGCGCCCGGCTTTAACCAGTCGCCAAAAATTAGCGGGCTGGTTGCCATCGTTGCGCAGCTAACAATGTCAGCTTGCTGGGCAGCAGTTTGCAACTGGTCTGGTAGACACACTTGGGCATTAATATCATCATTTTTTAACTCTGTGACCAAGGCTTGGGCTGTCGCTTCATTGCGATCCCAGACTAGCACTGTGTTAATAGGGCGCACACTCATATGAGCCGGAATGAGGCGCCGCGCCATGCGTCCTGCGCCGACCATTAACATAACACTGGCATCGTCACGAGATAACATGCTTGAAGCCAGCGCTGATGCGGCTGCGGTGCGCCGCGCTGTCAATTCATTGCCATCGAGTTGCATTAACGGCAATCCTGTTTTGCCACAGCTGAGCATGTAATGGCTACTAAGTCCGGGCACATTGCGGGCATTGTTGCCCGGAAAAACATTAACCTGTTTAACCCCAAGATATTCTCCTTCAAGCCATGCTGGCATTAGCAACAAGGTTGCACTGGGTTCATTTGGTACATCGATGCTGTGATGATGGCGAACAGGCGAGCAGACATCACGGGTGAAAATGTCTTTGAGCGCGGCAATTAGGTCATACCATGGCAGGGCATTTTTTACTTGGCTGGCATTGAGTTGCATAACAGATTCTCTTATTGTTAGTATTGCGCCTATGTTAACAACAATGAAATTTGCCGCTATGGCTCAAACTATGAAGTTATTGACTCAGACTCTTAAATAACCAAAATACCAGATAAGCTAATTTGACAATAACGCTCTTTTAGCGCCGCTCAGCGTTGACTCTATGGACGACGGTACTTAGCGATAGCAGGACTCTGATCAAGGGCTCTGATCAAGGGCTCTGATCAAGAACTCAGAGCAAGAACCCAGGTTAAATACGACGATAACCTAGAACAGCAGCGAGGATTTTTGTGATTAATAGTCAGGCTCGACGTAACTTAATCGCCCGAGATAGTGGTGAACACAGTCATGATTTTGCTCAGATCCTTATCGGCTGGCGAGGTCAAATTGATTGTGAATTTAGCAGCGGATCAAGTCGACTTGATAAAGGCCTAGTCGGTTTAGTACCCAATGGTGCCGAGCATTTATTTAATGGTTTAACAGATAACAGTGAACTGCTGGTGGTCGACGTAGTACTTGACGATCCGTATATTTTGGCACTGGAACAGGCCTGTGATCTTTCGTTTAGTGACACTCTATTTAACCAACCGGAATTTGTTGCACTGAGCCCTGAAATGTTGCCGTTGTTAGAGTTTTCTGCTGGGCAATTACAAGTGGGACAGGCGCCAATTAATGCTCTGTTAAACTGTCAATTGGTCTCGCTATTTATGACCCAATTGTGTCAGAGCTACTCACCAGATATCGTCGCCGCAGTAACTAGTCAACGATTTGATGTGGTGCGACTAAATGAGCTGATCGACCACCGATTGGCCCATCCGCCAAGCAATGCAGAATTAGCCAGTGCTTTACATTTAAGCGAGAGTCATTTTTATTGTATCTTTGGGCGTCAATTTGCAGTTACACCGCAGCAATACGTCATGAGTCGGCGAATGCTGCGGGCTAAATTCTTGTTACTTAATAGCCAAACACCGTTAGCAGTATTAGCCAATGAATTGGGTTTCGCCGATCCGTCGAGCTTTTCCCGCGCCTATAAAAAATATTTTCAGCAACCGCCGGGGCGAGTGCGTCGTGGTTTTTAGTCAGGCAAGATTCAGAGCGCAGTAAAAATGATTAAACCGGTTAAAACCAGCAGTAATTAAACGCAGGCTTTAACTGGTGGATCTTATAACTAACTTTATTTGAACTAGCTTAGGGCATAACCGCCGTCTAAATGCCCTATATTGCTAAAACCTAAGCGTGCTAATGCTTGAGCTGCGATGTGCGAGCGGCTACCGCTGCGACAAATCAATACAAAGGGTGTTTGTTTGTTATGTTGGTGTTGCTGAGCAAACTGAACCAGCCGTGATACCGGCACGTTTGCGTAAGATTTTTCGCTATGGGCTAAAGCATATTCATGGGGCTCGCGAATATCAATTAATTTCACTGCAGGAAATTGTGCCATCGCTAAGCTTAAGCTCGTGCTTGAATATGCTAAGACTTGGCTTTTGTCACAGGTACCGACAAAGGCACCGCACATGATTTGTGTGCCCACTTCATCAACAATATGTTGATCTAATATCGCCTTTCTAGCTGCAAAATCTTCCGAGGTAATGCCTTGGCTAATAACCAGCGTCAATAATCTATTGCGCGACATCTCTGCATTAAAGCTAGTGGCAAACTCATTATGATAGTCATGACTTGGGCATATAATGGTGTTGTCGCCGATTAGCTGGTATAGCTGCTGCACACTGGCAAACAAAGCGTCGGCACTGCTGGTACTAAAATCAGTTCGGCCAAGGCTGCCCATTAAAATGGTGTCGCCGCAAAAGGCATATTCTACTTGCCATGCTTGACCTGCCGTTGGCAGAGAGTTGCATAACAACAGGCTAATGCTGTCATCGGTATGGCCAGCAGTTGCAACATTGACTAAGAACTGCTCGCCAATGGCAAGATATTGATAGGTTTGGCCGTTAACGATAACCATTGGCGTATCATCTGGCCAGCCAAGATGATCGCTGTGCTGGTTTGGCAGTAATTGGTCGGCGATAAGGCCACGACACGAAACATGATCAGCATGACCATGGGTATCAATAATAGCGGTTAGTTGTAACGACTGGCATGTTAACAAGGTGCTTATACGTTGCTCAAGTTCAGGTAAAGGGTCAATGATAATCGCGGTTTTAGTGGATTTATCAACATATAACCAAGTGCAACTACCGCCCACTTTAAATTGCATTAGTCCTGCTAACTCAACTTGATTGTTGGTTTGCGTTGGATCGTGACTAAAGCAACTCACTGTTAATGCTTGAGCGCATAGCTCGATCCGATCACACGCAATATCGACTTGCTCTTGTGTCATTGCTGGGCCAAAAGACATACGAATAGCTGACTCGCTCTGCCATTGCGTTAGTCCCATTGCATCGAGCACAAAACTGCGAGTAACTTTCGAGCTACAGGCCGAACCGGAACTGACCCTGATATTGGCCGCGTCAAACAAATCCATCATTTCTTTAGAGCTAAGACTTGGCACTGCAAAATTAATGGTGGTTGGCACACTGTGTTCAAAACTATGGTTTAACACCATGTTTGGGAACGCAGCGGTTAATGCCGCTACTATTTGCTGGCGAAATTGCTCCAACTTAATTGCAGGGGTAAAACTGTGTTGACTTTTGTTGAGTAACATCGAAAAAATAACATTGAGCGCCGCCATACCAGGCAGGTTTTCGGTGCCTGAACGCAGTCCACTTTCTTGACCGCCGCCAGCGATAAATGAGGTAAAGGGCGCATTTTCTTTGACATAAACAAAACCAATGCCTTTGGGCGCATAAAGCTTATGGCCACTAAAAGGTGCATAATCGATGCTGGTATTGGCCAACTGGAGATCTATCTTTCCAAGTGCTTGCACGCAATCGACTAGCCATAAGGTGGTTGGATTATGGGCGCGAATAGTTTTATCTAATAAGGCTAGATCTTGAAATATTCCTGTTTCGTTATTAACTGCCATGGTGCAAATCATTAAGGCGTTTGGTACTTCTTTGGCAATAAAATCTAAGTCTAGTTGACCGTTGTTATCGACTGGAATAGCTTTTATTTGCGCGTTAATACCCAGCAATTCATTCCAGTGCTTGAGTGATTCTGGTACGGCCTTATGTTCAGTAGCGCCATACAGTAGGCAATAATTTTGAGTGTTGTTAATCGTTGCTTTGGCATGGCACAGCGCTGACAAAATTGCCGTTTGAATGCCTTCAGTAGCGCCACTGGTAAAAATAATCTGGCCTTGTGCCGCACCAATAATTTCTTTTGCCTGCTGACGGGTTTGATCCATGATATTTTTTGCTTGCAGGCCACTAATATGGCTACTGCTTGGGTTACCAAATTGCGTCTGCATGGTTGCGAGTGCCGCAGCTGCAGCTTGCGGTAATACGGCAGTTGTCGCATTTTCATCGAGATAAATTTGTGTTAACTGGTCCATAATATTTTCCTTGCAAAACGGCTTAAAACCCGGCGCTGATCACATCCGGTTGATGGGTTTATTGTAATTAGTCTAACAGGGGCAATTATTTCATAATGCGACGGGTAAATTGTTGCGAAATTGACTAACAATAATTGTGGTTTTGAAATACTATTCCTAACATTACTTGCTAATTGGAAAAAAATACCATGACTATGGATTCGTTCGATAAAAAAATTCTGTACTTGTTACAACAAGATTGCACCGTGTCTATAAGCAGCATTGCCGAACAAGTAGGGTTGTCCACGTCACCCTGTTGGCGCCGTATTCAGGCAATGGAAAAATCAGGCGTTATCACGGGCCGAGTGGTCTTAGCAGATGCGGCTAAACTCAATGTTGGGTTAACCGTGTTTGTGATGATCAAAACTAGCCAACATAATCCGCAATGGCTTGAAAACTTCTCTGACATTGCTAATGATTTCAGCGAAATCGTTGAGTTTTATCGAATGAGTGGTCAGGTCGATTATCTGCTAAAAGTTGTGGTGCCTGACATGAAGGCTTTTGACCATTTTTATAAAAGTCTAATCACTCGTGCAGATTTTTCAGACATCAGTTCTAGTTTTTCAATGGAAGAGATCAAATACACCACGGCATTGCCAGTGACGTATGTTTAGTCCCCTAACAATCCCTTTACATTGTTGCAAGTTACAGCCTCGTGATTGCTGTCCGCGCTAAAATCACGTTCAGCTTGGGTACGAACTACATGTTTTAGTGTGCTATTTGATTCGGCGTTGCAGTAATGGGCGTATAACTAATAGCAATCGTGTGTTTTATTACGCGATTAAGGGATAAATTATGACATTAACAAAAAAACTAGCAGCCGAGTTTATTGGCACATTTTGGTTAGTCCTTGGTGGCTGTGGCAGCGCCGTGTTAGCGGCAGGCTTTCCTGATGTGGGCATTGGATTGATGGGTGTATCATTGGCCTTTGGCCTAACGGTATTAACCATGGCTTTTGCGATTGGGCATATCTCTGGCTGTCATCTTAATCCTGCCGTTTCTTTTGGCTTATGGGCTGGTGGTCGCTTTTCACTTGAAGAACTAGGCCCTTATATCGCCGCGCAAGTAGCGGGTGGTTTAGCTGGTGCAGCGACTTTGTACGTTATCGCGTCGGGACAGGCAGGTTTTGATGTCACAGCCGGTTTTGCCTCAAATGGTTATGGTGAACACTCGCCTGGTGGTTATGGTTTAATTGCAGCATTGGTCACTGAAGTGGTGATGACCTTAATGTTTTTATTCATTATTTTGGGGGCGACTGATAAGCGAGCACCACAAGGTTTTGCGCCAATAGCGATTGGTTTAGGTCTTACTCTCATTCACCTAATCAGCATTCCTGTAACCAATACTTCGGTTAACCCTGCACGTAGTACTGCAGTAGCCATTTTTCAGGGCGATTGGGCGTTGTCGCAACTTTGGTTATTCTGGGTAGCACCTATTGCTGGCGCCTTATTAGCGGGGGTAATTTACCGTTGGTTTGAGAGCGAAGACAAAAAAACTGTTAACTAATTATACCAATTAAATCGACCAACTAAACTAAAGAGCTAGCGCTGTCATTGTAAGTATCAATTTATATGACAGCGCTAGATTTTTTATGTTACTGGTTCGGTGGCACCGTATATAGCTTCGCTACTACCGCTATACCAAGCCCACAATTGATCACCAAAATCAAAATGCCACCATTCGCTTGGCAAATTAGTAAACCCTGCATTAATCATCACACTATAAAGCATCCGTCGATTGATAATGCTAACTTGCTGTGCTGCACTGGGAGTCGTTAGCCGTTCTAAACTCGCGGTATAAGACAAGGGACTCACCTCATCAAATTCTGTCGCCATATCTAACAAGTTGCCATTTTTATCAGCCAAAGTGACATCGATTGCACCACCCGTTAAATGGGGGCTAGGCGCAGTGACAGATGTGCTAGGCGGAGCGACGAAATTACGTGCAGTTGCGTGTTGTTGTTTAGCGTCTTGCTCGGGGTGAGTATGTACCATCTGATTGAGCAGATTATTAAATAGATTGTGTTGTACAGCAACGGGGCGCCAGCCATCTAATGCGACTAAGGTTATGCCGTCGGGTAGTTGCGTCGCTGCTTGCTGCAGCCGTTGATATACGCCAAATCTGAGGAAACACTGACTCATCGCTTGTGGGATCGACATCTTGAGATAGGCAGGTTCGACTTGGATCCGCTTGGATGCCAGACTAATTGGCACTAGTACTTCACTTGATTCAACAATCGCTATTTGGTGAAGCTGCTGCCAATCGGGTAACTCAATGTTAGGGATAACAGGATAAGGCGAGTGCGCCATAGCTTGAGCCTATTTAATTTAATTGAGGTTAATAAGTTTAGCGGATTTTTAGTATCTTAGGGCGCTTAAAACACGCTAGAAATGTCAATGTCAGAAGTAGGGCGCGAGCAGCAGGTCAAAATTTCGCCGTCACGAATATAGGCCAGCGGCTCTAAGGTATAAACCACAGAGCCGGAATTTAACTTACAACGGCAAGCTCCGCAGGTACCATCACGACAATGATAGTCCACGGTAAAACCCTGATCTTCGAGATACTCGAGGGTGGTTTTCTTGCTGTGTTGCTCGAATTTTTTATCGCACAATACGTTGTTGTAAGTTACTGCTTTCATTATTTATCTTTAAAAACCCTATTACTAAAAGTAAGATCTTGCTTGATTATAAATCAAAGTCATCGAATTCATCGCTGTCTAACTCACTGTCAATTTGACCGACTAAATAAGACGAGATTTCACTTTCTTGTGGTGCTACCTGCACATTATCACTGACCAAATAAGAGTTAATCCACGGCAGTGGGTTGCTCAAGGTTGAAAATGGTGGTTTGTAACCGATAGCAATCAAACGTTGGTTACTGATATATTCGATGTATTGCTTTAACATCTCAGCGTTTAAGCCGATCATTGAACCATCTTTAAATAAGTAATCAGCCCATTCTTTTTCTTGATCAACTACGTCTAAAAATACCTGTAAACCTTGCTGTTTCATCTCGGCGCTAATTTCGGCCATTTCTGGGTCGTCTTTACCTTCTGCCCACAGGTTTAAAATGTGCTGGGTTCCAGTTAGGTGAACCGACTCATCACGGGCAATCAGTTTGATAATTTTAGCGTTACCCTCAAGCAATTCACGCTCGGCAAAAGCAAAAGAACAAGCAAAACTAACATAAAATCGGATAGCTTCTAAGGCATTAACCGAACAAACAGACAAGAATAAACTTTCTTTTAGTTTGCGACGAGTTACTTCAATGCTGCGTCCTTCAACCTCATAAGTACCTTCACCTTGTGACTGCAATAACTGGGTCAGTAAAATCACTTCATCAAAGTATTTTGAAATGCTAGTGGCGCGTTTCATGATGTCTTCGTTAATTAAAATATCATCGAATACTTCGCTCGGATCAGTAAACAAGTTACGTAAAATGTGGGTATATGAACGTGAGTGAATCGTTTCAAAAAAGCCCCAAGTTTCAACCCAAGTTTCAATTTCTGGCAATGAGACTAACGGTAAAAAAGTCACGTTAACACTGCGCGCGGCAATCGAATCAAGCAAAGTTTGGTATTTAAGGTTGCTAATAAAAACATGTCGTTCACTGTCAGACAGCTGTTGCCAGTCGGCGCGATCTTTTGAAATATCAACTTCTTCTGGACGCCAGAAAAACGAAATTTGTTTCTCGATTAATTTTTCAAAAATCGGTAATTTTTGTTGGTCAAAACGTGAAACATTCACGGCATTACCAAGAAACATTGGCTCAGTGAGTGGGTTGTTTTTTACTTTATTGAACGTTGAATATGTCATTATAAACCTTAAAAATATGTCGCTAAAATCCACTGCAACCAGTGCTTATCTAGTTATGCTCTGAGAAAATTTGTATCACTTTGAGGGGGCTTAAAAAAACAGAGTTTTATTATTATTTATCATTTTCCCGTCAACAGAAACTAAGCCTTACAGTATCAACTATAAATTCTAACACTTTAAATAGTGTTTTTAAACGATCTAAAACACAATATGTAGTGTTTAGTCGGTTAGTTGTTCACTATTAATTGGGGCATTAGTTTGAACGGCTAAGTTAACATATTTAAATTAATCTGGGGTAAAAATATCTCAAATCTTTGATGCAAATGTTGTGGTATCGAATGTAAGGAATTGTTAACGATTTTACAGTGCATTAGTCTAGGTTGATAGAGATCAATGTTGAGTAATTCTCAGCGCTAATAGGCTGATTGTTTTGTGAATTTGCTGTATGATTTATGGCCAGTTAGTTCGCCGTTTTTTATGTTATTTAGTAAATATTAAGGGTGAAATTGGCAGGAAGTTATATCGATTATGAGTTAATTATTATGATTACAAAGATAATTTTACTACTGAGCTTTTTTTTGATCACCACATCTTTTAGCAGTGCTATGACAAATGATCACAACACTCGAATTATTAAGTTAGCAAGCCCAGTATGGCAGGGTTATGTTAATGGTGATGGCACCGGACTATACGTCGATTTACTTAACATGATTTATGCACCTGAAAGTTATAAAGTGACGGTTACTATCGCGCCATTTAAGCGCGCAGCTCAATGGCTAATGAATAACAGTGGCCATGCAGATGTTATGATTGGGATCTCTAGTCAGTGTAAATTACAATCATTAGGCTTATCTTACCCATTGATAAACCCTTATTATCCTATTTCCAATGAACGTACTGTTGCCCTATCTAAAAATGTTGCCCTACCTAAAAATGTTGGTATTAACGATTGGCAAGGGATTAATAGCCTTGCCAATAAAAATGTTGTGGCGATTCGAGGTTATGACTACGATAAAATATTGCCTGTTGCAATGAATTATGTGGAGGTTAATGACCATGCTCAGGCGTGGGGCATGGTGGCTAAAGGCCGTGCTGATTTTTATATTGATGAAGTCGATGCCATTAATCACTTTAAAAACACCAACAGCTCAACGGGCATAGACTTTCAACTTAATACGGTACTTAACGAATATACGTATCTGGGTTTTAGTCAAAGTAAACATGGACAGCACTTAGCCGATATTTATGATGCTCGCATGGAGGTTTTACTGAAAAATAATAAAATTTCAGAGTTATATCAGCGTCATGGTTTGCCCAATCCAATTTCTGATGCGCAATATGCCGCTTATATTAATCTTTGTAAGAAAAAGTCTACAATCGAAAACTATTGATGCAATGTCAACCTTAACTATTATTAAGATTGACATTCATTTATATGAGTGAGTTATTATGAAAAAGAGACTGTTAGCGTTAAGCGTGTTGTTAAGTACTTTGACTAACGTTGCCGCTAAACCGGTTCCGCCAGCAATGAAAACCCTTAAATTAGTCAACCCAGTATGGGAGGGCTATGTCAATGCTGATGGCAGCGGCTTATACGTTGATTTACTCAAGCTGATTTATGAGCCGTTAAATTATCAAATTAGCGTGACCATTGCGCCATTTAAACGAGGCGCGCAATGGTTAGAGGAACAAAACGCGCATATCGATGTGATGATAGGGGTCTATAATCATTGTAAATTACGCCAGTTAGGTCTTACCTATGCCGCATTAACACCTTATTACCCAGTGGCTAATGAGCGTACCGTGGTGATTTATAAAAAATCCAACATTGCGCAATGGCATGGAGTAGCCAGCCTCAAAAACAAACGTGTAGTGGCGATCCGGGGTTATAATTATGATCAGCTGTTGCCAGTCACCATGAATTACATTGAGGTTAATGTCCACGCTCAAGCGTGGGGCATGTTATCGCGTGATCGCACCGATTTTTATATGGATGAACTCGGCGGTATTGAAAAGTACCTAAGCGATCACAGCGCGAACAAGTCTGATTATCAAGTGCAAACCATCGGCAATGAATATAGTTTTCTGGGCTTTGCTAAAAACGCACGGGGCCAGCAGCTGGCAGAACTCTATGATCAAAGGATGATGTCATTAACTCAAACCGGAAAAATCGAGGCGCTATATCAACGCCACGATTTACCTAACCCGATAACCGACGCACAATATGCAACGTACACCAATCCTTGCGTTAAAAAGCCACCTGCTGATAATCACTAATACAAAGCTGCTTACTCTGATCAAGATTCACAATATTATCGTCGTCGACCAGATCAATAAGTTGTTGCTTGCTAATCGTGCAATCTAGCATCAGCGTATTATGGATATGTAATAACAACTGATAACTGTCATGCACATAACCATTGCCCGACGTGCGCACATCAACCAGCCCAAAGCTGACGGTATTCGGATCGTTATTGACATCAACGCTGTGAATATACCGATTGATGTCATCGCTAAAACCCTGATAACTTAAAAAGCTGACTTGATAGGGGGAATTGTCGGCGACGACACTAGGGACAAAACTCGGTAAATCATATAAATAATCATTATCGGAAAGTGCTGAGTCCCCTTTAGTGCTTAATACCTTTTCACGCGAGAATGTTGCTTGTACCTTGATAAGAGGTTGCACAAATGATAACTCTTGGTGCATGTTAATATCACTTTGATACGTGGTGGCAAGAATGTCGTAAAGTTCAGGATCTTTTACTGCAAGCTGCTCGCGGCTTAAATCAATATAGCTGGTATTCCACTCAAACCACAGTTCAGCACCTTCGGCTAAATATTCCCGCTCATTGGCACTGCTAATATAGGTGGCTGGATCCCAAATATCGTGAGCAAGTGCATTATTGTAAGCGCTTTTTAGCTGTTGATTGTAATTAGGGATAAGGTCGACCAATGCCAATAAGTGGATCGCATGCATTAACTCATGCACCAAGCTATTGCCTTGTTTATTATCAAGTCGAGTATAATCACTGTTGAGTTCACTTAGGCCAATAAAAGGCAATGCTTTGGTGGCACCATAAGCATCTTCGGCAGGAAAATCTTTATATTCGGGAATTTCTTGGGTGCCAAGTTTGCTGTTCACCGAATAAACCATTACTCGAAAATATTGCTGGAACAATTTATCACGAATTTTGGTGGCATAACTTGGTGCAAGACTTTGATCGCCCAATTGTCTTGCGACGATTTCTGCGGCATTTTTTAAGGTTTTATCATCAACAGTACTTGGGCTTAATAGCGGGTTGCCCCACACCATAATCACTTTTTTATAGTAATTGGTGTCGAGATTATAACTGGTTACTATATTTTGTGGGATAGGAGACTGCACCACAAAATCATCGGCTACCATCGCTGCTTGAGTTTGTGGTGCGCTCGCTGTGCGTGTTGGCGCAGTACTGTTAGACGAGCCACCGCACGCACTAAGCAGTAAGCTAATGATGCTGACGTATAAATATTTAACCATGATAAATTATATTAATCCTTGGCATTAATGGCGTTAACGATGGCTTCAAAGTTTTGGCGTGATTTTTCTGAGCCCAGTAACTGACGTAAATCATTTTTAACCTGTGGATTGCTTTTAATCTGCTTGGTCATCGCATTAATTGAAGCACGACGGAGGGCGTGATCATTACTCTGTTTTGCTTGATCTTTTATGTGATTTATCATCTTCGTAGTCAGTGGGTAATGGCCTAACGAATTGATAATAGCGGTTTTCACTCGGGTGCTACTTTCTTGTTCAAACATCTGCCCAAGCACGTTAAACACTTGGTCTGATTGTAAATTCGCAAAAGATTTTGCCACGCTGCGCCGCACTTGCTGATCGTTATGTTGGCTATAAGGCACAATGTCGTTAATGTTGTCGCTGTTGTTGGTATTGGCAAGGCTGGTGATCAGGGTTGCTCTAGCGTGTGGTGTTGGCGCATTAACTAGGTCTGCGCGCAATTTATCTTGCAACTCAAGCATTAAGGGATCGTCCTGCCTAAATTGAACCATTGAACCCGCCGCAAATATCAGGGCATCATTAAGGGATTGATCTTGGCTAATGCCTTGATCCATTAATTCTACTAACAGGCGATATGCGGTGGGATCTAGCTTGCCCGCGCCTTGAACTAATGACTGCATCGCGCGGAATTTATTGACTTCATCAAAGTCGTCTGACGCCATCACTTGAGCTAAAAATATCTGGCTGTTGGCGCTGTCAAGCAGACCTAACGCATGATAGAGCCTAGCGTTATCCTTATCACTAAAATTATTATCCATCAATAAAGGAAAAAGTGTATCGAGTACCTGATCAAATTGACTTAACTGTTTTGCTAAATCGTGTGCTGCTATTTCTATCAGTGAGGATTTAGTCAAAAAACTGATAAAATTTTGGGTCAAAACTTCACGCGCTTGTCGGCTAAGCGGCGGTGCTTTTTTTGTTTTCCACAGTGACTTGTCGATGGGCAGCTGCCAAAGCGATGTTGCTATCGGTTGTAACAGCGGGGCAAGCAGATAGTGCTGTTGAACTTGTAGCTGGTAGTTATCGTCAAACTGCCTAAAATGCAATTGCTCTTTGCTCTCGAGCCGTTCAAGCCAGCAGCTATTAAGCTGCGCGTTGCTGTGTGATGAAATAATATCGACACTGTCGATGGCGCGCTGTTGCTTGACTGATAGCTGGTAGGCTGTTTTTTCTTTGGTAATTTGGTCGTCGCGTAGCTGATAGCTGACACGGTATTGACCGACACCATCATTTTCTACGGCCACTGCAAAAGGCGGGTGTTGAATTTGCAGGCTATAAACCAACCCTTTGAGTTTGTCTTGTTGTTCGCTGGTGGTGTGTTTGTTAAACCAAAATTGGCTAATCAGCCCTGATTCATCCCGCAGTAAAGCAAATGGGATTTGGTAATCGGGATCGTTTGCCGCTTCACCTTGGCTCGACAAGGTTAGGTTATCGGCTTTTACGCCCCACCATTGACCGCTTGCGGCGCTCGACAATGGCATCAGACTTAGCACGGTACTGAGTTTTATTCGCTGGGCTGTAACGCCTTAAAATGGAAGGTAGTTTTGGTATCAATGGTTAATTGATACTGTAACTGACAGGTTGCAGAGTACACCGGGCTGGCAATTAGCCAGGTGGCAGCAGACAGAATATAAGCTGCTAACTTTTTCATAGGGCGATAGATCCTTCGCGTTCAAACAAGGTAAACTCTTTATGAAATAGGCTTGGCGTTTGGTAGAACCAAAAATCATATTGAGTGGTTCGGATCCCGCACGGGTAGTAAAATATCCAGCGTTTACACCACTTAATACCGCGAACTTCGGCGTAGAGACCAAATTTACCTTTGATCACATCTATTTCGTCAACTAAGCCGACATAGTAGGTTATTTCAGGTTGTAGGTTATCTTGAGCTAACGCCAAACCTAAGCCAGATTCAAGGGTAAAGTTATTTTCAATAATGGTCATCGCAATTTGAATACCGGCTTCAACGATTAACAAATCAATGCCGCCTCGGGCATAGGCGTCAAAACTGGCACTAAATAAATCACCGTTAACAAATAACACACCGCTATAACCCGCTTCGATCCCAAAACCAACACTGCCACTAACCCCAGCACTGACACTTAACGGAATAGGCCCGACAAAGAAGCGAGATTTTACGATATCACGTGAGCGCTCCCAGCTTTTCTCGTAGCCGACCGACCACGTCGGAATCGAGCCTTTTTTACGCTTTTGGGTCTTTTCGGTTGAGAATACTGTGGTATTTAAAAAGGTCATCTCAAGCAGATAACCCGTTTCGTCTAACAGATAGGCATCAGCTGAAAAATCAACACCAACAATGGTGTTTTTGGCCTTAAACATATAAACGTTAAATGCACCTGATGCATAGGCAGAGCCACCGGCTCTAATCGGGTCAATCGATACGCCACCTTCAAGGGTTATTTGCGCCGCTACCTTTGACTTGTTGCCGTAGACTTTATTGTACCCTTTATTTAAATCAACAAAACTTGCGCCGCTGGCATACTGAGGCGCAGCGCTTGATAGCAATTGCTGGAATTTTGCTGGTGCGACAGGTGAGGGCGTAGAGGGAGCTGGTGCGCTTTCTTCAAAAAAATAATAAGGGATCGTAACTTCAACCACGTTGTTTTCTGGGACGGCATCATCAAAGCCCATGCTAGCATCGGGGGTAAGTTCAAGGCGTATTGTTAATTCGTTGTCCAGCGACGGATCGTAGTTAGCATGTAAGGTCTCTAGATCTTGCTGATTAAAGGCAATGTCAAAGCCCATATGCGCTTCATTATAATCTTCATCGAAGCTATACAAAATAGAATCGCTGTACTGGCCGCTGCCATCTGCTTGTGATGACATTTTCCAAAAGTTAAGCGGCTGCCAGTTATTGTCTATCAGCACTTGGGCATGTAATAACGCTTTTGCCATGCCTTGACCACTATAGCGAGCTTCAAGATAGCCGACGATATTAGACATTAACACTGAATCACCCATTCGGTCGGGGACGTCAAAAATAATGCTGTCCTGACCAAACCCGTGCTCATCAATCATGATGTCGTTTGGCACGGGCGCAGTTACAATCATGCTCTCGCTAGAATAGGCTGTTACTGCCATGGCATCGCGCTCATCGGCAGTCATCGATTCGAGCATCTCTAGCGTTGGCCAGTTGTCTTCTTCATTGGTTTCTGCAAACTCATTGTTGGGATCAACTAAGGCGACAATCATGTAATCGCCAGCCATGCCTTGCGTATTGGGCACTATAATATCAATCGATAATGCGTAGGTGCCATTGCTCACTTGCTCGATGGTCGTGGTCATCACCATGTGGGCATTATTTAGATCAACGCTGGTATCGCCAACATCGGGTGCCGTCGAAGAGGTATCGATCATATAAAAATCAATATCGACATCCACCGCTTGGAATTGCTCGACATGAAGAATATAGTCGAGCGTAAACTGATCTTTTTGCGCCATTGGCGTTGCCGTTGGCATACCGACATCAGACACATAGAAGTTGCCTTGTTGGCTTACTGGTGGCGGGTTGTTATCGTTGTTGCATCCTAGCAATGTTAATCCTAATGCTGAAACAGCAAGATATTTGCCTAACATAGAAACCTCTATTTTTCCTTAATCGACTTATCTTTATCGGATTGATTGTGTAGTCACCGGCTTTATTTTTTCGCCGTAGCAACACTGTTTGGGGCATAACTAAATAGCTTATCCCAAGTTATGTCACTTAAAGGTCAACCAAGGTTGTGAGCCTCCTTGTTGTAATTGCTATAAATCGAAATAATCTGACTTATTGTCAAGTAGTATCAATGTAATTGGCTATGTTGTAGTTAACTGTGGCTAGCAATAAGCTTGGGGGAATATTTGATGTGCTTTATGTCTTTCCGCGATCTTAAGTTTTGGCGCTAGCACACCAGTTACTTTTCTTTATGAAATACATCCTTGTATTTCACCCTACGGGCCAGCCTGCGGCTGTTCAAACTGGTTCGAGACCAGTTTGTGCTTCGCCACTAGAATGTCAGGAACATTCTAGGACAGCTTTAGCTGGTCGCGCAGCGATTAATCTCATGGACGAGATTAACAAAGAATAAGTAACCGAAAGAAAGGCGACCCGTGTTAGTTACTGATCTCCCTATAAATACCTGTCTAAACGGAACCGATTTCAATGCGCATCTCGGCTTTGGCATCCTGCGTCGCCCTACCTGCGCCATCCTTGGCTACGCATACGCGGAAATCTAAAAATTCGTCCCTGAATTTTTCTCCTAACAGGCATTTATAGTGAGGCAACTTAAAGCGGGAACTTGATGGTCGTTGCTAAGTTGTCTAAAAGTTTAATTAATTGATATTTAATAAATAAAAAACACAGACACAGTTAACGGGAACATAACTAATGTCATTGGTATTAGCGACAATAGGGTGACAAAGCAGCATTCAACAAATAAGCTGTGATATCGTTTTGCGGTGGGGAATCGATGGCAATGAATAATACTTGATGGCAATGGATTTAGGTCGAAAAAAAAGGATGTGGTAAACACATCCTTTTTATTAAGCATTAAAGTTACGAGCTTAAGATTGTTAGATCTTACAAGCGCCGCCTTCACAGCCGTCGTCTTCAGGCTCAATAACAATATCGCCTTGCACGTCATTAGCACCGTCACGGGTATTATGATAATACAGAGTTTTAACACCTAACTTATAAGCAGTCAGTAAGTCTTTTAATAGCTGCTTAATTGGTACCTTGCCACTGTCAAAACGACTTGGATCATAGTTGGTATTGGCTGAAATTGCCTGGTCAACAAACTTTTGCATAATACCAACTAATTCTAAATAACCCTGATTTGAAGGGATATTCCACAATAACTCGTACTGCTCACGCAAACGCAAGTATTCAGGTACTACTTGCTTAAGCACACCATCTTTACTGGCTTTAACGCTAATTAAACCACGTGGTGGCTCAATGCCGTTAGTTGCGTTAGATATTTGCGATGACGTTTCAGACGGCATTAATGCCGACAACGTTGAGTTACGCAGCCCGTGAGACTTAATGTCATGACGCAGAGCTTCCCAATCAAGATTTAGTGCAGGAGAACATAACTTATCAAGATCTTTTTTGTAGGTATCAATCGGTAAAACACCCTGTGCATAGGTTGTTTCATTAAACAACTCACACGCACCAACTTCTTTCGCTAATTTGTTTGATGCTTTAAGCAAGTAAAACTGAATTGCTTCAAACGTTTCATGGGTTAGACGGTTAGCACTGCCATCTGAATACTTAACGCCATTTTTAGCGAGGTAGTAAGCAAAGTTAATTACGCCAACCCCTAAAGTACGACGACCTAGGCTTGATTTTTCAGCGGCAATAATTGGGTAATCTTGATAAGTCAGCAAGTTATCTAAAGCACGAACAGCCAATTCAGCCAGCTCTTCTAACTCGTCCAAAGACTTAATCACACCAAGGTTAAAGGCTGAAAGGGTACATAAAGCGATTTCACCGTTTGGATCATCAAAGCTTTGCAGCGGCTTAGTTGGCAGCGCAATTTCTAAACATAGGTTAGATTGACGTACTGGCGCCACTTTTGGGTCAAATGGGCTGTGAGTATTACAGTGGTCAACATTTTGTAAATAAATACGACCGGTGCTCGCACGTTCTTGCGCAAACAACGAGAATAACTCAGCTGCTTTAATAGTCGTTTTACGAATGCTGTCGTCATTTTCGTATTGCACATACAATGCTTCAAATTTATCTTGATCAGCAAAGAAAGCATCATACAGACCAGGAACGTCACTTGGTGAGAACAACGTAATGTTGCCACCCTTGATCAAACGCTGGTACATCGTTTTATTAAACTGCACGCCATAATCCATGTGACGAACACGGTTTTCCTCAACACCACGGTTGTTTTTAAGCACTAACAGTGATTCAACTTCAAGGTGCCACAATGGGTAGAATAATGTTGCAGCACCGCCACGAACGCCACCTTGAGAGCAGCTTTTAACAGCCGTTTGGAAGTGCTTATAAAACGGAATACAACCGGTGTGGAACGCTTCGCCGCCACGAATTGGGCTGCCTAAGGCGCGAATACGACCAGCGTTAATGCCAATGCCTGCGCGCTGACTAACGTATTTAACGATTGCGCTTGAAGTGGCGTTAATTGAATCAAGGTTGTCATCACACTCAATTAATACACAAGAGCTGAACTGGCGCGTTGGAGTACGCACACCGGCCATAATAGGCGTAGGCAATGAAATTTTAAATTGTGATACTGCATCGTAGAAGCGGATCACATAATCCATTCGGGTATCGCTAGGGTATTTCGAGAATAATGAAGCAGCAATCAGCATATATAAGAATTGAGCACTTTCGTATATTTCACCGGTAACACGGTTTTGCAGTAGGTATTTACCTTCTAGCTGTTTAACCGCGGCGTAGCTAAAATTCATGTCACGCCAATGGTCAATTGCCTTGTTCATTTGGTCAAATTCAGCTTGGGTGTAATCACTTAATAAATGCTGATCGTAGCGCCCTTGTTCACATAGGTTTATTGTATGCGCATACAAATGCGGTGGCTCAAACTGGCCATAGGCTTTTTTACGTAAATGGAATACCGCTAAACGGGCTGCCATAAACTGATAATCTGGTGATTCTTCTGAAATTTGGTCTGCAGCCGCTTTAATAACGGTTTCGTGGATTTCTGCGGTTTTAATGCCCATATAAAATTGGATATGTGCTTTAAGAGCGACTTGAGATACCGAGACGTTATCAAGACCTTCGGCTGCCCAAGTAATCACTTTATGGATCTTTTCAAGATCAATAGGTTCTTGTTTGCCGCTGCGTTTGGTGACCAAAATATTCGTATTCATTGTTGTTCAAATTCCATGATTTGCATAGATGAGTAATTAGAGGCCAATTCCTTGCCGTTTATCGAGCGGTATTAATAGTTTTTAGTAAATAGAGCGAACAGGTTGGAAGCAACCCATTGGCTATTTATCCTGATAACGTCGACAAAATACACAACATCTAGGGGGTAATAATTAATTTTGTACAAGATAGTGTGCTTGCACTAAATTTGCAAGTAATATCGATGGGGATAAATTGTGGATAAACTGTGGGTTTTATCTAAGGTTAGTGCTGACTATCATGGCAAAGATAATCAGCAACGCAGCCAACAAAAAAGCAATTTTAAATCATAAAAAATAAAAAATAAATTTAACTAAAGATCGGCAAAAGTGGCGCGATTTATTCATGGCTAACGGATCTAACGAGTTGATAACACCGATAACAAATCATTGCAATGTGTCAAGATCAAATCTGCGTTCCAGTCGGCAACATTCTCACCATGTGGAATATAACCATAACTTGCAACCACCGAGACCATCGCAGCACTATTGGCCGCTTCGATGTCGGTTAATGCATCACCTATATAAGCAATGCGTTGCGGTATGATTGCCAAAGACTTTGCTGCCACCAATAAAGGCTGTGGGTTAGGTTTTCTAACTGCCATCGTGTCGCCACACAAGGTTACTTGCGCATTAGCGAGCAATGGATAGTGCTGTAATAAAGCTTTGGTATAAATGTAAGGCTTGTTAGTGATAATGCCCCAAGGGATTTGAGATTGATTGAGGAAATGTAACATCGTTTCAACGCCTGCGAAATACGCGGTATTAACGTTGATATTGTGATGATAACTCTCGAGAAACTGCGCCCGTAATTCGGCTGTACGCTCAAAGCTTAAATCATTGCCGTAACCCGCTTTTATTAAAGCCAATGCACCTTGTGAAGCCGTTTGATAAATGACTTGCTCACTTAGTAACTCTCGGTTGTCGCGCGTTAGCAAAGCATTAACTGCTGCACCAAGATCAGCGGCGGTATCAAGCAAAGTACCATCAAGGTCAAATAACAAGGCATCGATCGGCTGCTCTCTTAAGTAAAGTGGCGCTGACATAGCGAGTTCCTTAAACGTTAGGCTGGCAATGCAAGATGTAATTAACCGACAGATCATCGTTGACCTTAAA
>Ga0105355_10001231_pt1 | contig 23687 bp, 18 predicted proteins | sample GOMGulsemesocosm_2_FD_83508 | JGI IMG/M metagenome (GOLD analysis project Ga0105355, IMG submission 83508) | Methane-oxidizing microbial communities from mesocosms in the Gulf of Mexico - GOM9C Gulf of Mexico | ecosystem: Environmental > Aquatic > Marine > Cold seeps | place: Gulf of Mexico...
ATACATATAGGATTTTCCTCACTTATCAGTTAAGAGAGTTCCACCACCATATGTTTTGTTGTTTCATCATTGAGGTACAAATGTATAATAGATTTTTAAATGACCAAATAAATTTTAAGAAAATTATTCAAAAGGTAACAATTTAACAGGTTTTTCATATTTTCTTACCAAAACGATTACACATTACAACAAATAACATGATTAAAGTTTACTTTCTTAACCAATAATACATGTTTTGTTTTCATTTATTCATTAACGCCCTTTATTTGCATCATAAATATAATGAGAATTACAAAAAAAAGAAGATTATGTGTGGAATTGTATGTGCGTTTGACTTGAAAGAAAAAGTGGCAACGCTAAGACCTCAATTATTAGAAATGTCTAAAAAAATTAGACATCGAGGTCCAGATTGGAGCGGTGTTTATAGTGATGATAGCGTAATTATGACACATGAGCGTTTGGCGATTGTTGATCCAGCTTCTGGACAACAACCATTATTCAGTGAAGACAAGAAACTAATTTTAGCTGCCAATGGTGAAATTTACAACCATAGAGAATTGCGCAAACAACTTGATGGCACGTATAATTTTCAAACAGCCTCTGACTGTGAAGTAATTTTAGCCTTATACAAAGAAAAAGGGGTTGATTTTTTAGATGACATGAATGGCATTTTTGGTTTCGCATTGTATGATGTAGAAAAAAACGAATACTTTATAGCTCGAGATCATATGGGAATTATTCCCTTATATATTGGATGGGATCAAAACGGAACGTTTTATGTCGCTTCAGAATTAAAAGCATTGGAAGGTGTTTGTTCTAAAATAGAATTATTTCCTCCTGGACATTATTTATCTAGCAAAGACGGAGAATTAGTACAATGGTACAAAAGAGATTGGTCTGATTATGATGCTGTAAAAGAAAATGAAACAAGTATTTCAGATGTAAAAAAAGCATTGGAAGCAGCAGTACACAGGCAATTAATGTCTGATGTTCCATATGGTGTTTTACTTTCTGGCGGATTGGATTCTTCTGTAGTTTCTGCAATCGCTAAAAAATATGCACAAAAAAGAATTGAATCTGATGACAAATCAGAAGCTTGGTATCCACAATTACATTCTTTTGCCGTAGGACTAGAAGGCTCGCCTGATTTAGCCGCTGCACAAAAAGTTGCAGATCATATCAAAACTATTCATCACGAAATAAAATTTACCATTCAAGAAGGACTAGATGCGATAAAAGATGTTATTTACAACATCGAAACCTATGATATTACTACAATTCGTTCTTCTACTCCAATGTACTTAATGGCACGTGTTATTAAATCTATGGGAATAAAAATGGTGTTATCTGGTGAAGGTGCTGATGAAATTTTTGGAGGTTATTTATATTTTCATAAAGCCCCAAACGCCCAAGAATTCCATGAAGAAACAGTACGTAAATTAGACAAACTACACATGTACGATTGTTTAAGGGCCAACAAAAGTTTAATGGCATGGGGAATTGAAGGACGTGTACCTTTTTTAGACAAAGAGTTTATAGATGTCGCTATGCGAATCAACCCAAGAGATAAAATGATTAATGGAGAACGCATGGAAAAATGGGTCATCAGAAAAGCTTTTGAAGATATGTTACCTGAAAGTGTTGCATGGAGGCAAAAAGAGCAATTTTCTGACGGAGTAGGGTATGACTGGATAGACACCTTAAAAGAAGTTGTTGACAAAGAAGTAACAGACGAACAATTGGCAAACGCTAAATTCAGATTCCCTATTCAAACTCCACAGAACAAAGAAGAGTTTTATTATAGAACCATTTTTGAAGCACATTTCCCCAGTGATACCGCTGCACTAAGTGTTCCACAAGAACCAAGTGTTGCTTGTAGTACAAAAATTGCATTGGAATGGGATGAAGCTTTCAAAAACATGAATGAACCTTCGGGTAGAGCAATCTTAAACGTGCATGCTGACGCGTATTAAAATGTTAGAAATAAAAAAAAATAACACAATTTCAATCAACTTGTTGTAAATTCATAAAAATTAACTCGCTTTATAACAAACAGATACATTTGCAACCAAAATAAATTTCACAAATGAAGATTAAAAAAGTACTTGTCGCAAACAGAGGAGAAATCGCTATTCGGATTTTTAGAGCGTGTACAGAAATAAATGTACAAACCATTGGAATTTTCACATTCGAAGACAGGTACTCGCTTCATCGGTATAAAGCAGATGAATCGTATCAAATTGGAGAAGACAATGCCCCTTTAAAACCTTATTTGAATATTGATTTAATTATAGATGCAGCACTTAAAAGTAACGCAGATGCCATTCACCCCGGATATGGATTTCTTTCTGAAAATGCAGAATTTGCTAAAAAATGTGAAGAGAATAACATTATTTTTATTGGGCCAAAAGTTTCTGTATTAAAAGCTTTAGGAGATAAGATTACTGCAAAAAAGGTAGCAGTTGCCAACAATATCCCTATCATTCAAAGCAATACAAAACCTTTAAACAGTATTGATACAGCTTTAATTGAGGCTAAAAAAATAGGATACCCTGTAATGCTAAAAGCTGCTTCTGGTGGTGGTGGTAGAGGGATGCGAGTAATAAGAGAGGCTACCGAATTAAAAGGTGCATTTGCAGAAAGTAAACGAGAAGCATTAAATGCTTTTGGAGACGATACTGTTTTTCTTGAAAAATTTGTAGAAAACCCAAAACATATAGAAATTCAAATTGTAGCAGACAATTATGGACATACTGTTCATTTATTTGAAAGAGATTGCTCCGTACAACGTCGGTACCAAAAGGTAATTGAATTTGCGCCTTCGTACAATTTAAAACAAGAAATCAAAGAGGCTCTTTACAAGTATGCTATTAAAATTTGTAAAGCCGTAGACTATAATAATATTGGGACTGTAGAATTCTTAGTAGATGATGATGACTCCATTTATTTTATTGAAGTAAACCCTAGAATTCAAGTTGAACACACAGTAACAGAAGTGGTTACCAATATTGATTTGGTAAAAACGCAGTTATTTATCGCTGGCGGCTATAAGCTATCTGATCAACAAATAAAAATACAACATCAAGATGCAATAAAAGTTACTGGTTTTGCCTTGCAATGTAGAATAACTACCGAAGACCCTCAAAATGATTTCAAACCAGATTACGGCACCATTTCAGCATATAGAAGTGCCTCTGGGTTTGGTATTCGCTTAGATGCAGGAAGTGTATATCAAGGCGCAATAATCTCTCCATTTTTTGATTCTATGCTAGTTAAAGTAACAGCAAATAGTAGAACCTTAGATGGAGCTTGTAGAAAGGTACGAAGGGCCTTAGCCGAATTTAGAATTAGAGGTGTTAAAACAAACATGCCTTTTTTAGATAACATTTTAAAGCATGATACTTTTAGGGAAGGAAAAGTTACGGTCAATTTTATCAAGGCAAATCCTGATTTATTTAGGTTTAAAATCCCTAGAAATAGAGCAACCAAATTAATCACATATCTAGGAGAAGTTATAGTCAATGGGAATTCTGATGTTAAAAAAATTGATCCGACAAAATCTTTCGGTAAACCAATCGTTCCAAAATTTGACAGCACTGCAGGTTTCCCTAAAGGAACAAAAGACCTATTAACTAAATTAGGCCCCGACGAATTTTCGAAATGGCTAAAAGCAGAAAAAAAAATACACTTTACCGATACTACAATGCGCGACGCGCATCAAAGTTTATTAGCAACTAGAATGCGAACGTACGACATGCTTAAAGTTGCAGAGAGTTATGCAAAGAATCACCCCAATATATTTAGCATGGAAGTTTGGGGAGGTGCAACCTTTGACGTATGTATGCGTTTCTTACAAGAAAATCCGTGGGAACGTTTACGCTTACTAAGACAATCGATGCCAAACGTATTATTACAGATGCTTATCAGAGGTTCTAATGGCGTAGGGTACAAAGCGTATTCCGATAATTTAATTGGGAAATTTGTTGAACAATCTTGGGAAAATGGTGTCGATATTTTTAGAATTTTTGACTCGCTCAATTGGATGGAATCAATTGCTCCATGCATTGAGCACGTGCGCACAAGAACAAACGGATTGGCAGAAGGATCTATTTGCTATACAGGCGATATTTTAGATCCTAAAAACACAAAATATAATTTAAAATACTATGTGAATTTAGCCAAGCAGATAGAAGGTGCCGGAGCACATATTTTAGGTGTTAAAGACATGGCAGGCTTATTAAAACCATATGCCGCTTATGAGCTAATATCGGCATTAAAATCTGAAATTAACATTCCGATTCACTTACACACACATGACACCTCTTCTATCCAATCGGCCACCTATTTAAAAGCTATTGAAGCTGGTGTTGATGTTGTAGATGTTGCACTTGGAGGCTTGTCTGGATTAACTTCACAACCAAATTTTAATTCGGTTACAGAAATGCTAAAGTTTACAGATAGAGAAAGCGATATTAATGTAGACTCTTTAAACCAATATTCAAATTATTGGGAAAGCGTACGGGAATATTACTATCCTTTTGAATCTGGATTAAAAGCAGGTTCTGGCGAAGTTTTTAAACACGAAATTCCAGGAGGGCAATACTCAAACTTAAAACCACAAGCACAAGCTTTGGGCTTAGAAGATCGTTTTCATGAAATTACTAGCATGTATGGCGATGTAAACACCTTGTTTGGAAATATTATAAAAGTAACACCAAGTTCAAAAGTAGTTGGAGACATGGCGCAATATCTAGTCAGCAACAACTTAACCGTGCAAGATGTTTTAGAAAAAGGAGATACTATTTCGTTTCCACAGTCTGTAGTGAATTTCTTTAAAGGCGATTTGGGCCAACCAGTTGGAGGTTTTCCAAAAGAACTTCAAAAATTAATTTTAAAAGATCAAAAACCGTATACAGATAGACCAAATGCTCATATTGAACCGCTCGATATTGATACAGAATACAAAGAATTCAGAAAAATATTTGAAAAAGACTTAAGCAGGCCTCTTGACATTACAGATTTTTTATCCTACAAACTATACCCAAAAGTATTTACTGATGCTTACAACAAGCACTTAAAATATGACAGCTTACTAAACTTACCTACCAAGAATTTCTTCTATGGAATGGAAAGAGGAGAAGAAATTATTGTAGAACTGGAAAAAGGAAAAATGCTTTTAATAACGCTTGATTCGATTGGAAAAGCAAATGATGATGGAATGGTAACTATTTACTTTAAGGTAAATGGACAAGCTAGAAATGTACAAATAAAAGATACTTCTATAAAAATAGATAAAATTGAACATGTAAAAGCTGACAAAAACAATGACAAACATATTGGAGCTCCTTTACAAGGACTGCTTTCGGCAATTTTGGTTAAAAAAGGTGATAAAATTGTTAAAAACCAACCCTTGTTTATTATTGAAGCCATGAAAATGGAAACAACCATCACTGCGATTGAAGACACCACCATAAAGCACCTTGTTTTAAAATCTGGGGTAATGGTAAACTCTGAAGATCTCATAATTCAATTATCTTAAATAAGACTACTTATTTCTAATACTTAAAATCCTGCATATGCAGGATTTTTTGTTTTACCTTAGCTACATACCTATCCCTGCTGAAAACTGACAGATAGGTGACATTTAAATGGCGTGTTAAAAACCAAGAATACGCCGTAGGTTTGTACCAACAAAAATAATGTAACATGAAACAGCAAACCATTAAAGAGAACTTAATATATCAACGAAAGTTAAAAGGATATACGCAAGATGAGCTTTCCGAAAAAACAACAGTTGGCGTCAGAACTATTCAACGAATTGAAAAAGGCGAAGTACAACCACATTTACAAACCGTAAAATTATTAGCTGTTGGACTAGATATTGAAGTCGCTGATTTAATTATTCTTGATAACCCTAAAGAAGAATCCATTCAAAGAAAATGGATGCTATTGATGCATTCCATCCCTTTTTTGGGGCTCATCATTCCATTTGGAAATGTTTTATTTCCAATATTTCTTTGGATTCATAAAGCAAATGACAATAAAACATATGATATTCACGGAAGAGCAGTGATCAACTTTCACAGTTCTATCATGTTCTATTTTATCATATCATTGCTCCTCTTTTTTCCTTTCCCAGGCATAAACTTTTTCTTAACTGCCGCAGTGGTTTTATTTGGAATCATCACAACCATCGTAAATATATTTTCGGCTTTAAGTGACGGCACCCATAACTACCCACTATCAATTCGCTTCTTAAAAAGGAAGTAACCTACTCCATTAACATACATCACCAACTCGAGCTAAAAACGTTATTAGCTCTAATAACACCTATCTCAAAATGAAAACTTTACTTAATAAATACCCGGTTACCTTTCGTTTCACGTTTGCAATTTTTCTTTTCAGCCTTGCTCTTCTTGGTAGTGGTTTTGTAAATCAAGGCAGTATTAAATACTACTTTCCATTTGCCTCTACTATTTTCCTTTTAACGGCTACTTGGATTTTATGTAAAACCGATAACAAATCGCTAGATGACATGGGTTTAAATTTCAACTTAAAAAACCTTTCTTTTCTCCCGTTAGGAATACTCATTGGAGCAACGGCTTTTATAACCGCTAAATACCTAAGAGCAATCTATACAGGTGAAACATTTCAATTTAGTACTGCTATCAATTACAATACAATCTTATATGGATTGTACACAATAGGACCAACAGTTGCTGTTGAAGAATTTTTATTTAGAGGGTATTTATTTAAAAAGACCATAGAAATAAGTTCGGTACTAAAAGCGAATATTCTTTTTTCAATTGCATTTACATGCATCCATATTTTTGATAGTGGTGTCATAAACAATCCCGCTATGATAGTTTTTCTAGTGATTAGTATTCCCGTTGGTCATTTATTATTTGCAACCGCTTTACTCAAATCAAAGTCCTTATTATTCCCAATCGGAATTCATTTAGGAAATAACTGGGCTACAAGACATCTAATAACAACCAATAACGATGGCGAAAGTATTTTATACATTACAGACAATGCTCGTTTTGAGACTTGGACGTCTTTTATTGTATTTATTCTATTGTGGAATTTATTCTTTCTTTTTGTCACTTTTATCATTTGGAAGTGGAATGATTTCTCATTTCTAAATCGACTTAAAAAAGAATAATTAAGCCGTTTTTGTTGTCAAATAAATTTTAAAAAATGCTCTTTTTAGAGGCTTTGTCAATTTATTTAATTCCAACGAGAAATCTGAATTTAAAAATCAAACACAAGGCTGTTTTTAAACGATTTAAGACACTTTTACTCAATTAGCAAATGTTGATAAATTAAAGAGTAATTCATCAATTCTCTTTTATTACTATTAATTTTTCATTAAATTTGTTAGGTTATATATCGTCTTTTAAGACGATTTTTTTTGAAATTAATTTTTAAAATTCACTTTATAATGAGCGAAGAAAAAAAACACAATTATTCTGCTGACAGTATTCAGGCCTTAGAAGGAATGGAGCATGTTAGAATGCGTCCATCCATGTATATTGGAGATGTTGGAGTTAGAGGTTTACACCATTTAGTATATGAGGTTGTAGACAACTCTATTGATGAAGCAATGGGAGGTTACTGTGATTTAATTGATGTCACTATCAACGAAGACAATTCTATTACAACCAAAGATAATGGACGTGGAATCCCTGTTGGAATTCACAAAAAAGAAGGCGTTTCTGCATTACAAGTTGTAATGACAAAAATTGGTGCTGGTGGTAAATTTGATAAAGATTCTTATAAAGTTTCTGGAGGATTACACGGAGTTGGTGTATCTTGTGTAAATGCACTATCTGAACACTTAACAGCTACGGTTCATAAAGAAGGAAAAGTTTGGCAACAAGAATATTCTGAAGGAAAGGCACTGTATCCTGTAAAAACTATTGGAGAAACAGATTTTACTGGAACAATCGTTACTTTTTTACCAGACAAATCAATCTTTGCTCAAACAACAGAATATAACTATGATACGTTGTCTGCGCGTTTACGTGAATTATCCTACTTAAATAAAGGAATTACCATTACTTTAACGGATAAACGTTCAACTGATGACGAAGGGAATCATGTTACTGAAACGTTTACAAGTACAGAAGGCTTACCAGAATTCATTAGATATTTAGATAGTACACGTGAGCAATTGACTGCGAATGTAATTTCTATGGAAGGCGAAAAGAATGGGATCCCTGTTGAAGTTGCCATGGTATACAATACGTCATATTCTGAAAATTTACATTCCTATGTAAATAACATCAACACCCACGAAGGAGGAACACACCTATCTGGTTTCCGTAGAGGATTAACAGGAACCTTAAAAAAATATGCAGAAAATTCAGGTTTATTAAAAAACGTGAAATTTGAAATTGCAGGGGATGATTTCCGTGAAGGATTGACAGCTATTATTTCTGTAAAAGTTGCAGAACCGCAATTTGAAGGACAAACAAAAACAAAATTAGGAAACAGAGAAGTAACTTCGGCTGTAAGCCAGGCAGTTTCAGAAATGTTAACTGATTATTTAGAAGAAAACCCTAACGATGCCAAAACAATCGTTCAGAAAGTAATTTTAGCAGCAACCGCGAGACACGCAGCACGTAAAGCCAGAGAAATGGTACAGCGTAAAACGGTGATGAGTATTGGTGGCTTACCTGGTAAATTATCTGACTGCTCTGAAACGGACCCAGCATTATGTGAAATTTTCTTAGTTGAGGGAGATTCGGCAGGTGGAACAGCAAAACAAGGAAGAGACAGAAACTTTCAAGCAATTTTACCGCTACGTGGAAAAATACTGAATGTTGAAAAAGCTATGCAACACAAAGTTTTTGAAAACGAAGAGATCAAAAATATGTTTACTGCCTTAGGAGTTTCTATTGGAACCGAAGAAGACCCAAGAGCATTAAACTTAACTAAAGTTCGTTACCATAAAGTAGTGATTATGTGTGATGCCGATGTCGATGGTAGTCACATTGCTACACTTATCTTAACATTCTTCTTTAGATACATGCGTGAAATGGTAGAGCAAGGATATATTTACATCGCCACTCCACCTTTATATTTAGTAAAGAAAGGGCAAAAAAGAGAATATGCCTGGGATGATAATCAACGTGATTTGATTGCTCAAAAATTAGGAGGAAGCGTGAACATACAACGTTATAAAGGTCTTGGAGAGATGAATGCTGAGCAATTATGGGACACCACCATGAATCCAGAATTCAGAACCTTAAGACAAGTTGTAATTGACAATGCTACTGAAGCAGACAGAGTCTTCTCAATGTTAATGGGAGATGAAGTTCCTCCTCGTAGAGAATTTATTGAAAAAAATGCCAAATATGCCAATATTGACGCATAAATACATTTAATTTTAAAAAGCCTTCATAAATTTATGAAGGCTTTTTTTTGCAGGTGTTTTTCCCTACAAGCCCCGCATGGAAACACTATTAATAAGCCATTATACAACCGGGTGACATCGATTCAAAACAATTTTACTTATCTTAGCTATATAATATCCCCTCATAATCAACACTAACCAAAACTCAACTCATAATGAAAAAGTATCTTTTAATTTTAATTGGCGCTCTTAGCATCTCATTTAGCGCAAAAGCACAAGATGGTTTTGAAAACATCTTACTCGCAGACAAAGCAGACGCAACAAAATTAATGCATGGGTATTTCAACCCAGCAATGAAAGGGTTTATTTATGGAATGAATAACGGATGGTATCATACTGCTAAAGTTCACAAAGTACTTGGCTTCGACTTAACTGTTGGACTAAGCGCTTCTATGGTACCTACAAAAGATGAAATTTTTACAGTCTCTGGACTAACTTCTATTTCGCCTAACTCAATTACATCCGCTACATTAGCAGGAGAAGGAACTGGAGCGACAGGATTAACCGTTTCTAAAACAATAACCATAGGAGGCCAACCTCAAACAATTACGGCCCCACTATCTTTACCAGATGGAATCGCTGGAGATTTACCGTTAAAGGCCGTTCCAGCACCTGTAGCACAATTTAATGTCGGTCTTCCTTTTAAAATGGAGGCTATGTTACGTTTCTTTCCAGAAACCGATTTTGGAGATGATGGCGGGAAAGCAAAAATGTTAGGTTTAGGACTGAAAAAGGAAATTACCAGCTGGTTTGGTCCTTTAGACAAATTACCACTACACGTATCCTTATTAGCTGCATATACCTCTATGGATGTGAGCTATGGTTTTCAAAATCAAAACGGAGCAATAACAATAACAAACGGAGAAGCAGCATTCTCTTTAAAAGCATATACAGTACAAGCAATTGCCTCTTTAAACTTTCCATTTATTAATGTGTATGGTGGTTTTGGCTATAGCAGCGGAAAAGCGACATTAGACATTAACGGAACCTACGCAGGTCAATATTCATATACATCAGGAGGCCAAACAATTACAGTTAACGAATCTTTATCTGTACCAACAGGAATGGAGTTTGATGCAAGCGGTGTAAAAACAACTGTAGGAGCCAGAATAAGTCTAGGCTTCTTTAAAATATTTGCAGATTATACTTTACAAGAATATAATACGCTAAGTGCTGGAATTGCATTAAGCATTCGATAATACCCAATGAATATACCATTATAAAGAGGCTGCGAATTTCGCAGCCTTTTTTAATTTACTTGACTCTTAGTTTTCAATAATTTATAGTACTTTTGCACCACAAAATTTATTCAACACAAAATAAAAAAATATGAAAGTAACAGTTGTAGGAGCAGGTGCAGTAGGCGCAAGTTGTGCAGAGTATATCGCTATTAAAAACTTCGCTTCAGAAGTTGTAATTCTTGATATTAAAGAAGGATTTGCAGAAGGAAAAGCAATGGATTTAATGCAAACAGCTTCATTAAACGGATTTGACACAAAAATCACTGGGTCTACGAGTGATTATGCTAAAACAGCAGATTCTGATATCTGTGTTATCACTTCTGGAATACCAAGAAAACCAGGAATGACTCGTGAAGAATTAATCGGAATTAATGCTGGAATCGTAAAAATGGTTTCTGCAAGCTTAATTGAGCACTCTCCAAATACCATTATCATTGTCGTTTCGAACCCAATGGACACCATGACGTATTTGGTACACAAAACAACTGGAATCCCTAAAAATAGAATTATTGGAATGGGTGGAGCTTTAGATTCTGCGCGTTTTAAATATAGATTAGCTGAAGCACTAGAAGCACCTATTTCTGATGTTGACGGAATGGTAATTGGTGGTCACTCAGACAAAGGAATGGTTCCTTTAACTCGTTTAGCTACTAGAAATTCTGTTCCAACTTCTCAATTTTTAACTGAAGAAAGATTAGAACAAGTTTTACAAGATACTAAGGTTGGTGGAGCTACGTTAACTGGATTATTAGGAACTTCTGCTTGGTACGCACCAGGTGCTGCAGTTTCTGGGTTGGTGCAGGCAATTGCTTGTGACCAAAAGAAAATATTCCCATGTTCAGTTCTATTAGACGGTGAATATGGATTAAACGACTTATGTATTGGAGTTCCTGTTGTATTAGGAAAAAACGGTATTGAAAGTATTGTTGAAATTGAATTGAGTGCTACTGAAAAAGCACAAATGCAAGATTCGGCAAAAGGAGTTAAAGCAACAAATGGATTGTTAGAATTGTAATGCTAACTTTTATACAAAAAAAACCAGCCAATTGGCTGGTTTTTTTTATCTGGTACTTATTTCTAACGACTATGACAATCCCGAAATAATACCATTATTATCAATAGTCATTCCTTCAGAAGCAGGCCTTACTGGCAACCCTGGCATGCGCATCATTTTCCCTAAAATTGGAATAAGAAATTGCGCACCGGCTGCAATTTCAATTTCTCTAACTGTTACAGAAAAACCTGTTGGCCTTCCAATTAATTTATCATCATCAGAAAAAGATTTTTGCGTTTTCGCCATACAAATAGCAAATTCATTAAATCCTAAACGATCAATTCTACGCAAATTTAACTCCGCTTTCTTATCGTAAATAACACGATCAGCGCCATATATTTCTTTGGCAATTATTTCAATTTTTTCTTTTACTGGACTTTTCCAATCATATAAAGGTTTAAACTGTGTTGCCTTATTTTCGACCACGTCTGCAACTGCCTCAGCTAACTTTTTAGTCCCTTCTCCTCCTTTCGCCCATCCTTCAGACAAGACCGCTTGCACTCCTAACCCCGCACAGGCATCTTTTATAAATTGCACCTCTTCCTCAGAATCTGAAATGAAAGAATTGATTGCTACCACAGGTTCAATATTAAACTTACGAATGTTTTCTATGTGCTTTTCTAAGTTTGCAAATCCAGCTTTTACTCTTTCTAAATTTGGTGTATTGTATGCTTCTTTCTTTGCGCCTCCATGATGACGTAAGGCTCTAATCGTAGCCACTAAAACCACACATTTTGGGTTTAACCCTGCGAATGCAGATTTGATATTTAAAAATTTCTCAGCTCCTAAATCAGCTCCAAATCCTGCTTCTGTAACAACATAATTAGACAAAGACAACCCCATTTTGGTTGCCAGTACCGTATTTGTTCCTTGTGCAATATTTGCAAAGGGCCCACCGTGTATAATCGCAGGATTTTCTTCTAACGTCTGCACTAGGTTGGGCTTAATAGCATCTTTAAGCAGAATTGCCATCGCATTTTCGGCAATTAAGTCACGCGCGAAGATTGGTTTTTTATCAAAAGTAAATCCAATAAATATATCTCCTAAACGTTTTTTTAAATTTTCAAAATCTGTAGCCATACATAGAATTGCCATTACTTCCGACGCAGGTGTAATATTAAATCCATCTTGTCTTGGAATCCCATTTCCAGTACCTCCTAGCCCAATCGTAATATCACGCAGCGCTCTATCATTCATGTCAATAACACGTTTCCATAAAATAGTACGTGGATCGATATTTAAATTCCCTACTTTACTTTGTAAATTATTATCTATCAAAGCAGACAATAAATTATTCGCTTTTTCAATCGCATTAAAATCACCAGTAAAATGCAGGTTTATGTCTTCCATAGGCACAACTTGAGAGTAACCACCCCTGCAGCACCTCCTTTTATTCCAAACACAGGACCTAAAGAGGGCTCTCTTAAAACTACAGTTGCCTGTTTCCCTATCTTATTTAATCCTTCTGTCAAACCGATAGAAACTGTTGTTTTTCCTTCTCCTGCAGGTGTTGGTGTTAACGCAGTAACCAATACTAAATTATTGTTTTTTATTTTTTTCTCATCAATTAAATCTAATGGCAACTTCGCTTTGTACTTCCCATACATTTCTAAAGTATCTTCTTCTACGTTTAATTTTGCGGCAATTTCTTTAATATGCAGTAATCTTTTAGATTGTGCAATTTCTATATCAGATTGGTGAGACATTCTTAAATATTTAGATTAATTTATTTTCCTTTTTAGGCTAGTAAATATATAAAAAAATGGGACTTCAAAAACTTCATTTTATTTAAAGGTTTGAAAAACAAGATTCTTATCCTACAAATATGCCAAAACAATTGGTTACTCACTATTGAAATACTATATTTGCACGTTTTTACAAAGAAGTCGATTAAAATTTATAGAGAAGATGCAAAACAAAGGACTAATCAGATTATTCGCTATTCTTTTTGGAATAGTAAGTTTATACCAACTATCATTTACATATTTCGCAGGGAATGTAGAGGATGATGCAAAAGCCTACGCAAGGGCAAAAGTTACCGATAATGACGGTAAAGCACTTGCTAGTTTTGAAAAAAGATACTTAGATAGTATTGGAAACACCAAAAACATAAACTTAGGTTTTGCTGAATATAGCTACAACGATATTAAAGACAAAGAGATGAATCTTGGTCTTGACCTTAAAGGGGGTATCAACGCTGTATTACAAGTTTCTGTAAAAGATATCTTAATAGGATTATCTAACGATTCTCAAAACACTCCTTTTAGACAAGCTCTAGTTGCTACAGATGCCGCATTAAAAAATAGCTCTGACACCTATTTAAATTTATTCTTTGACGAATTTGAAAAAGTAGCTAACGGAACTAAATTAAGTGACCCTTCTATTTTCGGAACTAAGAACTTAGCTGACAAAGGAATTAACTTTAACAAAACGAATGCTGAGATAAAGCCAATCATTCAAACTGAAATTGACAATTCTATTAATACTGCTTTTGAAGTATTACGTAGTAGAATTGATAAGTTTGGTGTTACACAACCAAACATTCAACGTCTAGGAAACTCTGGTAGAATTCAAATTGAATTACCAGGAGCCAAAGATATTGACCGTGTAAGTAGATTATTAGAAAGTACTGCTAAATTGCAATTTTGGGAAGTGTATACAAATGCAGAAGTACAAAACTTCTTCTTCGCTGCAAACACCAAAGTTGCTGAACTTTTAAAAGTGGATGCTCCAGAAACGTCTAACGACTCAATAAAAAAAGACAATATTGATAATTTATTAGGCGCTAAAGATTCTACGGCAACGAACAATCAAAAAACATTATTTACCTATTTGTATCCAAACGTAGCTCAAAACCAACAACAGATTGGTTCTTTAGTTGCACAAGCTAAAGTTTCTGATACCGCTATGGTTAATATGCTATTAGCAAAAAAAGAAGTAAGAGCTTTATTGCCAAATAACTTACGATATGTAAAATTCTTATGGGATTACAAAGCACAGCCTAATGTAGATAAATCTGCAGAAGTTATTGGATTATATGCGATCAAATCTAACAGAAAAGATGTTGCAACCATTGAAGGTGATGTTATTGTAGATGCTTCTCAAGAATTTGACCAACTAGGAAATAAGCCAGAAGTAAGCATGACCATGAATAGCACAGGTGCTAAACAATGGGAAAAAATGACTACAGACAATGCTGGGAAGTTTGTTGCAGTTGTATTAGATGATTATGTATATACTGCTCCTTCTGTAAACCAACCAATTCTTGGTGGTAGAACTTCTATTTCTGGAGGATCTATGACAGTTACTGAAGCGCAAGATATTGCTACAGTATTAAAGGCTGGTAAATTACCCGCAGCTGCAAGAATTATTGAATCTAGTGTTGTTGGACCTTCTTTAGGGCAAGAATCTATCGATAAATCTTTTAACTCTTTTGGCTTAGCAATTGCATTGGTATTAATCTGGATGTTATTTTACTACGGTAAAGCTGGTATCTACGCAAACATTGCATTAATAGTAAACATCTTATTCATCTTCGGAATTTTAGCATCGTTTAGTGCGGTATTAACATTGCCAGGAATTGCAGGTATTATCTTAACAATTGGTATGTCTGTGGATGCAAACGTTATTATATTCGAAAGAATTAAAGAAGGCTTAAGAAATGGTAAAGGATTAAAACTTTCTGTGGAAGAAGGGTTTAGTGTAAAAGGAGCTTTATCAGCAATTATTGATGCGAATATTACAACCCTATTAACAGGTGTAATCTTATATGTTTTTGGAACAGGACCGATTAAAGGATTTGCATTGACATTAATGATTGGTATTGCAACCTCATTATTTACAGCGGTATTTATTACACGTATGTTAGTTGATAGTGCTGTAGCTAAAAATAGCAACTTAACGTTTAATACGGCAATTACTAAAAAATGGTTTCAAAATATCAATATCGAATTCTTAAGAAAACGTAAGCTTGGATACATTGTTTCTGGATTAATTATTTTAGGAGGAATTGCTTCTATTGCAACATTAGGATTAAAACAAGGTGTAGACTTTAAAGGAGGTCGTTCTTACATGGTTCGTTTTGACAAAACAATGAATTCTGCTGAAGTTAGAAATGAATTAACTGCAGTATTTAGTACAGCTCCAGAAGTAAAAACATATGGTGCTGACAATCAATTAAAAATCACCACTACTTTTAAAATTGACGACGAAGGAAAAACTGCTGATGAAGAAGTACAACGTGCCTTATTCGATGGATTAAAACCTTACATCGGAGATACAACTTACGAAAACTTTAAACCTGGTTTTGAAAAAGCTGAAAATGCTAGCGGAATTATGAGTTACAGAAAAGTAGATCCTACCATTGCAGATGATATTAAAACATCAGCATTATGGGCTGTATTAGGTTCTCTAATTGTAGTATTCTTATACATCTTATTGCGTTTTAGAAAAGTATCATTTAGTTTAGGTGCAGTAGTAGCAGTATTCCATGATGTATTAATTGTATTAGGGATCTTCTCTATCTTTTATAAGTTTATGCCATTTGATATGGAAATTGGGCAATCATTTATTGCAGCCATCTTAACAGTAGTTGGATACTCCTTGAATGATACCGTGGTAATCTTTGATAGAATTAGAGAATTTACAGGACTTCATCCAAAATGGAAATACACAGAAGTAGTAGACAAGGCCTTAAGCAGTACTTTAGGTAGAACAATTAATACTTCTTTAACAACATTATTAGTAATGTTGGCAATCTTCTTCTTTGGAGGAGATTCAATTAAAGGATTTATGTTTGCTTTAATTGTTGGTGTGGTAGTAGGTACCTACTCATCATTATTTATTGCAACTCCAATTATGTTTGACTCTTCTAAAAAGGAAGAAAAAGAATAATTCATAAAGACAATTATAAATTAACCGTTTTGAACTAAAATTCAAAACGGTTTTTTCATTCAATATCAAGCACGTATCTTTGCAAAATGAGCACTATTAAACTACATGATTTATATTTTAAACCTTTTATTAAGGAAGAAGAAATCAATAGCATTGTGCAATCTTTAGTTACGCAAGTTTCATCCGATTGTAAAGGCGAAATTCCGTTGTTTATTGGAATTTTAAACGGCTCATTTATGTTTGTTTCTGACTTTGTAAAATCATACAAGGAAGACTGCGAAATATCATTTGTTAAGCTAGCATCCTACAACGGTACTTCTTCTACGGAAAAGGTAAAACAACTTGTAGGAATCAATGAAGACTTAGAAGGTAGAACTGTAGTAATTTTGGAAGACATTATTGATACTGGAAACACCTTACAAGAAATTTACGAAATATTTAAAGACAAAAAAGTAAAGCAATTAAAAATTGCAACCCTTTTCTTTAAACCAGACGTATTTAAAAAAGAATTACCAATAGATTATATCGGAAAAAGCATTTCAGATAAATTTATTGTAGGCTACGGCTTAGATTACAATGGATTAGGAAGGAACTATCCGGCCATTTACCAATTAACAACAACACAACAATAAACATGAAAAACATTGTATTATTTGGCCCTCCGGGAGCAGGAAAAGGTACACAAGCAACGTTATTAAAAGAAAAATACGATCTAATTCACATTTCTACAGGCGATGTTTTTAGATTCAATATTAAAAACAAAACGGACTTAGGTTTACTTGCTAAAAAATATATGGATGAAGGAAATTTAGTTCCGGATGCAGTTACTATTAGCATGTTAAAAGCAGAAGTAAATAAGAATGCCGCTGCAAACGGGTTTATCTTTGATGGGTTTCCTAGAACAGAATCACAGGCAAAAGAATTGGATCTTTTCTTAACCGAAAAAAATGCCCAAATAAACGGAATGGTCGCTTTAGAAGTTGCTGAAGATTTATTAGTTGCACGTTTATTAGAACGCGGAAAAACAAGTGGAAGAACAGATGATACTGATGAAGGAAAAATCAGAAATCGTTTTAACGAATACAATACAAAAACAGCCATTTTAAAGGATTATTATCAAGCACAAGGAAACTACTACGGCGTAAACGGAGTGGGCTCTATTGATGATATAACACAACGATTATCTGCTGTTTTTGACAAACTGTAAACAACTGTTTATGCGTTAGATTATTTATTTGAGATATCTAATCTAACAAATCAACATATAAACAATAGAAATAATGACTGAAGGGAATTTTGTCGACTACATAAAAGTATATGCATCTTCTGGTGCAGGTGGAAGTGGATCTATGCACTTACACAGAGAAAAATTTATTACCAAAGGTGGCCCTGATGGTGGAGATGGTGGACGTGGTGGACATATTATTATTCGTGGGAATAAAAGTTTGTGGACACTATTTCATTTAAAGTTTAAAAAACACTTTAGAGCAGACCCTGGTGGTTCTGGTAGTAAAAGTAGAAGTACTGGACATGACGGTAAGGATGTGTATGTTGATGTACCTTTAGGAACTATTATTAGAGACGCTGACACCAATACTATTCTTTTTGAAGTAACTGAAGAAGGACAAGAAATTGTGATGTTACGCGGTGGAAAAGGAGGCTTAGGAAACTGGCACTTTAAATCTTCGACAAATCAAACACCAAGGTACTCACAACCAGGAATGGATGCCTCTGAAGGTTGGTTTTTATTAGAATTAAAATTATTGGCTGATGTAGGATTGGTTGGATTTCCCAATGCAGGAAAATCAACGTTATTATCAGTGATTACTTCTGCAAAACCAAAAATTGCCGACTACGCTTTTACAACACTAAAACCAAATTTAGGAATTGTTGATTACCGCGATTATAAAAGTTTTGTAATTGCAGATATCCCGGGGATTATTGAAGGAGCTGCAGAAGGAAAAGGATTGGGACATCGATTTTTACGTCATATAGAACGTAACTCTACTTTGCTATTTTTAATTCCGGCTGATAGTGAAGACATCAATAAAGAATATGAAATCTTATTGAACGAATTAAAGACACACAATCCAGAATTATTAGATAAGAATAGATTGCTTGCTATTTCTAAAGATGACATGTTAGATGATGAATTAAGAGCAGAAATCTCTAAAGAACTACCCAATGAAGTGCCGCATATTTTCTTTTCATCTATAGCGCATACAGGTTTAATGGAATTGAAAGACAAATTATGGCAAATGCTAAACTAGGCACCATATAAATGTCATTTCTAAATGAGGAACGATTACCAAATCTTACCCTTTTTAGAATAAAAACTACCATATATAAATAGATTTTCGGAAACGGAAATCTATTTTTTTATACCTACATCTCTCATTCTGAATACGAACCAATAAAACATCACTTCTTGACATTTCTCGCTTTAGTTCGAAACAACAGCTTAGTATACGCGAATTTGTATTGGAATTTGATATTGTGTCGTAACAGGAATTCCTCTTTTTGTTGCAGGAAATAGCTTTGGCAAATTAGCTACGCTTACTTTTACCAAACTATCTAAACTTTGAATTGCCCCCTTTATTACTTCAGAAGAAATAATTCGTTGAACCGATGCTTTTCCTTTACTATCAATGAGCACTTCAACTTTAATCACTTCTTCAATAGGCTTTCGAACTTCAAACACATGTTTTGACAAACTCTTAGAAATATACGTATAGATTGTATTTCTAAAACAGTTATTTTTTGCTTCCTTATCAATAAAACTTTTACATGATTCAAAAGTTGGAGCAGAATCCACAGAAGAAAAATCAATAATTGTATCGACTTGTTGCAACTCTGATTTTTTTTTCAAATTAAAAAACTCACAAGATGTACCAACCAAAACAAGTAAGAAAAGAGATAGTATTCGTAACCGCATTGTTAAATTTTACTAGGTAAAAGTACAATTTAAAAGTTATTCAAAAAAACGAATGTCTATTCCACTTTTTCACCCTTCATAAACGCGTTTGTTTTAATTTCTTTCATTCTGTTTTTCACAAAAGAAGTGATGTCTTTATCTTTTTCTTCAAAGCGCATTAGGTAATCATCGTATAAGTTATATGCAATCTTTTTGTCTTTATAAAAAGAATCTGAAGTAACCGCCAATTGATATTTTATCCTATACTTTTTACCATTTTCTCGTAACGCCCTCTTAAACATACCTATAGCAGATATATATTCTTTCTTTTCCAAATAAAACATTCCTAAACTATAATATTCTTCACTCCTTTCTTTTTTACCAACACTTGTAGCGCTCATATAATGGTAAAATGCATTTCTATAATCTTTATTAGCTTTGTAAATATGCCCCAGATAGGTCCATATTTTAAAATCTTCGGTATCCAACATTTTGGCCTTTTTAAAATTGGTCTTTGCCAAATCCAATGAATCAATATTAAAATAAGACCTGCCTAACATCTTTTTAGTGTACAAATCATTTGAACTTAATGCGTCTAACATTTTCAATTTTACAATGGCTTTTTGGTATTTTTTATTTCGAAAGAGTTCGTTTATTTTTAATTTATTTAGATTGATATGCAGACTGTCTAATAGCAAACCTTTGTCTGTAAACAATCTTGAAGAGTCTCTTTTTTTGAAAAGCGCAAATGTTTTTGCCAATTGATACACAGATTTTAGATGTGTGTGATCACTTTTATAAGCTCTTAAAAAGTTGTCTAACATTCCGTTTCCATCTGCTTTTCTAGCTGCAATCAACCCCAATTGATAGTGATAATTCGGATTCTGAGGGTCTTTTTTAGAAAGCATTTTAAACGTTAGTGAAGCTTTACGCAACGCATTGGTAGCCATATACAATTTTCCTAATTGAAATTGAATGATTAAATTCTTTGTGTCTCCCTTTAATAAGGCTTCATAAATACGAATCGCTTTATTATATTTTTTTACACGATAATACCCTTTGGCCAAAGCTAGCTGCACCACATATGACTCTTTAAAACCAAGTGATTTCTTGTAGTATATTATGGCATTTTTAAAATCATCTATAGCAACATAAATACTTCCAATTTTATAATTAGAAACGTCTTGTAAGGTATCTACCGTTTTTAAGTTGGCCAATGCCAATCGGTACCTTCCTTTTTCTAGCAAACTATCTGCATGAGAAAAAGTAGAAGTTTGCGCTCCTACTTTTAGGCTCATACATACTACGAATAGTATATAGATCTTTTTCATAAGCAACTATTAATTTGCAACATTAAAAGAAATTGGCAAGGTGTACTTCATTCCAACTGCTTTCCCATGTTGTTTTCCTGGTTTCATTTTGGGCAATAAACGCGCTACTCGAATTGCTTCTTCTTTTAGTCCTGGATGTGGCGCTCTTGCGCTTATATTTGTTACATTTCCATTTTCATCAATTCTAAAAACAAGCCAAATCTTTTTTCTTCCCTTAGGCAATCCCAATTTCTTTAGCAAACTAGAATTAAAATTCATCACCACAAATTTCTTAATATTTTCATTTAAACAAGCTGCTTTTTGTTCTCTTGTTCCTGTACAGCCAGGAAATACAGGCACATTTTCTATTATAGTAAATGGAACATCAGCACTCCCTTTTGTATATTTTATTAAAGTACCTTTCAAGTCTGTAGTATTTTCATTAGTAGCCTTTCCTGCAACATTAAATGTAATTGGTAAAGTATACTTCATCCCCACAGCTTTTCCTTTTTGCTTGCCTGGCTTCATTCTAGGAATTGTATTGATAACTCTAATTGCTTCAGCTTTTAATTTTGGGTGTGGAGCTCTTGCATCAACATCTGTAACAAACCCCTTTTCGTCAATTCTAAAAATAATCCATATTTTCTTTTTACCAGGGGTTAAACCCAATTTCCCAGCGAGTTCTGAATTAAAATTTCTAACAATATGTTTTTTCAAACTCATATTTAAACAATCACCTTTTTCTTTTCGAGTTCCCGTACATCCAGGAAACTCAGGCACTTCTTCTATAATTGCAAAAGGAACATCTTCAATTACAACTTCTTCAATTTGCACAACTTGCTCTACCTTTTCTACTTCAACAACTGAAGTGCTTTTTTTATAGACACCACAAGACGTGTACATCAACATGCTTGTCAATAATGGCAGTAATAGTAAGTACTTTGCTTTTTTAATGTGTTTTGATTTGTTCTTTGTCATCATAGTAATTCTTTTTTTTATGAGTGAATGTTTGTAAAATTGATTGACAAACGAAATGTTTTCAACCTGAAAAGTGTGGGCTAGTAGTTTATTGAAATATTCGTGCTTTTCGGTAGTTTTTACAACTTCAGAATCTGAAATATATTCGTGTAATAAGGTAATACGTTGCTGGTAGAAATAGATCATTGGATTAAACCACATCGCAATTCTCAAAAACTCAAAGAATAATAAGTCCAATGAATGCTTTTGCTTTGAATGAATCAACTCATGTTGAATAATATCTTCTTGTTTCTCTTTTGAAATGTTTTTCCCTAAAAAAATGAAGTTAAAGAATGAAAATGCAGTGGTTTGTTTTGGCAATAACACCAACTTGTAAAAGGTTTTTTTTATGGTTTCATTCTTCGTAATCAATCTAAAAATCTTAAATAACTTTATTAAAAAAATCAAAGTGAACACCCCTACCCCAGACCAAAACAACAACGAAAAATAGTTTACAGAACTTTCTGTATAATAGGTTGTTTGCTCAATGACGTTTTGCGGTGATAATAGTATTTCCGGGAAATACACCATCATCTCTTCTGGAATCGCTTTCTTAAACGTGGGTATTTTAACTAATGGCAACACAAAAGAGACTATTGGAGTTCCCAACAAATACCACCTATTGTAGTTATGAAATGTTTCTTTGCTTAAAAAGAAATCGTAGACTGCCAAAAATAATACCTGAAATAATACAACTTGAATGATATATGTAATCATAACTATTCTTTCTTATTAATTTCTTTCAAAATACTCTCCAATTCAGAAATATCCATATCATTTTTCTTAACAAAAAAAGACACCATACTTTTAAACGAGCCACCAAAATAACCATCCATAACTTTATGCAATGTCTGATTACGATACATATCTTTTGCTACCAAAGGAAAATAGACATAACCTCTTCCAATAGCTCTATGGCTCACAAATTCTTTGGTTTCTAATATTCTTATAATCGTAGAAACAGTATTATACGCTGGCTTTGGATTTGGAAGTTGCTCAATTATCTCTTTAACAGAAGCCTCTTCTAAGCTCCATAATACATGCATAAACTGCTCTTCTGCCTTTGTCAATTGTTTCGTCATAATTCAACTATAGTTTTAGTTCTACGAGGCAAATATAACTAAATATTTAGTTTAAACTAATTTCTTAGTTTAAAAAATAACGTAACAAAGTTTTTGTATTTTCGTCTTACTATAAAAACAGCATGGACATACTCTTACTTTTTCTTGGCTTTATGTGTATGATTCTAGGAATCATAGGCGCATTTTTACCAATTCTTCCTGGCCCACTAACTGGCTGGCTTGGACTATTGTTACTTGGGTTTACAAATGCCGTTCCAAAAGATTGGACCTTTTTAGGAATTACTTTAGCAATAGCGATATTCGTTTGGGTCTTGGATTATTTTATTCCAGCCCTAGGTACAAAACGTTTTGGAGGAAGTAAATACGGCGTATACGGCACAACCATAGGGCTTATAATCGGACTACTCTCTCCCATCCCTTTCGGAATGTTAATTGGTGCTTTTGCAGGGGCATTTATTGGAGAAACTGTATTTGACAAAAAAGACACCAATAAAGCTCTGAAGGCATCCTTTGGCTCATTATTAGGCTTTTTTGTTTCGGCCACTTTAAAATTTGGCGTTAGCTTAGTCTATTTCTGGTTTTTTATCAGTTCTTTTTGGGAACACAAAGCAGTTTTCTTTTAAAAAAAAGCAAAAAAAAAAGCGTCCCATTTCAGGGAAGCTTTCCATTGGTTAACAAAACCACGACACTTTTACGAAAGTGCCAAAACAACACAACTAAACGCTACTTATTAAAAAGCAGCCTGCGAATATACG
>Ga0105355_10001235_pt1 | contig 23664 bp, 18 predicted proteins | sample GOMGulsemesocosm_2_FD_83508 | JGI IMG/M metagenome (GOLD analysis project Ga0105355, IMG submission 83508) | Methane-oxidizing microbial communities from mesocosms in the Gulf of Mexico - GOM9C Gulf of Mexico | ecosystem: Environmental > Aquatic > Marine > Cold seeps | place: Gulf of Mexico...
ACCCTCAGCTTTGGCCTAAACCATCCCCAATGATGGCCTAATATGTTTCCCCCTTATCTGGACGCTTTTACTATCATTCTGACTACCGTTTATGTCAAGGGATAGTGAATATGACCGCACTGAGAGCTAAATCGAGTATGCCTGAGGGTATTACCATTGAACCCCGCAGCCCGGAATTCGACCTGCAAGCGGCACTGGCCACCGACTGGGTCGACAAGGACCCCTTTCTGACCGCTGTGTTTAATGCCATGAGCCTCAGCTTCCCCGTCGGTGAGCGCTCTTTTATTGATTCCGTGCGCCACTTCGAAGAGAAGATTGACGATGAAAAGTTGCTCAAGGAGGTCAAGGGCTTTTACCGCCAGGAGGGCATCCACAGTCGGGAACATCGCAAGTACAACAAGGTGCTGTGTGAACAGCGCGGTTATGACCTGGAAGCGCTGGAAGGTATTTATATAAAGCGCAATGAGTTGAGTAATAAAAACCCAAGGGTTACCCCCCTCGTGAGGCTGGCATTCACCGTGGCGCTGGAGCATTTCACCGCGAGCTTTGGCGAAAATATCCTCGAAGGTCGACTACTGGGAAAGGTAAACGGCCCTATTGGCGAACTCTGGCGTTGGCACGCCATGGAGGAGCTGGAACACAAGTCTGTCGCCTTTGATGTGTACACAGAGGTGGGTGGCCCAAACAAACTGCGCAGTGGTGTTATGCGCATTGCGCTGTGGATACTGGCCGGCGACACACTAAAGGTGGCTTTCAAGATGCTGCGCCACGACAAACAATTGTGGAAGTGGAAAACCCTCAAAAGTTTTTCCAGCTTCCTGTTTTCCAAAAAAGGTTTTATTCGTTTGCACGCGGCCTCCTACCGGGATTTTCATAGAAAAGATTTCAACCCCTGGGACGTGGATAATCGTGACCTATTGGAGAAGTGGAAAAACATGCTGGAGCCGGAAACCGCTACAGCCTGACAAAGGCGTGAACCCCTGCCCCTAACGAAAACGCATTCGGCGGCGTAACCCCCATCCTGAAGTTGGGCTAGCCGCTTAACCCTCTAGTTGCGGCAGCGGTTCAAAATGGGGGGATTACCCCACAACTCTGAAAAATGTAATAAATTCTGTGTAATTACCTTGAGAAACACCGATCTATAGCCGAAGTATATCTTAGAGTCATTTGTACCTATATTTTTTATACTGTGTCTAGTCCCCGCAGGAATGTAGACTTCAACCTCATCTTCCTGAATAAAAATTTAGCCAGAAACAATAGTTTCGTATTTCCTATGTCCCATAACAACCACTTCATCATAATTATCGTGAACAGTTTCATCAACTCCTTGATTCGGTTTTATAGTACCAACAGCAAACGAAAACCCTCGCTCTATCCAATTTATCTCAAGTTTTTCTAGGTTTAGAATTTCACATTACTTATAAATTAATAAGCTGATGCCCACTATTTTGAAGATCATTAGGCACCGCCAGCTATTTCAATTTAATAACTTCGGAGCTACACCGGTGAAATCTATCCAAGAGTTGCCGTTTAGCATCTCAGCGCCATCTACACTGGGGTCTTCATAGCGCATGACGAAATTTTTTGGGCCATGCGCATGAGCGACAACAAGGCCATGCTCGGGGTCTAAATAGCCACCATGGGGAACCAAGCCTGGATAGCTAATGCGCCAGCCTTTTCCTTCCAAATCGACATGTCCCAAAATCAATTTACCAATAACATCATCAGGTAGTAGAAAAAACCACGTCCATGGACCTCCGGATACTAGGGTCATTACTTCGTCAATGCCCATACCGCTCTCTGCACTGTTCACATGTAGCTTGCCAAACTTTTCTTGCAGAAAGGCCATAACATCGGGTGTCAGTGCCTTCATGTCATAAACCTTCGGGTAGGGCGCCACACCGACTTCCGAAGTCGATAAGTACCCACCGCGATGAGCTTCAGGCTTGCGACCAGCGGCTGAAACTATGTCGAGTAACTCCCCTCGATGAAGAGCAAAGTGTGTAATTAGCTGCGCGGACTCCTCTTGGGTAAGCGCTCTATCTTGAGAGGATTTTAGTAGTGGTTTTGCTGCAGATGGCAAGGGTACTTCGTTCACACGAACACCAATGCTTTGTAGCACCTCATTAATGTCAGCTAAGCCTGTGGTCACGGCTCTACTGTCACTGTAGGAGAGTTTAATAATACCCGAGGTTTGACTCAGATCAGCAAAGCTCGCTGGGGCCAATATTAGGGTTGTCAGCGATATGGTTATATTAAGTAGACGTTTCATAAGTCATTGCTCCTCGTGTCGTTATATTTGGATTGTTGCAGTCCAACTGCTTGTGGGGAAGTGGCAGCAGATAGAACATGACTCATATAATAGTATTCGAATGAAAGTGTACAAACAGCAGGGTGGATACTATATAGTTTACTGTTGATAAATAATCTTTCAGGTTAGGGGCTGCATTTGGATAAGTTACGAGCAATCACCATTTTTCGTAGGGTCGTTGAATTAGGTAGTTTTAAAGGCGCCGCTGAGGACCTCAACTTATCAAAAGCCGCAATCAGTAAAAATATAAGCGAATTGGAAGAGTTTCTTCAAAGCCCACTGATTACCCGCACAACACGAAAGCTTTCAATCACCGAAAGCGGGCAGGCGTATTATAATCAGATTCGTCAAGTACTCGACGACTTAAAAAATGCCGATCTTGCAATTATCGAATCTACCAAAACCCTTAGTGGTGTATTAAGAATCAGTGCCCCTATGTCCTTTGGGCTGACGATAATTAATCTTGCTATTTGTGACTTCATGAAATCGTACCCTGATATTAAAGTGGAATTGGTGCTGAGTGACCATTACACAGACCTGGTTAGTGGGAATTTTGACATGGCCATCAGGGGAGCCGGTACACTTAAAGATTCCAGCTTGAAGCAGCGAAAACTACTCACGTTAAAGCGAATACTCTGTGCTTCTCCGGAATACCTCAATAATAGCCCTGGGTTAACATCTCTGAACGACCTTCAGCAACACAACTGCATTATTTATAGCTTATCTTCTTCTCCGACCCAGTGGCGCTACAGTGACGGAAGGGAAATGAAATCCCTATCAATTATACCCGGCTCTTATATTGTCAATAACGGACTTGCTTTAAAGCAAGCAGCTATAGCTGGCCTAGGAATTACGCTAACGCCTGAAATACTAATTAGATCAGAGCTGAAATCAAAACAACTAGTACCACTATTAACAGAAATATCTTTCGAGTCTCATGCGCTTTATGCTGTTTACCCGCATCACAAGCAGGCCTCGATAAAACTGCGAAAATTAATTGATTTCTTAGCTGAATATTTATCCGGAAAAGAAGGGATTTGAGTTTGGAAATATCTGCCAGCCATAATTTCAGGTAAGCCAATACCTGTTTACACATTTCTTGGCTGGCCAACCGGATCGACTTTGATTTAGTTTTGTTCGATTCCTCAACGTCCGCTAAAGAGTCGGTCTAGGCTCAACGCCACCAAACTCCTGAACGTCCGCTGTGGGTCCAGGCTCTGTTAAGACATTAGTTCAGTAGGATTCAGTGAGATTATACTCAGTGGTAACAACCAGGGCCAGGTTCTCTAAAGCCTACAAAGGGATGGTGTCTTTTCCTCCTGGCTATTTAGTACTGGTATATTTCGTCGCCACAAACGCTTAGACACGAGCCGAACATACTTTTGCAACACATTTACGAATCTATCGCCCTAATTGGAATGTAGAATTCACAAAAACAAAGCCGCTTTTACTTACCAGTTCAGGTAAGCTCAAGGTCGAAGCAATAGTGCATACACTTGTTACAATATCTACTCGAACCAAACATTCAGTTACTGACTTATCTTTTTTTACCTATTTTTTATGGTCACCAAAACCTTCTTGTAATATTATTTTAAGAAGGTCAGGGGCGATGGTGCGTTAGCAGGTTAATTTAAATGTGAGGTTGCACAGGGTGTAGGTTTACCTGACCTTTGTCAGGTAGCGATAAATATTGAAACTTCTCATGGAATATTGAATCAACATCCAGAGTATTAAACAACTTCTCAAAATCATGTTTAATCATCTCGCCTTTATTGTTGTTTTTTACATAAAAGACAAAATCTAGGGGTATTTCAGAAGCTTTTTTATAATAGATGTTCTTCAAGTCAAATCTTTTTATGGCGTTAATGGCATGATTTCTTTCTGCAATAAAGACATGAATCCTGCCAGCTTTTAACATCTTGACTAGAGACTCAATAGATATTATTTCAAAAAATCGCTCTTTTGGTAGGCCGGACATTTTTGCAGCAAGTTCAATACCGCCCAGTGTAACCCCAATAGGATAGCTGCCAACATCATTGATGTTATTAAGTTTCTGTTTCGATTGAGAGTAATAATCGACGAAGGATTCCACACCTAAATCAATGGTAACTACCTTATTAAGGAAAGTAGGACTTTCATGATTTTTATTACCTACAGCAAAAATATCTACCTGATCAGACAGCAATAATTGTTTCGCTCTAGCGTAGGTTGTGTAACGAGTCTTGATTTTATAAGAGGGTGATCTATCTATAATTTTTAGTAGTTCGTCCACGGAGCCAGTTTCATCAGCCATAATCCAAGGTGGAAATAACTCTAGGGCGACATGAAGGGTTTTTTCATTATTTAAACTGCTAGCTTCATGACTTATATAATCAGGTGAAGGATTGGCCAACACAGAAACATGGATGTAAAAACACATAAAAAATAATATAAACTTCATCGCCATCTCACTTACTGAAACCATCAAGACTGTTTCACATTGAAAATGAAGTTCAATCTTGCCGTTAATTACTCGCAAGCTATGGTGCCTAATTCAACCTAGAGCAATATCGGAAAATCTGCTTCTTTACTTGTAAATATCCGCTATGGATGAGAAAAATTCCATAGCAGCCGACGTCGATATAATGTATTAGTGAATTTAAAAAACGAAACAACCGACCGAGGAAGATATTAAACCACCAACCACCAGCCAAGTTCATACTGGCACACTAGCAAAGAATTACTGATTAAACGTTATGCACTTGCAAAATCAACACAAGCAACGACAACCGCCATATTCAGGCGCCAGGGCTATCAACGGTTTGAGCAATTCATATTACCCACTTCGCGAGACGCCAATGCTTCAACCACACCTGTCACTCTGAATTCAGCGCGACTATCATGGACAAACAGAAAGAAATTTATATTTGGTTATTATCGAAGTAGGTAGCTGAGCATTCAATTGCCACTGCAACACTCTTCCCCATGTTGTAAATTGGTTTGTTTCGTTTTTATCATGACTCACCTCGCTAGTGGTTTCACTCACTCAACTCGGTGTCTGGTATTGACGGTACGGATAAAAACCCACAGCCACAGCCCTACAACTCTTGAGATCCAACAATCGAATCACTCGCCATTAACGACCCCTTATCCCAATTATCCGAAAGGCGTACGATTTTATCGCCAGAGAACTCAATTACTGATGTCGTTTTCACTTGATATGGAATACGTTCAATATATCGTCCATCAACCTCCCCACTGGCAGTCCCTCTTTGAAGCCATTCAGTTACAACGAAGCTATCACCTGCATGAATTCGTTCAACTGTCATCGAAAAATCTGGCACTTCCCTGAAAGTCTTTTCTAGAATCACTTTAAATTCTTCTTTTGTTCTTGCGGACATTCCCATTGGAATATCTTCGAACGAGAAAGACTTGGACATATACCCAAGAACACCTTCGACATCATGTCTATTCCACGCATCGACATATTCAGTAATTAATTCGTGTTTCGACTGATATTTTGATTCATTTATATTTGAACCCATAATCTTCTCCTCATCCAAGTCCATAACTCGAAGCCAAGAAAACGATTGATCAGCGCAACCTGGCAAATCACGCCCCCAGATACGATCCAAGCTATCAGCATCATGCGAGGCAACTTTACAGCCCCCACCACCAATAAACACCTCATCACCATTAATCGAAGTATTTACAGTATAATAAGTAGCTTCGAGCGGTACCCGCTTAACGGTTTCACCTGCTACACTGTCTATTTTCACTAACGTATTGTAGACACCAAATACATCAGGTGTTCGGATACTGGCTGCAGTCGCGAAAATGAGGTCGGCCGTAGATTCAAAATCCACCGTTTTAAACTCACCAGTCTCACGATTAAGCAGAGAAACACCGGTCTGATAAGCCTCCTGAGAATAGGGGTCTCGATCCGTGTGAACAGAATATACCGCTTGTGTTTGAATGTCTGAATACTCAAAACTCATCCAATGCCCACCCACTTCCCCAGGGCTTCTAGCCGCGATTTTCCAACTACCGAGAGGGAAAGTTTTCACGATTTTTCCAGTCTCAAGATCCATTTTATGATAGTCGCGACCCAGAAGGTAGAGCGACTTATCATCAGATGACACCATTAAGCCTTGAATACGACGAGGTACAGCATGTGATGCTAGTGCAACTGAATCTAGACTCGCGCTGGTATCAAATACGAGTACCTCATTGTCCAAAACCTCCAAGCTATCACGTTTTAATCGAACAGGATTAACATGCGCATACAATCTCTTCCCGTCGCTAGAGATATCCATTCCATAAATCGAGCGAACACGCTTATCGCCCTGACTTAAATTTGCTCTAAAGATCTCTTTACCACTAAGTAAATCAATACCCAAGATAGTTTCATGATTGTTAGTCGTCACGTAAACACGACCATCAGACTTTGAAGGTACGATACTCCATGAACCAATTGTCTGCCCCGCCACCTCATAGGTTTTTGCGATTCGGCCATCCACAGCATCAAGGAGAAATAGTTTATTGGGCCTAGCGCTCGTTAGGATAAATTCCTTAGCACTCACCTCTGCCACCAACCCAACCACACACAGAATAACAAACCATACGTTTTTCATTGTTGTACCCATTTTAGTTTCATTACTTCACAGGCTTTGGGTAGGCGACATCAAGCTCTCTCCAACCCTTTTCGGCAGAGTCTATGCCCTTGCCCCAATCACTATAACTACCAACGATGTCAGGAACTTGTGCAGGCCACCAGCATGGGTCTGCACACCCATATAGATCAGCCTCCATCGGTTGACATAAACTAGCCACACCGCCAATAGGATCAACTTCCCATCCAGGATCCGTTGTTGTCGAGCAGCCGCCAACTGCCTGCATTGCATAAACCTCATCAAGTTCCTGCGGAGAAACCGCCTGCTCAATAGCCTTCGCTTTGTGATTCGCAGCCCTTAGGTGTTTCATAGTTTTTTGCTCTGCATGTCAATTAGAAAATATGGTTTTTAAAATAGCTGGGATTTTTTTCTAGAATTTCCCCATAAGCGGCTATTCCGAAGTCGGCCCAATCTCTCAACAAATCACAATAATGATAGGTCGGAGCCAAAGGGTCTCCTGTGACCGCGTACGACTCGTGATAACATCCACCCGCGCAAATACCTCGTATATGACAGCTGCTGCAACCTTTGTCAGATTTGTCAGCTGCGGCCTCCAACATTTCATTCAGTGCTGGACGATCGATTACGCCGGTATTCACGTTACCGTAAGTTGGCAATTCTGAACCCGTGAATCGGTGACAGAGATTTAGGTCACCCTCGCCATCTACCGCTAACAAAGTCTGTCCTGCGGCACAAGGCAGTACTTTGGCAGCTCCTTTATATAGATTGGACATCAATTGGTGAATATTTCCGAACCCGACATTCTTACCCGCTATTGCCTCTTCAACATAGTGGCGACCCAATTTTCTCATTTCAGTAAAAATGATCTTTAGCTCATCGGAGGTCAAGTTGAATGAACTCATGTCGCCAGAAGTAACCGGCGCGAACCCCACCTCAAAAAAGCCTAAATCGTATTTCAAGTGATTGTGGATATCGACTACTTGTGTGATTCCTCGCGTAAGAGTCACTCGCGCTCCTATTGGACGAGATCGGTAGCGGGACAATAGCATTTCCGTTTTACGCCGAACGGTTTCATAAGTTCCATTACCACTCGTTGTAATACGGTTTTTGTCATGAATAGCCTTAGGTCCATCGATACTAATGGTCAGACCAAAGGCATGCGAATCCAAGTAGTCGACAATATCTTCTGTCAACATAGTCGCATTGGTAGTCATCGTAAACGTGAGCGGCTTGCCTTCTTTAGCTGAGCGATTTTCCGCGTAGTCTACGACTTTTTTTATTAGAGGAAGATTGGTTAGCGGCTCGCCACCAAAGAAAACAATATTGCAAGGATCCGACATCAGACCCTCAGAAAACAGTAAATCAACGCTATTCTTCGCCACCTCATAAGTCATCTTAAGGCCGTTCTTTGCCTCAACCAGATCTTCCTTGTAACAATAAGTACAGCTTAAGTTACAGCCCGTGGTTACATTTAAGATGAGTGTACTGAGGGGAAATTCATCGCCGGTTACCGAAATCTTCTTCGCCTTGGGGCTATTGAGTTCCGCCCCAACGACATTGAGCACTGACAGGTCACCCAGTAACGAATCCAGCACGCCAGGCCTGAAAGATGCACTGGCTGCATTTGAATCAATACTGCCTTTTTCTTCCAGCTCAGCGAGTATTTTTTGGCCCTCCGCATCGAGGTGGAAGAGGCCCACACTGGTCGGGTGGAACAACAGACTGCTGTCGCCACTCTTAACCACGTGCGCATTTTCGGGGTAGTAGTGAAAGACGGACATTATCGTTTTCCTGTTTTTTTGGTAGCAATTATTTTATGGGTCGGTTAGCGAATGGGTGGATCAATAAAACGCTGAACCGTCACGACTAGTCGCGAGTCCCCCTGGATAACCTGCTGACCGTCGCTCACCTTCGCAGTGACTGAGAGCACACCGGTATTGTTGGTGGGTATGTAACGATTTGGATTGATTCCTGCTTCCGCCGGCGTAAACAGTCCAGACTGATCGATGGACCCTGCGAAACGACTATCCTCTAGGTGTTCGGCTGTTTCGTCAAAATTAGACTTACTCCAACGAGCTGGGAAAACGCCAATAATTTCATCGTCGGCTGTTTTCTCAATACCGTCAGGGCCATTGCTATAAGCCAACGCCTCAAATTGTGCCGTGACAGCAGGCACCTTGCCCCCGCCTAAACGGGCTATTGCATTTTCCGGCTGTACTTTAATCCGATCGATGTGCGAATAGACCTTCAATGCGCCGAGGCTCACGCCACCCACACGAACATCCCGCGCTCCCGGTAGCGAATTACTTGAAGCGGTGACTCGCAAATGAACGGTAGTATTCGATCGTCCCAACACATCAAATGAAACGCCCTCACCAAGATTTATTACACCATCAAGACCTATTCCAAAAAGTGTGATTTCTTTCGTCTGACCTGACTTGATATATGCGGGGTACATCTCCATTAGCGTTTGAGGTCCATCCATACGGTGCGCACTCCAAGTACCGCCAATTTCATCAGAATTTTGATAAAACCAACGCCCCTTCATTGACTTGCCATCTTTGGAAACTTCAAAAACCTCACGTATCGCGCGACCATCAACCGATCTAGCTCCCCGCCATTCAAATCCTGTATACAGCAATGCTTGCGATGTCGTTATTTGCGCTTTTCCAGTCATCGACGAGAGAGCATATTGCGCAGTATAGTGATCGGGACCGTCCGAATTAATCAACGCGACCCCTTCAGACAACCCCACACCAGGCTGATAGCTCGTTACTCGCCACTGTCCAGACAGAGATTTTTTGGGCACCGCTTTCCAATCTGACCACTCGCTACTTTCAAGACCGTACTTTTTGGCTAACCGAGGAACAACCTCATCATTCGCCAACCGCCACCACTCACGATCGCGAGAGCCAGCGGCATATTCTAATGTCGGGAACTGAGCTACATGAAAGTGTACCAAGTGTCGCCACTGGGCTTCGTTACGCCGTTGCAAACCAATTCTCGCGCTGCTGTGACAACGAGCACACATTACAGCAAGGTCGGCATCATCCACGGGATCAAGCTTGTTGGGTTGTTTCTCAAGGTCTGCGCGATAATTCGCTGTCTCGCTAGGAGAAAGGCCATACTCATCAGATAAGAACTTCACGATTGCACGACGCTCATCCTCAGTCAGTACAACACGTTTCGAACGCTCCATTCGAACCACCGACATAAACCACCCTTCAGGTGTTTTACGTTGCTCGCTGATACGAGAGTAAGACCTATCAGCTTGAATCGAGTGACACCCGGAACACCGCTCCAGCATCAGCCTTTCACCGTCGAGCAATATCGTCTCTTCAACGTCTGATCGCGGCGATGAATAAGCGCCTACAATTACGAACAGACTCGACATGGCGGCGATTTTCAGAAGTAACCTTCTCATAATGGTGTATGCCTTTGTACTTAAAGGGGAAGACCGAACACTGCTGCGTTACGCTCCTGTTTTAGGTCAGACTATACTCAGCCATAAACTATGTCAACGACATATAAATAACCATAAGAAATATGATTGATTCAATACAGATCCCATTATAACTGACAGGTATAAGATTTATTTACGTATTGACGATCAAAAATCACCATGCTATAAATTAGGTCGCTGACATAATAAGTGTATTTTACGATAGACTCAGCGGCATGCAGCCACCCTATAACTTAATCATTTAAAAATTAGGTAAGCAGATGAACAAGACACCATATGTTAAAACACTACTAGCTTGCGCGATCGCCCTCCCAGCGGCCACAAACGCACAAAACTCTCCTGAGGGCGACTTTGCCTATCAACTAGAAGAAGTCGTTGTTACCGCACAGAGAAAGGCCCAGGGGCTACAAGAAGCCCCGCTTTCCATATCCGCGCTCTCCTCACGAGATCTAGAAGATTTCAAGTTACATAGTGCTACTGAAATAGCGTCACAGATTCCCAATGTCACTATTTCCACCCCGTATTCGGAAAGCCAGCCATCGTTCTCGATTCGCGGCGTCTCGATGTCTGATTTCAGTCAAAACCAATCAAGCCCTATCGCTATGTATGTCGACGATGTCTACAAGGGAGTTGGGGCATTGCAGGCGCTTCAGCTTTTTGACCTTGAACGCATAGAAATACTGAGAGGCCCACAGGGCACTCTCTATGGTAAAAATGCAACTGGTGGGGCGGTGAATATAATCAGCCGTGGACCTGCTTTGGGTGAAGAAAATAATGGACACATATCTGTCGGTGTAGGTAATTTTAATCGCACAGATTCAGAAGGCGCTATGGACATTACCCTTGCGGAAGACACGCTCGGAGCCAGAGTCGCATATACCTATGCCAAGTCAGATGGATGGGTAGACAATCTTAGCAGTGGACGCGACAACGTTAGTAATATTGATGATTACGCCTTTCGCGTTACGACACAATATGAGCCAAATAATGATTTTTCCGCAACACTGCGTTACACAAAAGCACGTAGTAAGCAATCAAATGGCTACGAAGTCCTCGCAACGAATATAGGTGCTGGAGGCGTCGGCTACTTTACGGGATATGATCGTGAAGGTGTCGACCACTTTGATAGCGAACTCGATAGAGAAAGCTCTGTCCACCTCGAAAATGAGAGTGTTTCCGCCAGCATTATTTGGAACATATCTGACCAGCTCACGATTACATCTATATCTTCTTACGATGAAGGAAAGTGGCTAACACAAGAAGATGCAGATGGATCGCCTTACAACATATTACATTCAGATTACGGTTCAGAAGTTATTTCTATAGCTCAAGACCTCAGACTCTCTTCCGATTTTGACGGCCCCTTCAATTTCCTTCTTGGATTATATGCTCATCACGAAGACCTTGACGCGGATGTAGTATTTCGAACTTACTATGAATATGCAGGAGACAGTAACAACAATGGCACCAACGATTGTCTGGAAGATTACTTCACAGGCTGCCGACTTTCCAATTCGATTAATCAAGTAAAAGATAGCGCCGCAGCCTACTTTCAAGGTACCTACGATATCTCTGATAGGTTGAGCCTAACTGCGGGTCTACGTTTCACCCGTGATGAAACAGAACTTAAAGACTACGACGCCGCTCTTGGTTATTATGACCCAGTCAATAACATCGAAGTCACCAACGCTCTTGATACGCTGACAAACTACCAAGACTCTCTGGTAGACAAAAAGTGGGGTACCCGTATTGCTCTTGATTATATGCTCACGGAAAACACTCTGACGTATGCAAGCTACACTACCGGATTTCGTAACAGCGCATTCAACGGTCAGGCTTTTTTTGACCCCAGTGAAATAACAATCGCCAAACCAGAGGAAGTGGCGGCTTGGGAAATCGGCTTTAAATCCGATCTAATGGATAATCGATTACGAGTCAACGGTGCGTTGTTCCATTATCAATACCAAAACCAGCAATTCTTAGACGTAACCCCCCAGATCCTTCAAATCCTGGTCAACGCTGATGAAGCCGAAGTGACAGGTTTAGAAGTTGAAGTTTCTGCCATCCTCAGCCCGAAAGTTGGAGTCAATTTTGGCTTGGGCTATTTGGACACAGAATACACGGCTCTGACCCTGCGCGGTGAGGACCTCTCCGGCAACCAACTCATTAACGCACCTAAACTCAACTTTAATGCCAAACTCAATTGGAACATCGCAGAACTTAAGCCAGGAAACATCCACCTGGTAATGGATACGTCATTCACCGGCGACCAATATTTTGATGCATTCAATACTACCACAGCCAAGCAAGACTCATACTGGGTCACCAATCTCAGGCTCAACTTCGTCAACCATGAAGACGACTTAGAGATCGGCCTCTGGGCTAAGAACATTACCGACGAAGAGTACACCACGTCATTACTTGATCTCCAAAGCTCATTCAACTTCGATTATGCCCATAGAGGCAAGACACGCACTTTTGGTCTCGACGCCAAATACCGTTTCTAAAGTTAGATAATAGGACCCAACTATGAAAATACCAGAAATAGTGAAACACTCGCTCGCCGTATTTGCCCTCTGTATGACTCAGATCGGAGGAGCAAACGCTGCTCGCGAGGACAATCAGTTTTATCTCAATACAGACTTCGAAAAAGTTTTCGGTTATAGCATGGCAACTCAAGCCGGTTGTCTTGTCTTTATTGGCGGCATAGTCAGCATTGATAGTAAGGGAGAGCTTGTCGGCGAAGGTGACGTTGCAGCACAAACGCACCAACTCTACACACAGTTGGAATCAGTGCTTAATGCTCATGACCTGACACTCGAAAATATTGTTCGAGAGTCATTTTATGTGAAAAACATCAACAATATGGCGGGTGCAGGCCAGGTGAGGGCCCAGTTTTATGATAGAGCAAAAGCAGCTTACCCTTCTACTGTCGGTTTAGAAATCAGCAATCTTGGCATGCCCGGCGCTGAGATCGAAATGACGGCAATAGCTGAACGCTGTAACGGCGCCAAATAGTTTTGTCGACATTACTGCCTCCCCAAATCACACGACAATCGTCAGCTCCAGTCATAGTTATTTTGGGAGGCGGTCCCGCTGGTTGCGTCACCGCAATGGGCCTCGTCAAGCTTGGTTTTCAAGTCACAATCATCAACCAACCCAGTAAACGAATTTCTCTTGAGGGTCTTTCGTCTCGCACAATCGACATCCTAAAATCCTTGAATGCAAACACTACACTTCACACTCTCAACACTGCGGTTCGGCGCCTTAGCCGATGGAGCGATAAGCTCAGCAACACCAGTCAAGAATGGATAGTGAACCGTAAAAAGTTCGATAGTGCTCTACTCATAGACGCAGAAAATTCCGGAGTAAAAATACTTTCTGGAAGAGTAATTTCCACACAAATATATAACGAGTCTTGGCAAGTACATTGGTCTGACTCTAATGAGTGCCGTTGTCACAACACACTCAATGCCGACTTCATTGTTGAAGCAAGAGGCCGCTCGACCCCCAGGCACCAACAGTCGACCAAAAAGGGACCCGCGGCTTACGCTATTGGACAACGTTGGAAATTGAGCAAGCCCCATGATGGTAGTCTCGTAGTCTCACTTGAAAATGGATGGGCATGGTGGGCTTCAACAGGTTATCAGGCACTTTTTCAGTACGTCGTAGGGGACATAGGAAAACTAAAACTGAGTGAACATTATCAGCAAAGTATTGATCAGGTTCCTGAAGTGCAGCATTGGCTTAACCGGGCAGTTGCTACGACAAATCTAAGTGTTTGTGGCGCGCGTCTTAGATTGTTCGACCACCCCACTGGGGATCGTTGGCTTCGTGTTGGCGACGCTGCGCTGGCCCCTGACCCACTTTCTGGTCAGGGGGTTTTTGAGGCCGTAGCCTGCGCTCTCGCGGCTGTCCCAACAATTAACACTATGCTTCGCCTCCAAGTGAACACCGAAATCGCTCGTAGTTTCTATCGCGATCGCTGCCACGATAGATTCTATGGTATCGCTCGATCTGGGCGAGATTTTTATCAGATGGAAAAAAAATTAAACAACACTGACTTCTGGAGTGCTCGCCAAAATTGGCCAGACCATCGCCCGTCACACCCAGATCCGCGAAGCGAAAAATCGACTATTAAAGAGCGTCCTGTAGTCATCGAGAATTTTATTCACAAGCGCAGCGTTGTCATAACACCCGATCACCCTCGCGGAATCCTAAACCACTCGAACGTGCCTCTGGTCCCACTACTTAACTATATCGAATCCGGAGGAACCCAAGCTGCTCTTCAATTTGAGACTTCTGAGCAACATATTAATGCTGCCCAACACTGGTTAAAACAAAGAGAGATGCTATGAGTTTTCTAAAGAGCAGGCCTCGGCTAGCCTGGCTATTTTCTTTCGTATTACCTGAAGGAAAAGCAGTTATAAGCGTATTAGCTATTTCTTTTCTTGCCAGCGCTAGCGGTTTAATTCAGCCCTATTTTACTAAGTTGATTATTGATGACGGTTTAATCGGAGAAGACCTAAACGCGCTAGGTTTTTACTGCATTGCAATGATTGCTCTCAGCGGAGCATCTAGCCTTGTTTCCGGTGTTAACAATCAGATGTATACAAAGCTATCAGGAAAAGTTCTACTTGCGATACGAACCCATCTCTATAGCCACCTGATGACCCTTTCCCCTTATTTCTACAACCGAATACCCATCGGTGATCTTTTAAGCCGTTTTAGCGGTGATGTCGCAGAAATCCAACGTTTTGTTATCGACGGTATATTATCTGTCGTTAATGGAATCCTCGTATTGTCTGGAAGTCTAGTTATCCTTTTCTTTCTAAATCCATCGCTGGCGTGGATTGCCTTTATTTTACTGCCAGCCCAGGCTATTTTTTTGAAAAAAATCCGCCCAACAATACAGTCTGCAACGCTCACGGTACGAGAGCATAATGCTCAATTAAGTGATTTTTTGATTACACGTTTATCATCAGTTAAGTTGATTCAGTCGAATAACGCAGAAAGCCGTGAGACCGTACGACTTGACCGATTGAGCGAGCAACACCTAGATCAGCAACTGCATTTACAGTGGATAAACTTCATTTCAACCAGCATTCCGGCACTAATATTGGTGGCCAACACCTCTCTGGTTTTCTACCTAGGCGGGCTTGCGGTAATAGATGGTAAAATGAGCGCGGGTGACCTTATTGCCTTTAGTTTGTACCTAGCCAAAGCTACCGGACCAACCCAAACGTTATTAGGTTTCTACAGCGCTAGCATTCGAGCAAAGATAAGCCTCGATCGTGTCGGCGAGCTACTCGATCAAAAACCTGAGATAAATGAAAGTCTGAACCAAACACAGATACACACTTCACTTCAAGGACGCCTGAAACTGGACAACGTCTCCTTCACCTACAAAAATTCCACAATTGAGACGCTAAAGGGTGTCAGTATAGGTATAGCCGCAGGTTCTAAAGTTGGAATATTTGGCGAATCGGGTGCAGGGAAGTCAACACTGATAAACTTATTACAGCGACACTACGATCCACTCTCAGGCGATATCTTTCTCGATGACCAAAATTTAAAGACTCTTCCACTAAGTGTGGTTAGATCAAACATAGCGACGGTTGACCAAGAGAGCTTGCTAATCGCCGGATCTGTACTCGAAAACCTTCAATACGGTAATCCCTCCGCGAGTATGCATGAAGTAGAAACTGCCGCAAAACTTTCCTGCATCCATGAGACCATTCTAGCACTACCAGATAAATACCAAACCGATATTGGCCGGGGCAGCGGTCGCCTTTCCGGAGGACAAGTTCAGCGTCTTTGTATCGCCCGAGCCCTACTGCAAAAACCATCGCTACTGTTGCTAGATGAAGCTACCTCAGCCATCGATCTACCCACTGCGAAGGCAATTCTACGTACTGTAGATTTACTTTTTCCCAATACGACTCGTATTATCATCAGCCATCAAAAAACACTGTTTGATCAGGTAGATGATCTTTACGAACTCTCTAGGGGTAAACTTCAGCGAGTTAACGCATGAAAATAGTGGTTGGACTTGCTGACAGTGGCATAGCGCCAGAATTAGAACATCGATTATTGGCGGGCCAACGCTTCGAAGTTCGAGATGGAAAAGTAATACAAGCAGCCGTCATGCCAGATACGTTAGGCCACGGTACGGCCCTATCAAGGATTATTAGTGAATATTGCCCTGAGGCCTACTTCGTCCTAGCACAGGTTATCGACTCGCGGGGAGTGTGTTCCCTGCAACAACTAAACGCCAGCATACCTTGGCTGGAGAGTCAGTCACAAATCATCAACCTAAGCTTGGGTTTATCGCGACAAGACAGACAACTTGAATTAACTTGCCGCAAAGCGAGAGAACAAGGGCGTATCTTAGTCGCATCTTCTCCAGCGGTAGGTAATGCAGTATATCCTGCTAACTTTGATACAGTTTATGCTGTCACAGGCGATATAAATTGTCGGCCTGGGTATTTTAATAAACCGAATATTCGTCGCCGACCGAGCGCACAAGCCAACATTTCTGGCTGTTGTTTTCAATCAATGGAAGATCAAGTAGAGGGAAGAGGTGGATCTAGTTTTGCATCAGCGCATTTTAGCGGATGGATTGCGAAAGCAATGTCACAGGGTATCGACGAAAAACAATGGCGCGCTCTTTTACCAATGCAAAATAGCGCGCAACCTGTCGATCTATTGAATATACTGGAGTCACTGGCATATAACCAGTAACTACAATTAGATCATGGTGTTAACAATCCTTTATTTTCGACAATCCAGTCTCTAAAACGACGCGGCTCTCGCCCCAAAAGGTTTTTAACGGTTTCGGTATGGATACGGTACTCCCCAACTACTGACTTTTCCCAGCCTACATATTTCACTAGCGGATCAGCACCGTCACCGAGTAATGTCTCAAATTTTGCAATACTACCTGAATATTTAATATCGCGATCAAGAGCTCGGCTCATAATGCCAGCGATCTCAGAAAAATCGAAACAATCATCCTCATGCCCGGTAAGTCCTAACTCCTGACCTGCGAATAATTCAGGATCTTGCACTAAAACCTTAGCTATTACTTCCGCTACGTCACGCGTATCAATGTATGGCAACGTATGGGAATGCGGTAGACACAGTACGCCCTCTTCAACGATGCCCTGCCCAACCAACCAAGGTAAACTCTGCATGTACCAAGACCAGGGATTTACAAAGGTGACCGGTAAGCCACTTTCCTGCCAAAGCTGGCGACCGCGCCAGTGGACCCAACAAGGCATAGATGGCTGTTGACGGAAACTTAAAGGGATATCGGCCTCAGTGACAATAGGTACTACCCCCAACAGCCTGACAACTTGCTTTACAGAGCTCTCTTCACGCACGGCTTCGATCATGGCCTTAGTCGAAGCCTCTTCATCAAATTCGAAATCAGGATACATCACAAAGATACGATCAGCGGATTTGATTGCGTTACGAATAGAGTCCGCGTCATCTAAATTCCCCTGAACGACCTCAGCGCCTGGATATTGAGCGGCCAGATCTTCGACACCACTCTCATGACTCGAGATCAATCGCAAGTCTACGTCATTTTGACGATAAAGCGTTTCGACTAGATGACCACCGATGTTACCTCTTGCTCCGAACACCACAATTTTCGACATACCCTACTCCTCATCAAGAAAATAATATGAAGTAAGTGTATTAACCGACACTCAATATGTCAATGACATATTTTGTGGGCTTGGCCTTTTATAGTATGAAATATAACAAATTTTAGAGCATCATAAGCTTGAGGACCATCGCGCTTAAGTCACTTTGAAAATCGTCTTTTTGCTTCTTTATTATTCGTTCAGAACCACTATGATCTTGAAGCATTGCACCATCCATTAACGATGTAATCATCTTAGCCTGGCGTAAAAGCTCTTGCTTTGACCTTTCAGGGTGGAGAGGCTTCAAGAAAAGCATTAGATCTTCATAAAAACTTTGGTATATCTTTTGTTTGAGTAACCGAAATCGCTCATCGTAGAGAGCCCGAAGTGTTAGTACCAAGTAGATCTTTCCTCGATCCCCCCCCCAAGCCACTAGTAGGTCTTTCACGACCTTTTGAATCTCTTCAGTGGTTGATGCGCTAACCAGCGTTGCCTCGTCTTTCTCCCACGTTTCGTAGATCAAAGCCTCTAGCAAGTCGTCTCTTGTCGGAAAATAATACTGTAGATGACCCAGCTTTATATCGGCAACGGTTGCAACCTTACGCAAAATAAGATTGTCGACTCCTTCATTGATAAGAATAGTGCCTGCGACAGACAATACCTTTGCTTTACGCAGTTGTCCTTTAGTCCCGAGCTTCGACTCTTTAGTCCCTGCGGCAGGTGCTCCATCTTTCATTAAAACCTCACTTCCATCGATACTTATGAGACGTCAGTTTACAAAGATGCCTAAAACATTTCAACGACCTAATAACTGAACAAGATCCAATAGCGCCTATACTGCGGCGCGTACTTGGATCGCTTTTAATTCAACAAATTCATTCAGACCTTCAACCCCAAGCTCACGACCATTTCCTGACTGCTTATAGCCACCAAAAGGTGCCTGAGGGTTGAAGGTCGCACCATTAATAAAGACCTGCCCTGTACGTAGTCGCTTCGCCAAGGTCATTGCTCGATTTTCGTCCCCAGACCAGACTGCCCCCGACAAACCGAATGGAGAATCGTTGGTTATATCTACGGCTTCGTCATCATCTAAGTAGGGAATCACACAAAGTACCGGACCGAACACCTCCTCCTGCGCAATTCTCATTGAATTATCCACATCGACAAAAATTGTTGGCTTGACATAGTAACCAGTGTCTAGACCTTCAGGTGCATCTTCTCCCCCACACAGAAGCGTTGCACCTTCCTCTCGTCCAATTCGAATGTAGGACTGAACGGATCTCCGCTGATTTTCAGAAACCATTGGACCCATCGATATACTTGGATCATCGGCACTGCCAACAGATATTGCTGCGACTGACTTTTTTAATAGCTCTTTCGCTTCTTCATAGCGGCTCGCAGGTATCAACAATCGGCTCAACGCTGTACATGTCTGACCACTATTGGCCATATTCTGATATACAGTATGTTCAATCGCCTGTTCCAAATCAGCATCATCCAAAACAACACAAGCTGACTTCCCGCCTAATTCAAGACAAACTCTCTTTATACTTTTCGAAGCCAGTTCTGTAATTCGGCTACCGGCTGAAGTCGAACCGGTGAAGGAGACCATATCAACTTCAGGGTGCGAGCAGAGCGCCTCACCCACCACCGCGCCAGAGCCACTAACGAGATTGAAGACACCTTTTGGCAACCCTACCTCATGCATAATTTCTGCTAGAAGAAATGCATTCAAAGGGGCTTCCCGCGGAGGTTTAACCACCATGGTACAACCCGCAGCCAATGCCGGCGCCACCTTGGTAACAAGTTGATGTAATGGGTAATTCCACGGGGTTATCAACGCGCAAACACCAACAGCCTCTTTCACAACATTCGAACAAGCAGCGCTATCGATCGAATTCCCTAGAATTTCCACACTTTCCATATCGATAGCTTTATCGACATAAGAGCCCATCACCAAACTGGCCAAGGTAGCCTGAACATCATTAGAAAATTGTAACGGTGACCCCTGTTCTTCCGAAATAACCTTGGCTATCTGTGACTGTTTCTCGCAGAGTCGTTCGGTTATCGCACGAATGAAGTCACTGCGGACGCCGGCATCAGTGTTAGACCATGAGCTGAATGCATCGCGAGCGGCCTTTACCGCATCCTCTACATCATCCGCATTTCCGGCAGGAACTTCGCCACAAATCGATTCAGAAGATGGATTAATAACTTCGATTACTTCATCAGAACTGCTGTTAACCCAAGCACCATTAATGTAAATATCATTGTACTTATGCATTAGATATCCTTTTGTAAGTTTTTCAAATATTATGAGAAAACGTGATTCGAAAACTGATCACGAAGTAGTTTTTTATCTAGCTTCCCAACCGAAGTTAACGGCAATTCACTCAGAAAAACACATTCATCAGGTATCCACCAACGAGCAACTTTACCCTCTAAACTTTTCAGAACCTCTAGTTCTTCAATATTGACACCTGCAGAAGGAACCGCAATTAACAATGGTCGTTCACCCCACTTGGGGTGTGCAACACCAACGACAGCAGCCGCAACTATAGCTGGGTGATCTAGAATCTCCCGCTCAATGTCTTGGGAACTAATCCATTCACCTCCAGATTTAATCAAGTCTTTAGATCGATCTGTAATATTCATGAAACCATCAGAATCTATAGTTGCGATATCACCCGTGTCAAACCACTCAAGATCAGGCAACCCTGATGTCTCAGCATCACCGAAATATCGACTAGCCACCCATGGCCCTCGCACATAAAGCGTGCCAGATGTTCTTCCGTCTCTGGGTAATTCATTGCCGTTCTCGTCGAGAGTTTTCATCTCGACACCAAACACAGGCCGCCCTGCTTTTATTCTTCTTTCATTGTAGATTTCTTGCGAATCCTTCCCTTTAGATACGCAATTTGTAGCCCCCAATGGACTGGTTTCCGTCATCCCCCAACCGACTGTAACCCAAACATCAAGTGCTTCAAAAGCCTGACTTAACGCTAACGGACAAGGGGCACCTCCGACCTGAATTTGCTCTAAACTCGGTACACGTTTACCGCTGACTTGAAGGTGGTTTAGCAGACCTTGGAAAACAGTTGGTACCCCCAAAGAAACGGTTACTTGTTCTTTATTTATTAAATCTGTCAACAATCGTGCATCGCCAGAATAACTTCCAGGTAATACCATTTTTGTACCGACCATCGCACATGCATAAGGCATACCCCAAGCGTTTACGTGGTACATCGGAACCAGTGGCATTGCAATTTTTCGTGACGACAAACCTGCGACATCAGGCATAGTTACGGCATAAGAGTGCAAGACAACCGAGCGATGACTGTAGAGGACACCTTTAGGATCACCAGTAGTGCCGGAGGTATAACAGAGCGCGCACGCCAAGTTTTCATCCGGTAAATAAGGCCAATCAAAGACTTCAGTTTCGACCTCAAGGAGTGACTCATAACACATCAGATTAGGCAACGTTGACGAGGGCATGCTCTCTACGTCGCACAAAACCACAATTCCTTTAACGCCTTTAAGCTGATCAGCTATGCGCTCCAGAGTTGGGATAAACAAGGGATCAACAAACACATATTGATCGTCAGCATCATTAATAATATATGATATTTGATCGTCAAAAAGACGAGGATTTATCGTATGGCAAACATATGCAGAGCACGATATTCCATAGTACAACTCGAAATGTCGATAGTCGTTAAATGCTATTGTTGCAACTCGTTCTCCTGGATTTATTTCGAGTCTTTTAAGTGCATTTGCTAACTTCGAAACTCGTCTAAACGCATCACCAAAGGTATAGCGATGAATCTCCGTTTCAGACATGAGTGATACAATCTCAGTTTTTGCATAAACACTTTGTGCGTGTCGCATAACCCGATCTAAGGTTAAGGGCACGTTCATCATCATTCCTAACACAGCATTCCTCGATAATATCTAACTTAGCCACCTTTCACGGCGGCTATTGATTAACGACTCGCCTTAGATGCAATTAGGAAGTCAGTGTTTGAGCCACTTGATCGAGCATTCCCTGACGCTTCTCCTTAGTGGTTGTAGGCACCTCAAAGCAGTAGAGTGGCTTAACAGGATCGATCCCTACCAGCCCTAAGGTTCCAATAGTCATACTTGATACTGCCGCATCGATAGAGCCAAAGGCTTCGACAACATCTTCTTCACGACCACCATAGGTAACGAATATGTTGCTGGTTTTCCCACTCAGTAATGCTTCAAATCCGTTCTCATCTTCATTGAATGCAAAGCCATGAGAAAAGACACGATCTATCCAACCTTGCAGCATCGCTGGGCGATTAAACCACCACGTCGGATAGATAAAAATCAAATTATCTGCCCATTCAATTTTCTTTTGTTCTTCCAAAATATCAGCTGGTGTCTCACCTTTACCAAATGCAATAAAATCACTTGATGCCAAAACAGGAGAAAAGTTTTTTTGGTACAGGTCAGACACGACTACTTCATCGCCGCGCTCAGCCAAAGCACCTAATACAGTATCTAATATCGCGTGACAAAAACTTTCTGGATTTGGGTGTGTGTATACAACTAAATGCTTCATATCGGGTCTCTCTTTAAGAATGGCGTAGTATCAAATTTACCACTCCACCTTATATGACACCAAAAAACATGTCAACGACCTATTATTATCCGATTGAACAGGTCTAATTACAAAAAGTGCAATCATTACAAACTCCTTAATCAGTTTTTCAACCACGCTCTTACGTTACTGCCCCCGTAAATTAGTCGAGATCAGAATTAGAATTTTCTCGTAATCTATTCGCAGGAAATCATGCATGAAAAAGCCCAAGTACTCAGACTGCCAGATCATGGCCGTTCTTAAGCAAGCCAAGGCCGGTAGGCCAGTGCCCGAATTGTGTCGTGAACACGGCATGAGCAGCGCGACCTTCTACAAATAGCGCAGTAAGTACGGAGGAATGGATGCCTCAATGATGGCGCGGCTCAAAGAGCTTAAAGATGAGAGCGCGACTATAAAAGATGTACTCAACGGAGCGCCTAAAGGCTGACATTGTTCCGGGGGCCCTTCAAACATAGCCCAGGGGTACTTATAAGAGGTGAAACCAGCTCGACTCAAAGAGGCGGCTAAGAATTCGGTTAAACAGAAGGGGTTAAGCGTACGATGAGCCTGCAATGCCGTAGGCATCAGTGAAACCCGTTATCGCTATCAGCCCAAGCTCAGTCGCGATAACCCCGCGATTCCAGACTGGCTGATACGGCTGACACACAATCAGCGCAACTGGTGCTTATGCTATTTGTACCTGCTCAACGGCAGAGGTTTTGCTGGAACCACAAGTGGGTGTGCCGGATCTACCGGTTCCCTTAATGTGATTGATAATTTCAATCGAGAAGACCTTCCCATTGACGTGATTTTTTCTCTGCCGGCAGTCAGGGTCCAAAGATCGCGAGATCCAGTCATCACATGGAGGGGCAAGCCGAAACAGATTCGATGAGACAACGGACCAGAGTACATCAATGGCTTGATGGCCACTTGGGCACAGAGCCAGGCATTGGACTCATGTTTATTCACCCTGGTAATCCTCAACAAAATGCCTATTTTGAGCGTTACATCGAACTGTAAGG
>Ga0105355_10001247_pt1 | contig 23524 bp, 27 predicted proteins | sample GOMGulsemesocosm_2_FD_83508 | JGI IMG/M metagenome (GOLD analysis project Ga0105355, IMG submission 83508) | Methane-oxidizing microbial communities from mesocosms in the Gulf of Mexico - GOM9C Gulf of Mexico | ecosystem: Environmental > Aquatic > Marine > Cold seeps | place: Gulf of Mexico...
TAGGCGTACTTTATGGCACGTTAAAAGAATATGATAAGGCGTTAGCAGCATTTAACCAAGCTCGTTTAAAAGGTTTTGATGATGTAGCAATAAAAAATAATATTGCTGTTATCTACATTGCTCGTCAGGAATATCATGAAGCGATTGCAATGCTAACACCAATTTATGAAAGGGTACCAGACAATGATCGATTGCGCATAAACTTGGCAGTTGCACTTATTAAAGTTAAAGATTACAACAATGCCCGTCAGATCCTCCGTAGTGATTATAGTGACTCGGAATTTTCCAAACTTGTTACCACAATTAAAGCTTTGTAGTCGGTGTGTAGATGAGTTCGATTAAATCTCAAAAAGGCGTATTTACAATTGAATTCGCACTTGGGTCAATATTGTTATTTATGAGCGTGTTTGCTGTGTTTGAGCTGTGCCGCTTTATATACATCATTAATTTGACTGAATCTTCACTGCGCGAATCTGCCCGCGATAGTCGATTATATGAAGGGGGAAGACTTAATGTTAATTATGACGATCGTTTTAATGCTATGTTCATTCAAAAGGGACGGATATGGCACAGTATTGTCGATCCTAAGCGCTATACGCTTAGCATAAACTATTATCGAGATTACAATGCGTTAATATCTAACCGGATTACGATTAATTGCCGAGACTGTCCGTTAGCTGAGTACAAATTAGAGTATTCATATAAACCTATGCTGAGAATACCTGGAATGGGTGAGCGTGCTTTAGTGCGTTCGATGTTAATGGTGCAAGAACATCAAGGGTGGACTGATGATGGGAGTTAATCAACGTGGTGTGTTTGCGATAGAAATGTCTTTTGTGCTGTTCTTTATTGCCGCTTTATTGATTTTTACCGGAGATATTGCATTTAAACTTTTTAATCGTATTGCTTTAGATAGAGTGAGTTATTCTTTGGTTAATATAGTGAAAGAACGCAGTCGATTTTATGATAAACGTTTTGAGTTAAATAAGCGAGATATTGATGATATCCAAATGTTGGCATCGCGTTTATTAGGTGGTCATCGGTCTTTTGGCTTACGTGTGCAATCGTTAAACAATGGTGTAAATCAGACGTTCGATGGCGGTGCCGGTGCTGGGTGTAATGTGCCGGCTTTATCTGCAGCACTTGTTCCTGAGAACATTGCTGGTACAGCTTTTCCTTTATACCAAGTCACGCTTTGCTATGACATTGACAATTGGTTTGATAAATTTTTGGGTAGTAAAACTAAAAGTCATTTGCAATCAACATCTGTGATCGTGGGGCGTTAATATGTTATCGAGCGTACACAAACAGCAAGGTTCTGCTGCCATTATTTTAGTTTTTTTACTCATCCCTTTATTTGGCGCGGTCTTTTTAGCGTTAGAAGGGACACGTTATATCCAGAAACAAAGCCGTCTTGCTGATGCGTCTGAAGCCGCTGCACTTGCGATTACTATGGCGAATCGTGGAAATAAAACTAATTACGAAAAAAAATTGGCAACAGAATATGTGCAATCTTATGTCAGAAAGATAAAGGATACTCCCGTGTTATCCGTAGCGCTGAGTAAAGGAGAGGATACTGTAGGCTCTGTAATAAAATCTTATGTACAATATAAAGTTGATGTCAAGACTACACATAAATCGTGGTTTTCCAGTTTATTGATACCTAGCTTCAATCCTACTGAATCTGTCATCAATAAAGCGGTTGCGCGTAATTATCCCGAAATGCCTGGTGATCAATTCATTGATCTTGTATTTGTAGCCGATTTTTCTGGTTCGATGGATTCCAATTGGAGTTCCACGTCTAAAACGAAACTGAGTGTTTTAAAAAAAAATATCATTAGTATCTCTGAAACTATTTTAAAGCAAGATGCTAATAGAATCGCAATTGTACCTTTCGATCGACTTACTGCCTATCTGGATAGTGATGGTAAAGGGAATAATATAATTACTTGTCAGGGTAAACTACGACCAGATTCTTATTTTGAAACCATCAAGAAAATGATGTGGGCAAGGAAACACAGCTATAAAACATTTACTTGCCCTTCCCCTTTTCATACTATTGAGCTGACTAATGATATTACTAAAGTAAAAGCCCTAAATAATATGTGGACAAGAAGGGCTGGTACCGCATCTTATGAAGGTATTATGAAGGCCGCTGAAATATTAGTACAAGATGAAATAAATCTGAATCCGGAAAAGCCAGAAAAGGAAAGAGAGAAAGATAAACAAAAGCTCAAGATGATATTGATTTTAAGTGATGGAAAGGATAGTGACAAGCGTGTTATGAAAAACCTTGTTAAGCCATACGACCCTTCCGTCGTCGGTATGTGTGAAAGGATTAAAAAGAGGTTACCGAGAGAGGGAGGTAAGTTTTTTATGGCTTTTATAGGCATTGATTTTAAAGCGTCTTCTCAAACCTCTTTTAAAGATTGCGTAGGTGAAGATAACGTTATAGATGTTAGGGATGTTCCCATGCTGATCTCCGAAATTAAAAAAATGATGCAGAAAGCTGTTGGCACAGGCGGCGTATCTAAACTACATTATCGCCACACAAATTGATTTATAGGAATTTTTAAAGTGAGTATGAAAAAAGCATTGTTGTTAGTAGCATGTATTAATACTACCGGGGTGAATGCGGAAAGTAATGTAAATAAATTGCTTGTTAAATACTGTAGCGAAAAAACACATAATACAAGCCAATCGGTGACGATCGAAGATGTCACCGCAATTGGTTATCACCGTAATGGTTATTTACAAATAGAGCAACCCGTTGATGATAGTGATTTAAGATTGGCATTAGCTAAACGTACAAAGAAAATAGGAATTGACAGCCAATGTATGGAATACCTTGATGCAATTAAGTTGTTATCAATGAACAGTTCCATGGAGAAAGAGTTAATTGCTCGTGTTTATTTTGATTTTGATCGTTATTCGCTCACACCGGAATCAATCATTATATTAGATAAGATTGTCAGCCGTTTAAAAACAAGTTCGGATATGATTGAGCTGGTTGGTCACACTGATAGTATCGGTAGCAGTGAGTATAATCGTACTCTTGGTATGAAACGAGCAATTAGCACTAAGCAACATTTACTTGGTCAAGGGATTGCTGGTGATGACTTAGATGTAGCAAGTGAAGGTGAAAATAAACCTTTAGAAGATAATACCAGTGCCAATGGTCGTAACAAAAACAGACGAGTAGAGATATTTTAAGGATGACCGCACTCGGTATATCTCTTATATCAAGCGCTGCATTGTTATGCGTCTATTTTAAGGTTGCGTAGATTATTTCGATTTCAAATCCATGATGATTTTTAGAATACAAAGTAGTGCCGGACATTACCGACCACTTCAGATATCAGCGTCATTAATATTATCTGGCCGACATCACCAATCTTGATGGATAAGCGCTAAAGCACTTGGCGTTAGTCGTAATACTCTCTACAAAAAATTACGTGATAGTGGGTTAAAGTAAACGAATGAGGATAAGTGATCAGATCATCACTTGATTTTGTTTGGCTTTGGTTACGTATTCACTCGTCTCGCCTTGTATTTTTAATTAAAAGTACGTACAAAAGCTTAACGAGTCTAACCTATTAGTTTAGTAAACTAACGCAGTAAATTTGCCTGATCAATTACATCACGTAGTTTTGGTTCTCAATAATAGTCGATATTTTCAAAACTAAGGATGAATTTAAAAGAGAGTAGCCGTTTTTTGTGGTTTGTGCTCAGTAGGGGAAAGGCATTGCTAGCCAAGCTGTATCACAACTCAGTATGTTATGTATCTGGATATTATGTAAAACTACGTTACAAGTGCAGTTACGTTTTCTAATTTATGAATAATTATGGGTGAGTCAGATGTCCGTTGATGTGATTAAGATTATTGTAGGTTCAAAAAATCCAGTTAAAGTTAGCGCAGCGCAAGAAGTGCTGGCAAGTTTATATCCAGAAAAACAGCTGGAATGTGTCGGTGTCGATGCGCCATCAAAAGTGGCAGATCAACCTATGACCGCCGAAGAAACTCGCGCTGGCGCAATTAATCGGGTTAACTTTTGTAAACAACATCATGATGCTGATTTCTATATCGCTATTGAAGGTGGCGTCGATATGCTGCTGGATGGCCCCGCGACATTTGCTTACGTGGTTATTGCTTATGGCAATGAGCAAGTAACCGTTGGGCGCAGTGCTTCTCTGCCTTTACCGCCTGTTATCTATGCAGATCTATTTGAAGGTAAAGAATTAGGTCCAGTGATGGATGATCGTTTTAATACTATTAATATCAAACAAAAAGGTGGTGCGATTGGTTTATTAACTAATGGACACATGGATAGAAAAGGCAATTATACGCAAGCACTGACATTAGCAATGGCTCCTGTATTACATCCTGAATTGTATAATCAGTAACATGCAGAGCCGATTATTTTGCTCAGTTGAAAGAGTTAGAGGTTGAATTTTAAACAAAATTATAAAAAGTTTAAAAATTCAGCATTAATAGATTGGTCAATAAATGCTATTGATAACTATTCTTATTTGAGGTTATGATATAGCTAATCGAAAATAAGGAGATAAGCATGACCAATAACCACTCAGATACGATCGCAACTCAATCTGTCAGCACGACTCAGGCGCAAACACCAGTAAAAGCAGTGAACTTAAGTATTTCAGTTGAAAAGTTAGCTGCTTTATTTCAAGCGGGACATCTTTGCGCTGCAGACTTAAATTGTTTAGATCATGAGTCTAAACAACAGATCTGGCAATTATGTCTGTGGAGCTGTAATAAACGCGTGCACTGTGAGCACGTCAGCAGCTTACATCCTGACGCGATCACTATCGATGTTAAATAAATCGTAGCCATTAAATAAATAGTTACTCGTTAATAATATCTGTCGCAATACCAAGATAACTTTCAGCAGCGACAAGAATTGACTCATATAAAGTAGGATGAGCATGCACTGTTGTTGAAATTTGCTGAGCCGTGGCTTTTTGGGTGACAGCTAGGCACAATTCTCCGAATATTTCCTCGGCATTAATTCCCATTACACCCGCACCAATCAACTCATCAGTATCTTGATTAAAGATTAATTTGGTTAGCCCATTGGTATTTATATCCGTGTTTGCCCTGCCAATAGAGCGCCACGGTAAGTTCACAACTTGATAGTTTATTGGATTTTGCTGTGTTGCAGAAATATTTACCAATTCGGTTTCGTTAAAACCAATCCATGCCACGCTCGGAATACTGTTAATGAGATAAGGTTGTGGCCTCGTTGTTTGCTTAGCGACGTTTTCACATGCTGTGTCATTCGCAAGGTAAACCGCATCAAAACAGCTTTCAGGCTGGCTCTTACCTTTACTAGTAAAGTTAATCAATATGCCAGTGTTAGATTCTGAAACTCCAGTAATGTCTGAGTTTGTGTAGATCTTGAATTGGCGCTTAATGTAGCGCTGAAATACCTTGTCGATATCAGCATCAAACTTACTGATCAATACGGTATCAGCTAATAGAATACTGACTTTACAGCCTAGGGCTTGATAAATAGTCGCCAGTTCTATTGCTGTTTTATCACAACCAATAATCGCAAGATGCTTGGGTAAATAGTTTAAACTTAGCGCCTCTGTCAGTTGCCATAAATACGGGCTTGATAAATCAAATAAGCTTGATGATGGGATTGTCTTGGCTTTTGACTTAGCAGGTTCAGTAGTTCTATTTGCATTGGTAGACGATTGATTAGTTGATACATCTTGGCTTGCAGCTGTACCGATGTCATCGAGCCAGCGTTGCAGTTTCGATATTTCTATACTAGGTGCATTGTAATCTAACCCTTGTGCTTGGGTAATATTAAAAATGGCTTTGGCGATGTGTAATAAACCTGTAATTCTTATGCTGTTTTCTGACATTGAATCTTCCATACAGTGTAAATAGATCAACTTAGCAATTAACTTATGCTAATTACCTTCAATATATTTCAAATTTATTTAGGCAATAACTACTAACTTGTAGGTGCTTAATGGTGCGATTGTGCCATAGGTTAAAATTGCTGAGCATGCGTAAGATCGCGAATTTGAAACTGGATTTTGAATATAACAACTTTATTTCGGCTTTTTGAGCCATTACCCATTTTCAAATTAATTGCTATTTATAATCATTCCTGTTTGTAACTGGTTGTTGCATTACGCTCAGGGAAGAGAAATTACGCTGTATCTTGTTGTTGGCCTGCTTGGTAGAGTTAGCAAACAATAATCCTGCTTTTTATTAAAACGTTTATCTAAGTTTTAGTGAAAGTTAATTAAAATAATTACTAAGGACAGTATTAATGAAAAAATCACAGCTCTAGCCTGTACATGTTTAACTATGTTGGCATTTTTGTTCAGCAGTACCCATGCATCAGCCTGGTCTTTATTTGGTAAAGACGAATACACAAAAAACCAATATCCGATTATTTTAGCTCATGGCATGTTTGGTTTTGATAACCTTGCTGGTATTGAATATTTCTTTGGCATCCCTAAATCATTAAGTAAAAGTGGCGCACAAGTCTACGTTGCGCAAGTGACAGCATTAGACACCACTGAAGCACGTGGTGAGCAATTACTGAAACAAGTTGAGCAAGTGCTTGCGATCACGGGCGCTGAGAAAGTGAACTTAATCGGACACAGCCATGGCGGTCCTACATCGCGTTACGTTGCTTCTGTTGCGCCGCAATATGTTGCATCGGTAACATCGATTGGTGGTGTCAATAAAGGCTCCAAAATAGCCGATCTTATTTCGGGCATCGCCGTTTACTAACTTATTCGACGTATCTGATGGGCCATTAACTGTGCTTGGCGCTCTGTATGGTTCACCTAATGATGGTTTAGTTGGAACTTGTAGTTCTCATTTAGGTAAAGTGATCCGTGATGATTACAAAATGAACCATTTAGGTGAAATAAATCAAATGTTTGCTATCCACCACTTATTTGAAACAGAGCCTAAAACCCTGTATCGTCAGCATGCAAATCGCTTAAAAAATCAAGGCCTATAATAATGAAAAAGATCGTAGTATTGCTAATTATCATCTGTGCAGCGGGTGCTGCGATCTACTATAAAGTTTACATACTTGATGCCCCGAAAAAAGTCTCCGTTACGATTACTGATGTGCAAAGTGAATCTCAACCTGATGCTGAGGTTGATACGGAAACAGCTAAAGATACCTTTGAGTACTTTTTGTCGAGTGTAGGGGAGACAAGCTTATCGAAAGTGAAAGAGAAGTTTCAGCGTTTTAATGCTCAAAGAGCAGAACATGAAAAAATCGATGAACGTTTATTTGAGCAATACGTTAAATATCGTGAGTTCTTAAAAACCATTGATGGCAATGCGGAACAGCAGCAGTTACAGTTGGAAGAGTTGCGTAATGTTGATGAACAATTGTTATCTGCGCAAGCTATGTTTTTCACCCAAGAAGAACAGCAGCAGTTGTTTGCAGAAGAGAATAGGCTCAGAGAGTTAACACTACGTAAATTAGAGTTACGCTCTCAAACCACAGACAATGTTGAGTTTAATATGCTGTGGCAACAAGAGCTACAATCCCTGCCGATGGAAGATCAAGAGTCCTACCGCAGAGCAAGTTTGTTACGTACTCTCGGTGACGCTTCTGAGATGGATGATCAAGAACGCTATCTACAAAAAGAAGCTTTGCTTGGCGCCGAAATAGCGCAGCGCTTGAGTAAACTAGAACGCAGTCAGCAAACATTTAGCAACAATGTTGATAACTATATGCTTGAACGTAACAACATTATGCTTGATGACAAACTCGATCAAAACGACAAAGTTCGAGCTATCGATGATTTAAGAGAAGCAAGTTTTTCGGGTATTCAGCAAAAGCGTGTGAAAGGGTTAGAGCGTATTGCGGATGCTAAGAAGTAGATTTTCTTATTGTAATAAGTCTTTATTCGTCACAATTTAAAAATATGAAAGCCAAGTGTATCAGACTGTACTCGCTGTGCTTTTGCCAATGTGTCCACAGAGTTGGGCTAAATCTACCCTAGGTTTTTAAATATTACCTAGCTATTAAGGAATGATATGAAAATTAAATTATTGCTATTACTGTCACTATTTTCGTTCGCATCGCAAGCGGTTGATGATACGTCTGTAGATTTAACGACCTTATCCGCAGCACAAGTCAGTCATGTGCAAAATTCAGAAACTTATACATATGTCAGGTGTTGGTATCGCCCAGATACTACACACGATGACTCAGCGACAGATTGGGAATGGGCACTAGATAAGAATGGCGATTATTACAAAATATCGGGCTATTGGTGGTCATCTATATCGTATAAAAATATGTTCTTTACTGGTACACCGCAAACTGAAATTATGGAACGTTGTAAAGATACGTTAGATGTCAGCCATGCTACAGCTGATATCACTTATTTTGCTGCGGACAATCGTTTTTCATATAACCATACCATCTGGACAAATGATAGCGTTTCTCAATCAAAAAAAATTAATAAAATGGTCGTTTTTGGTGACAGTCTTTCTGATACCGGCAATATGTTTAATGGTTCCCAATGGTTGTTTCCTAACCGCAATAGTTGGTTCTTAGGTCACTTCAGTAATGGCTTTGTCTGGACTGAATATTTAGCGAATGAAAAAAACATTCCAGTTTACAATTGGGCTGTGGGTGGTGCTGCAGGCTCTAATAAATACGTTGCTTTAACTGGTGTTAAAGATCAGGTTGAATCTTATTTGACCTACCGTAAGATGGCGAAGAACTATAAACCGGAAAATACGTTATATGCCATGGAATTTGGTTTAAATGATTTCATGAATTATGACCGAACAGTCTCTGAAGTTAAAAATGATTTTAGTTTGGCACTAACGCGATTAGTTGATTCTGGGGCCAAAAATATTCTGTTATTAACCTTACCTGATGCAACCAAAGCACCACAATTTAAATATTCGACGCAAGCTGAAGTGTTAAAAGTACGAAATAAAATTAACGAGTTTAATGAATTTGTTCGCATTCAAGCTAAGCGTTACCCAAATATTAAAGTAGAGATATTTGATGCCAATGTCTTGTTTGGTCAAATCACGGATAATCCAGAAAAATTTGGTTTTGTTAGTGCATCAGAACCTTGTTTGGATATCAATCGTAGTTCGGCTCGTGACTATCTTATGTCACATAGTTTATCGGATGCTTGTGCAAGTAGTGGCTCAGATAAATTCGTATTCTGGGGGGTTACACATCCAACGACAGCAATGCATAAGTTAATGGCTGAACGTATCTTAGAAACGTCGCTGAAAGCATTTTTTTAGCCTCGTTTCTGAAGTAATGTAAGTTAAAAAATAGAAGTTGAAAAGATAAGCTAAAAAAGGAGTCTTCTAGAAATAGGCTCCTTTTTTCTACTTATAAGATCATTATTTAAAAACAATCATCAGTCAGTGGTTAAACCAAACTGTTTAATTTCTTCTGCTGACATCCAGTAAATTTAGTCTGCATCTGCGGCGGCAATTGTAAACCAATAGAACTCACTGTTAATGCCTATTTTTTGATAATAATCTAGGTAGGGTTTATGCTCAGCAGATTGACGCGGTAATTCATTTGCATTATTAATATCACCACCACCACCACCATCACCACCATCACCATCACCATCACCATCACCATCACCATCACCATCACCATCACCATCACCACCCCACGAGTGCACACCAACAAGCGCGCCTTTAGCTAATCGCGTATTTAAACCTTTTTGCTTTACGATCAAGGCTGCTGCCAAGTTAGCATCATCAATTTGTATGATTAAAATATATCCAACATAAATTTAACCGTTGGTTCATATATAATCAAAATCGATTGTATGTCACATAATAGGTATTTTTATTTATATGTTCGCGTCCGTATATTCAATTGCTTGATTAATGTCATGTCGCATACCGGCTGAAACTTCTACATTATGCCTTATGAAAAACGCATGAGCTGTAATGCGTTGTAAAAAAGGGAATTATTGTGCGAACTTCAAACTCTCAACAAAACCAACAAACACTCGTTGGTTATTTTGTAGCGCATTGTTACCAGTTATTTATTGCCATCCTACTTACGGTTTTCTCGGCATCTAGTTTCGCGCTATTTGTCAGCCCACCTAAAGACCCTATGCCATTTATTCAGGAAACATTCCCTGAAGCGACTAATATCTCTGATAAACAGGGTGATGTGCCAGTTTGGGTCGTTAAAAATGGTGAGATCGTACTTGGTTATGCATTCGAGACTAATGACATTGCTAAGATCCCCGCTTATTCGGGTGAACCGGTAAACATGTTAGTGGCGGTTGATACCAAAGGTAAATATCTCACAGCGAAAGTATTGGAGCATCATGAACCCATTATTCTTGCGGGTATCCCAGAGACAAAACTGTGGGCATTCACAGATCAATATGCTGGCTTATCAGTAAAAGATCGTTTGAAAGTCGGTGGTAATAAGAGCGAAGGCTATGTAGCAATTGACGGACTTTCTGGCGCGACTGTAACCGTCATGGTGATGAACGTAGGTATTACTAAAGCAGCAACTAAAGTTGCGCAGTCTTTGGGTATCATCGAAAAACAAAACGGTATCATTCAGCCACCTTCAACAATCAAACCAGAGGTATTTGCTAAAGCTGATTGGCAAACTCTGACTGGCGATGGTTCAATTCGTAAACTTTATCTAAATCGCAAAACGGTTGATGAGAGTTTTGTTGGTACTGATGCTGAACATGTCGATGAAGCAGAAGCCGATGAAAAACAAGATATGTTTACCGAAATCTATTTCACCATTGCTGATGTACCAAGTATAGGTAAAAACCTATTTGGTGAAGCGGATTATCAATGGCTAATGGGCACCTTAAAAGAAGGTGAACATATGGTCGCTGTGTTTGGTAATGGCTATTCATTTAAAGGGTCGGGTTATGTGCGCGGCGGTATTTTTGACCGTATCCAAGTACATCAAAACGATAATTCTATCTCTTTTCGCGACCTGCAACATGAACGTATTACTGATATTTATATAGAAGGTGCGCCGCGTTTTAATGAAATGTCGGTATTCCGTATTCCTAAACATACTGAGTTTGATCCGGGTGCTGCTTGGCAGTTTGAATTATTAATTCGTCGTCAAACTGGTCCTGTTGATAGCTTATTTAACAGTTTCAAGGGTCAGTACGACATGTTAGAAAAATATGTTGATACACCGCCTGCGATCATGCCTGAACCTGAGTTGACCTTAACTCAGCAAGTGTGGCAAGAACGTCAAGTTGAAGTGGTTATCTTATTATTTTTATTGGTCGTGTTACTGCTCATTCTGTTTTTCCAAGATGTGTTAGTGCGTCATCCTAAATTTATGCACAATCTACGTCATGGTTTCCTCGTGATCACAGTGGTGTTTATCGGTTGGTCATGGGGTGGACAATTGTCGATTGTTAATGTCTTCACCTTCTTGCAGGCCTTGATGCATGACTTTTCGTGGGACTTGTTCCTGCTTGACCCGATTATCTTTATTTTGTGGTGCGCTGCTGCAGTAACAATGCTGTTATGGGGACGTGCAGTTTATTGTGGTTGGTTATGTCCGTTTGGTGCTTTGCAAGAATTGGTTAACGTCTTTGGTCGTTATATTAAATTACCACAAATCGAACTGCCGTATGCCGTGCATGAACGTCTGTGGGCAATTAAATATCTAATTTTATTGGCTTTATTTGGTATCTCGCTTGATTCACTGGCTGTTGCTGAGCAAATGGCGGAAATCGAACCATTTAAAACCACCTTCTTATTGAAATTTGATCGTGAATGGCCGTTTATCGCTTGGGCAAGCCTACTGATCTTAATTAATCTATTTAATCGTAAAACATTCTGTCGTTATCTATGCCCACTGGGCGCTGCATTATCGGTAAGTAACAGCGTACGCCTATTTGACTGGTTGAAACGACGCCCTGAGTGCGGCCAGCCATGTAAAACTTGCGCCAAAGAATGTGAAATCCAAGCTATTCAGCCTAACGGCGTGATCAATATGCGCGAATGTCATTATTGTCTTGATTGCCAAGTGACGTATTTCCGTGATGACAAATGTCCACCACTGAAAAAAATAGCGCATAAAAATCGCAAATTTAAAGAGCAACAAATTGAAATAAAAGAAGCGTAAGTCTTTGATCAAAAATAACATGGTTTAATCCATACCCAAACACTACTAAGCAATTGACGAAATTAAACTGGAGAGTCATACATGAGTGATAATAAAAACAAGAATGTTGAAGTAACGGAAGAAGTGGTATTAGAAAGCGCTGATCGCCGTAACTTCTTTGGTAAAACTGCAGCACTTGGTGCAGGCGCAGTATTAGCTCCCATGTCAGCAGCTATGTTTGCATCTACAGCGCAAGCAAAACGCACTGAATATAAAAATAGTCCAGTTGTTCATCCAGGTGAACTCGATGAATACTATGGCTTCTGGAGTGGTGGTCAATCGGGTGAAATTCGTATTTTAGGTATCCCGTCAATGCGTGAGTTAATGCGTATTCCAGTATTCAACATTGATAGTGCGACAGGTTGGGGTATAACCAACGAAAGTAAACGAATCAAAGGCGAAAGTGAGCATGTTTTGACTGGTGACGCTCATCACCCGCACATGAGTATGACTGATGGCCGTTATAACGGTAAATACCTTTTCATTAATGATAAAGCCAATACGCGTGTTGCTCGTATTCGTTGTGATGTAATGAAAACCGATAAAATACTAACTGTGCCAAATGCCCATGCGATCCACGGTTTACGTGTTCAAAAAGTACCTTATACTAAGTATCTTGTTTGTAATGGTGAATTTGAAATCCCAATGAACAATGATGGTAAAGCTTCGCTAGAAGATGTAAGCACGTATCGTTCATTATTCAATGTTATCGATGCTGAAACCATGGAAATGGCATTCCAAGTCATGATTGATGGTAATCTTGATAACACTGATGCCGATTTTGATGGTAAATACTTTGCTTCTACGTCGTACAACTCAGAAATGGGCATGAACTTAGGCGAAATGATCACAGCTGAACGTGATCACGTTGTTGTATTTAGCCTTGCACGTTGTGAAGCCGCTGTTAAAGCGGGTGATTTCAAAACCTATAACGGTAATGATGTACCTGTACTAGATGGCCGTAAAGGTTCAAAACTAACACGCTACATTCCAGTACCAAAATCCCCGCACGGTCTGAATACTTCACCAAGTGGTAAATACTTTATTGCTAACGGTAAATTATCACCAACAGTATCAATCATTGAAATCGCTAAATTAGATGCTTTATTCGATGATAAGATCCAGCCGCGCGATACCATTGCCGCTGAACCAGAATTAGGTTTAGGTCCACTGCATACAGCATTTGACAACCGTGGTTTTGCATACACTACCTTGTTCCTAGATAGCCAAATTGCTAAATGGGATATCGAAGAAGCGATCCGTGCCCACAACGGTGAAAAAGTTAACTATCTAAAGCAAAAATTAGATGTACATTATCAACCGGGTCATAACCACACAACACAGGGTGAAACTCGTGATGCGGATGGTAAATGGTTAGTCACACTTTGTAAATTCTCGAAAGACCGTTTCTTACCAGTAGGTCCATTACGTCCTGAAAATGATCAATTGATTGATATTTCTGGTGATGAAATGGTGATCGTACATGATGGTCCTGCATTCGCAGAACCACATGATTGCATCATGGTTCATCGCAGCAAAATCAAACCGCAAAAAGTTTGGAAACGTGATGACGTAATGTTTGCAGATACAGTTGCAATGGCGAAAGCTGACGGCGTTGACTTGATGATGGACAACAAAGTTATTCGCGAAGGTAAAAAAGTGCGTGTTTACATGACTTCAATCGCGCCAAACTACGGCATGAATGAATTCAAAGTTAAGCTCGGTGACGAAGTTACTGTTGTTGTAACTAACTTAGATATGGTTGAAGATGTGACACATGGTTTCTGTATGACTAACCATGGCGTGCAAATGGAAATTGGTCCACAAGCGACTGCTTCTATTACCTTCACGGCCGACAAACCGGGTGTACAGTGGTATTACTGTAACTGGTTCTGTCATGCGCTACACATGGAAATGCGTGGTCGTATGCTAGTTGAAGCGTAAACCTTAGTGAATAACTGCTAAGTTATCTTTAGCAGTAAACGATGCTCAATTTGAGCATCGTTTTTCACTGTTAACCGCCTATAAATATAGAGTGCATCAATGAGCAGAATTTTTTCTTTATTTGTTTCTCTTGTCTCCACAACCTTACTTGCCGCTAGTTTTTCAACTGTTGTTTATGCCAAAACAATCACTGTAAACGCCAATGAGAGCCTGCAAGCTGCCTTCGATGCAAGTGAAAAGGGTGACATAGTTATTCTCAATGCCGGAGTGTATTACGGTAACTTTATCGTAAATCAATCTATTACAGTGCAGGGCAGTATTGATCCTGAAGGTAAAAGACTCGCAACACTCAACGGCAATGGTAAAGGCCATGGACTCGTCCTACAGAATTCGCATATTACAGTTGAAAACCTTAATGTCATTAATTGGGGTCATAATTTAACTGAGCAAAATACCGGTATTTATACCGAGAAAAAATCCACCAATTTAATCATTCGTAATAATTTTTTGAAAGGCGATGGTTTTGGTATCTGGTTACAAAAAAGTGACACAGTACAAGTCATTAATAATCGCGTCATTGGTAATAAAACTATCCGCTCAGCCGACCGCGGTAACGGTATCCAGCTTGCTGTTGTTAAAAATGGCATCATCAGAGATAATGAAATCAGTGGTGTTAGAGACGGTTTGTATGTGATTTCCAGTCAGGAAAATATATTAGAAAGTAATACCATGTATGATTTACGTTATGGTATTCACTATATGTATTCACATGATAATCAAGTCTTAAATAATTACGCTTACAATACGCGTGCGAGTTACGCGTTAATGAGCTCTCGTCGCTTGGTTGTACGTGGTAATGTCAGTGAAAACAGCGAAGACTACGGCTTTTTGTTGAATTTCATTACGTCATCAAATATCTCCAATAATAAAATCAAAGGTGTCTGGACTAAACCTGAACACAAGGTTATCGGTCGTGAAGGCAAGGGATTATTTATTTATAATTCCGCTTATAACACCGTCAGTTATAACCAGATTGATACTGCGGAAATAGGCATTCATTTAACAGCCGGCTCTGAAAATACCAAAATATTTGGCAATAACTTTATTAATAATCCAGTACAAGTTAAATACGTATCGAATAAGCGCCAGGAATGGAGCAAAGACGGTGCAGGTAACTACTGGAGTAACTACCTAGGTTGGGATTTAAATAATGATGGTGCGGGTGATACGCCATTTGAACCTAACGATGGTATAGACAAAATGATCTGGCAGTATCCAGAAGCAAAAGTGTTATTGGATAGTCCGGCAGTGCTGTTATTGCGCTGGGTACAAAAACAATTCCCCATCTTAAAACCCGGTGGTGTAAAAGACAGCTTTCCTGCGATGTCCCCCATTGTTGACGATTATCAGTTTAGAAATAAGCAAGATCAACAAGATCAACAACAAGAAGCGTCTACACCCACAACCGGTTCATCTAGTTCATCAAATAAGGAAACTGCCAGCTTATGAGCGCAAATATCGTTTCTATTGCTCAAGTGAGCAAGCATTATCAAGATCTCGCGGCGCTTAGCAATGTGTCACTGGAACTCGCACCCGGTGAGGTACTGGGTCTGTTTGGTCATAATGGTGCAGGTAAAACCACCATGATGAAACTGATCCTTGGTATTATTCCAGCTAGTAAAGGCAAAGTCTCGGTATTTGGCGTTGATCCAAGTAGTAAAGCAGCTTGGCATGGTCGCAGTAAGATCGGTTACTTACCTGAAAATGTCAGCTTTTATGAGCATTTGACAGGGGCTGAGGTATTAAAATATTTCGCGCGTTTAAAGTCTGTGAATAAATCGCAGGTGATCACATTGCTCGACCAAGTCGGTCTTGTGCATGCAATGCATCGCCCTGTAAAAACTTACTCTAAAGGTATGCGCCAACGCTTAGGGCTTGCGCAAGCGTTTCTAGGTCAACCTAAGTTACTGCTGCTTGATGAGCCAACTGTGGGGCTTGACCCTACTGCTACACAAGAGTTTTATCACTCTGTTGATAATCTAAAAAGCACGGGTGCGAGCATTATTCTTTGTTCCCACGTATTGCCGGGTGTTGAACAACATATTGATCGCGCGATGATTTTATCGGGTGGTGAAGCGTTAACAATTGGTACATTAGCTGAGCTAAGGGCACAGGCTGAATTACCTGAAATCATTACCGCGCAAGGCATTGAAGATGTGTTGAGCGAAGATCCTATATTATCGCCTTATTATGTTGGTGATACTAAGTTAGCGGTAGATGAAGCAAATAAAATGAAAGTGATTAAGCAAATAATGACTTACCCTGCATTAACGGATCTTAAAATTGAACATGCCAGTTTAGAGCAGTTATATCAGCATTATCTTGCTCAAGGTCTACAAACAAAACCAGCTAAAAAATCAGCTGGACATGACGTGCCATTAGTTACAGGAGTCGCAATATAATGAATTCTATGAGTCCTATTTTTGCTGTGGCATTAAAAGAGTTTCAAGACGGATTACGTAATCGTTGGTTTATCTCTATTACCTTAATTTTCGCTGTGCTATCTGTCGGTTTAAGTTATTACGGCGCTGCGGCATCGGGTGATACTGGTACAGTTTCGCTGTCATCAACGATTGCTAGTTTATCAAGCTTGGCGGTATTTTTGATCCCTTTGATTGCACTGTTACTCAGTTATGACAGTTTCGTTGGTGAACAAGAGTCGGGTACTTTGTTGTTATTACTGACTTATCCGCTAAGTAAAGTACAGTTGTTACTGGGTAAATTCCTTGGTCAAGGCAGTATCATCGCCCTTGCGACTTTGCTTGGTTTTGGTAGTGCCGCGTTACTGCTGAGTGTACAAAATGACTTTGCCACGGTTATGCCTGCTTTTGGTTTATTTATTTTGACAGCCACTTTGTTGGGTCTGGCGTTTATTAGCATTGCATACGTAATAAGCCTTGCTGTTAACGAGAAATCCAAAGCAGCAGGCATCGCGTTGCTGGTGTGGTTCTTCTTTGTCTTGGTATTCGATTTAGCGTTATTGGCGTTGTTAGTCGGCACTGAAACCGGTTTATCACAATCACTATTAGTTAATACCATGATGCTTAACCCTGCAGATATCTTTCGCTTGATTAATCTTGCTGCGCTAGATAGTGCGGATGTTAATGGCGTCTTGTCTGTGGCGATCAACAGCAGTCAGTCCGTGACTTCGTTGTTACTTCTGATGTTAGCTTGGATCGCCTTGCCATTGGTTATTGCTAGTACCGTATTTAAGTTTAAGAAGATTTAATTCAGAAAATATTAGGATGTTGTTATGTTGAAATCGTTAAAAGTTTTAAAAATGATCAAGTTAAGCGTGTTATTGCTATCTGTTACTTTATTAAGTGCATGTGGCGGTCAAAGCGAAAAAGAAGCGATGGTGCATAAAGCCGTGGCCATAGAGCAGGGGAACGAATGCCACCTTTGCGGTATGATAATCAGTAACTTCCCTGGCCCGAAAGGTGAAGCTTACTCAAGTGCGACCGACAGCATTGATAAATTTTGTTCGACTCGTGATTTGTTCAGCTTTATCTTACAACCAGAAAACAAGCGTCAAGTGCGTGAAGTATACGTACATGACATGAGCAAAACCAATTGGGATAAACCAAGCGATGAAAAATTTATCGATGCCCGTGAAGCATGGTTTGTGATTGGTTCAAGCAAGACTGGCGCTATGGGTAAAACATTGGGTAGTTTCAGCGTACAAGCCGATGCTGAAGTGTTTATTCAAGAATTCGGCGGTAAGATTTATCGTTTTGATGAAATCACTATCGACATTTTATAATTAAAAACAGCGCCGTTTATGGTGGATTCTGAAACAGGCTGTAAAGCGATAGTCAAAGCGATAAACAAGGAAAAAGCCAATAGTTATGTGCCAAGTTACCCTTGGGCATTCATGCAGTTACTATTACGTGTTGCACCAGTGAGTATGATTCGAAAAATGAGTTAACTTCTCCCTACAGTATTTTTTTTAGCCTGATCCAATCAGGCTTTTAATTGAGAATGATTTTACCAAAGACTAATGGTCAATGGTTATCCACTAGCAATTACCTACCTATTATGATGTAATTTGATTTCAAATGCTTAATCTAATTAATGATGAATAGGAATTGAAATGGAAAAATTTAGTGAATACAAAGTAATAAATGTAGTTGAAGGCGGTTGTGGTACGGTTTTACTGGGCGCGAGTGGTCTGCCAGTTCAAAAAATGGAAGCTGAGTTAAACAGCCTTGCACAAGACGGTTGGCAAGTTGTGTTTCAAATTATTGAGCAAAAACGTTTCATGTTATTCTGGAAACGTGAAGCTGTCATTATTACTTTAGGCCGATAAGCTTGAAGCTTATTTCGCTTAAATTGATCCAGCTTTATCAAGATAAAGGTGGATCAAAAAAATTGCTTAATATTGAGTGTAATTTCGAACCGACGTGCTCGGAATATACCAAGCAATGTATTGAAAAATACGGTGCTGTGAAAGGCTGGCGTTTAGGTATTGCAAGGATCCGTCGTTGTAGTGAACCTGATTTAGTTGAAAGAATTATTGATGAGATCCCTTAATGAGCATATTTATTCCGTTGCAAGAAGTTGAACAAAGTGAAGAGCAGCTGCGCAGTGAAGTCAATGCGTTACCTGAAACTAAAAAGAAAGCTTTTTATAAAGCACAAACGCTTGAATTGAAAGACCCTGATACTTACGCCACGTTGAATTACTTTTTAGTGGGCGGTTTTCATCATTTCTATCTAGGTAACTTACGCACTTTTGCTATCGAATTAGGTTTGTTAGTCATGAGTATTTTGGTGTTAATTTTCGCTAATGATGTCACTTACTATGATTTGCCTCTAGGGCTCATTTTTATCATTGCCTTGAGTTTATATGAATTACCCCAATTATTCTTTTCGCAAAAGATTGCACGGTTACGTAATTTAGCAATATCTCAAGCAATTTTATCGAGAGTGAATTGAAAGTGATTACTGGTCAGAAGATTTTAACAATCTACAGTTAGCTGGCCGAACTTTGCAAAGTAAAGAGTTTGAAGCTTGCTGCTTTATGGATTGTAATTTTAGCGATGGGATGTTTAAGCATTGTAAGTTTGTCGATTGTGAATTCATTCGTTGTAATTTAAGTATGTTGAAGTTTGACAGCAGTGAATTTAATGAAGTCGTCTTTAAACAATCAAAGCTTAGTGGTATCGATTGGACACGTATTTCTTTATCTAACCTAATGGCTAATAGCCCGTTTAAGTTTATCGAGTGCATGTTGAATGACAGTACTTTTTTTGGACTAACACCCGCATTAGCGCTATTAGTATTAGGCGACAATTAGCTACTGAGCTTGGTTTAAAGCTTCCACATAATTTTCATCCCCGCCCATTTATGAGTGGATTAGGCATCAATTTAGTTGAACATACGCTAGATTCATCATTTCCATCAGATCTCAGTACGCTAATGTTCGCCGTTGCTTGGGTATTATATATGGCTAAGTTTACTCGAAAGTGGAGTTACGGATTGCCAGCTTTAGCGTTGGTTAGCGGTATATGCCGAGTAATCGTTGGCGTACATTTTCCTTTAGATATCTTCATGGCGGCAGTAGTGGCGGGACTTGCGAGTATTATTGTAATAAAAAGCACGCTGCTAAATCAGTTTTTAGCAAAGCGAGCTTTACCTTGGCAAGATGATAAAGACAGTAAGATGAGTGAATAGATGAGCTAATGTAAAACAGTCGCATCGTTGTTTCGAAGTTGAGCAATACTCGTTAGCTCTGACAAGTTTTGATCTGCGCTGAGTTCTACTTGTGCGTAACTGCTGTGGAGCCATTCCTTTTCGGATAGGTATTTAAAACTCGCAACACCAGAGCGCCAGTCTTTCTCTAGTGATAAATTGATTTCAGCGTTCTTACGTGACGTTGAATTTTGATTTGAGCCATTGATACATTTGCCTTCAACGGAAATGCTGATGCCGTTTTCAGGTTCGGCATTAATAAATCTCCAATTGCCAGAGAGGTTACATAGTAAGTCTTTCTTTGGTGCATCGGTTTGTTTTATTTTTCCCATCCCGAGGACTTCGTTGGTTACAGTGTTAATTAATAATATTACATCAAAACAGGTGTCACCTGGTTGGTGATTACATATTTTATATATCAACTTAAATATTATTTTATCTTCATTTATTTTAATATTATTATACACTTACAACTCCTTCTCATACATTCACCTGCGTATCTAACAAGAGTAGAACATCAGGTTCTCGATTGGTATTACATTGGCTTACATGGCGGGACTTATCGTCACAAAAAGAGCAAATTTAATTTGATCTATCCCTCATATAATCCGGATATATCTATTTTTAGCTATGAATTACCTAATTAGTGCTAATTATGCCGTTGTTTAATTTTGAGTTGAAGGCGTTATTTGGCTTAACGTAAATTGGATGAAATGTTGGTTTGCTAAGGATAAATAACCGTCTTTTCGCCAAGCTAAAACTAAGTCTAAAAATATTGGTGGTTGGAAGGGGATCCCTGTTATTTCAGATTCATGATCAGTAACCAGTTCTAATAATGCCGTAATCGCAAATTCATTCTTGACTATATTTAGGATCATCGCGATAAGATTTGTTTCAAAAGAATAGAGAGCTGTTAGGTTATGGCTTTGACACAAACCATCAATGACTTCTCGGTGAAAGTAACCTGCTTTGAACATCACAAGTTCATGGGAGAAAAAGTCATCGTAACTAATACTCGGCTCATTAGCTAAAGGGTGAGTATTGCTTACTGCTGCGACCATTTGTGGTGAGATGAGCTGCTGAACTTGCAAATTGTCAGGTAAATCATTATTGACGATAACCCCCAGATCAAGCTCTCCGGAAAGGATTTTCTCTTTGATCGTTTGTGAACCAGCTTCGACAATTGAAAGGTTTAACTGTGGATACTTTAGCTTAAAAGCCATGATGATTTCAGGAAAGAAATAAGACCCCATCATACCGGGTATACCTATTTTTACTTCCCCTTGCTTTAGACCTTGTAGCTCTTCAAGAGCGGTTTCAGCATCGGTGATTTTACTTAAGATGCCACGGCTGTGTTGTAGCAGTACTTTACCTTCTTTAGTAACGTCTATGCCTTTATTATTACGAATAAGTAAAATCAGCCCCAATTCTTGCTCTAGTTTACGGACCGCGATACTTAATGCTGATTGGGCTATCTTAAGTTTTTCTGCCGCGCGAGTATAACTGCCAAGTTCAGCAATCGTGACAAAATAATGTAACACTTTTGAATTTAACATCCGTTGTCTCAAGCTAGTAATGAAAATATGGTATATAAAAATTATATAGTGTTTATACATTAAATATATTTTTAATATCACCTTTAACTCGCTAACCTTAACAGGCGCTTGGGATAACCATACCGCATTAAGATAATTCTTTCAGTAGCGGTAACTTGTCATGATATCTCTTCATTCTACAGATTATAAAAAGATCACCTTAGGCCTAGGGTTAGGTTCATTTATGGTGTTCTGTAATTTATATTACTTTCAGCCTCTTTTGCCATACTTCATGCAAAAATTTGCACTTTCCGAGTTACAGGTAAATTGGTTGTTTTCAAGTACCTCTTTGACTATTGCGCTGAGTTTGCTGCCTTGGGCTATCGTTTCTGAGGTCTATGGGCGAAGGCCTGTTATGTGCCTTAGCTTGCTGTTGATCCCTTGTATAAACTTACTCATGTATATTAACCAAGATTTTTACAGTTTGGTGCTATTAAGAGCTAGTTTAGGTGTTGCTTTAGCTGGGTTTATTGCTGTTGCAGTTGCATACATGGCAGAGGAATTCGAGCCTCAGGCAGTGTTGATTGCTGTGGGTGGTTATATTGGCGCTAATACATTAGGCGGCATTAGTGGCCGCATCTATGGTGGCGTAATGACGGACTCTGTAGGGCTTGATTTGACCATACTGATGATGTCTATATTAAGTTTTATTGTCTTGGTGAGCATCTTGCCATTAATTTTACCGCAACGTCATTTTGTTAGCCAAAAAGGCCAGTTAAGCAAGCAAATAAAATTGGCTCTGCAGCATATCACCGCGGCGAAGACTGGGTTCGCTATGCTTATTGGCGGGCTGAATTTTGCTATTTTCATTAACGTGTATTCCATCATGACGTTTAAGCTAGCGGTTGCGCCGATATCTCTGCCTGCCAGTGTTATTTCACTGATATTTTTGTGTTACCTATCTGGTACTTTATCGGCAAGGTTAAGTGGCCGTTGGTTACAGCGCCGCAGTGTATTTGACGGAATATTTTGGGGTGTTGGTGTATGTATATTCGGATTGGTTATTATGTCTTTACAGACCTTGAGTGCAATTCTAGTTGGATTAATTGTACTCAGTGCTGGTGCATTCTTCATTCACTCTTTGGCATATGGTTATGTAGGCAGAACCGCAAAGGAAGGTAAATCAACCGCCACTGCACTCTATCTCGTGCTGTATTATGCAGGCGGAAGTATAGGTGGTTTTGGTCTGATTTATTGTTGGCAAGTCGGTGGTTGGCCGCTCGTATTAGTTGCAGCAGCGTTGATATATTGTATGATGCTGTTGCTCACTCAGGGCTTAAAAACTGTCAATCGATCACAGCTACCGCTGCATTCAGTATGACTTCATTTGCTAGTTACATTTTGGCCAAAGACCGAAAGATTTAATGGTTAAGATCCTGACTATTATAGCGAACAACTGGCAAGTTCAGAATTTATATCTAGTGAGCAACAAAGGCCATACTTATAACTCGATGCGTTATGTGAATGATAAGATCAAGACCGATTATGATAATCATTGGTTGTCTCTCGGTGCTGTGCCGCACGATAAGCGCTTATTTAAAATGGATACGCAAGAAATACGTAAGCAACCGGAAGATCTTAAACGCAGTAAACGAGCCATGTATCGTAAACGCTATGAATGGTTAGACCAGCTTAATATAGAGCTAAGCCAGCGATTAGCTATGAAGTAAGTTGTGCGTTTGGTTTAGCGTAAAATGAAATAAGGCCCTTATATATAATATATAAGGGCCTTATTTTTTAATTAGATAGAATTATTTATGATAAATATTAATGACTCGTGCCTTTCTCATAATTAATCTTGTTATAAACGTTATACTTACCAGACGGTTTTTTCATTGGCAAACGCTTAATCTCTTCTAACGTATTGGCGTCATAGACAATGACAGCGCCGTCATTATCCCAAATACTCAACAATACATACTGCCCGTCTTTGGTGAATTCAACGTGTGCGGCAGTTTTACCTTTGGCCGGGGCTATGGTTTTAACAATCTCTAGCGTTGATTTATCGATAATGTGTACACGTTCTTTATTTGGACCAAAGAACACATCA
>Ga0105355_10001258_pt1 | contig 23410 bp, 27 predicted proteins | sample GOMGulsemesocosm_2_FD_83508 | JGI IMG/M metagenome (GOLD analysis project Ga0105355, IMG submission 83508) | Methane-oxidizing microbial communities from mesocosms in the Gulf of Mexico - GOM9C Gulf of Mexico | ecosystem: Environmental > Aquatic > Marine > Cold seeps | place: Gulf of Mexico...
CCTTCTGCATGTAACACATCTTTGATTGGTTTAATTAACCCATAGACATAAAAAAGCCCCGCTAATTTGCGAGGCCCTTGTTATAGACTATCAGTGAGTTATTAAGCTGATTTATCCATATGAACATCCAGTTGTGGAAATGCCGTGTTTTATAAGAGGCAATACCTTCTGCATGTAACACATCTTTGATTGGTTTAATTAACCCATAGACATAAAAAAGCCCCGCTAATTTGCGAGGCCCTTGTTATAGACTATCAGCGAGTTATTAAGCTGACTTATCCATATGTACATCCATTTGTGGGAATGGGATCTCAATGCCATCTGCATCTAATGCATCTTTAATCGCTTCCATCAACTCAAAACGAACTGGCCAGTAATCATCACTATTAACCCATGGGCGAACAACAAAGTTAACACTTGAATCTGCAAGCTCCGCAACAGCAACCTGTACTTCAGGGTTTTTAAGAACACGTTTATTGGCTTTTAATACTTTTTCTAATAGCGCTTTAGTTTGTTGAAGGTTTGCGTTGTAACTAACACCAATCGTCAAATCGATACGGCGTGTGGCTTTACGAGAGTAATTAATGATATTACCACCAAGAATAGAAGAGTTAGGTACCACAACAAACTTGTTATCAACTGTTACTAACGTTGTTGCAAAGATTTGTACTGACTCAACACTACCAGCAATACCAGCAGCTTCAATGTACTCACCCGCTTTAAATGGGCGTAGGATAATAATTAATACACCCGATGCAAAGTTAGATAGTGAACCTTGCAATGCTAAACCAACAGCTAAACCAGCGGCACCGATCAATGCAATAAACGACGTTGTTTGTACACCAATACGACTTAAAGCAGCAATCACTACAAATGCAATAATCACATATTTTACCATATGTGATACAAAATCAACGATGGTAGTGTCTAACTTGCGCTTAGTAAGCACCTTATGAAACCCATTAGAGATCATACGTGCGATTAACATACCAAGTAATAGCGTAACCACTGCAGATACAATGTTTAAACCATATTCAATAATAAGCCCTTGATTGTTATTGACCCACTCTAGGCTATTTGCCACAACGTCAACACTATTTTCTAATCGTTCACCGATAACTTCACCGGCAGTCTCTGCAACTTCAGGGACTATATTTTCATCTGCCATTGTTACTTTCCTCTATTTAACTTTGTTGTAATTGATTGTAAAAAAAAGCCCATTGAGCTTTAAAATTTTGTGTTGGTTTTTGCTTAAACTGCGAGCGAACAAACTGGTTCATGCGCCCTTCTACGTAAGCAAGTAGTAAATTCGCGATGACCGTCTCATCCGCGCTTAACTTATCACCATCTAGCATTGGTTTTTCACGTAAAATTTGCTTAATTTGCGATTCAAGTTTAGAGAATATATGTTCAATTCTCACCTGTAATCGCTCATTCTCACCCAGTAATGCATCTCCCGTTAAAATACGCGTAATGCCTGGGTTTTGTTCTGCAAAGCCTAACAAGAAATGTAACAGATGTTCTATTCGTGTAAAGGTTTGTTTTTCTTGATCTTTAATTAAGTTAATTTGAGTGAATATGGTATTTTCAATAAACTCAATCAAGCCTTCAAACATACGCGCTTTACTTGGAAAGTGACGATATAAAGCGGCTTCAGAAACACCGACTTGTTTTGCAAGTTTCGCCGTTGTGATACGTTGTCCCGGTTTGCCCTCTAACATCACTGCTAAAGCGCGTAAAATATCGTCTTTACGGTTTGTTTTCTTTTTTGTTGCTGTAACCATTATTACTCTCTTCCTTTACTTATAATTTTCCAGAATGCCCAAAACCACCTGCACCACGCTCAGATGATTGAAAGCTATCCACAACTGCAAATGTTGCTTGTACAACCGGTAAAAAAACTAACTGGGCCAGTCGCTCTCCTGCTTCTAGAATAAATGCAGTGTCACTACGGTTCCAACAGGAAACCATTAAGGGTCCCTGATAATCAGAGTCTATAAGACCAACTAAATTTCCTAAAACAATGCCATGTTTATGGCCAAGCCCTGAGCGAGGTAAAATAGTAGCCGCTAAATTAGGATCTGCAATATGGATCGCAATCCCAGTAGGGATTAATTGTGTTTCGCCTGGTTGAATTACCATCGGTTGATCAATACAAGCACGTAAGTCCATACCTGCAGAACCAGATGTTGCATGCTCTGGCAGTGGAAACTCTTTACCAATACGTGCATCAAGAATTTTAAGTTCAATCTGTTTCATTTTTATGTACTCTGCAAATATTGTTGGGCAATAATTGCTACTAATTGATTTGCTACTACTTTTTTGTCCGCAAGAGTTATATCAAACCTTTCTGTTTCAGAAAATACTGTCAGTGCATTTTTTTCACTATTAAAACCTTGCCCTGATTTTGAAACATCGTTTGCTGCAATCAACTTTAATTTTTTGCGTTTTAGCTTATCTAGTGCATATCGTTCAACATCTTGCGTTTCTGCAGCGAAACCAACACAAAATGGTGCATTAGATACGTTTGCTACATCAGCGATAATATCGGGATTTTTAATTAATTTAATGATCAAGTCATCTATGCCCTGCTGTTTTTTCATTTTTTGTGTTGCGACTTGCTCTGGGCGATAATCTGCAACGGCAGCACAGGCGATAAAAATATCGCAGTTATTCAGTTTATCTAAACTCGCTTGTTGCATCTCAATCGCACTACCAACATCAACTCGATGCACATTTTCTGGCGTGATTAAACTAACCGGACCACTGATAATGGTGACATTTGCCCCCATTTTTTGTGCTGCACTTGCTAATGAATAGCCCATTTTCCCTGAACTATGGTTACTTATGTAACGTACAGGATCTAAAGGTTCCTGTGTTGGCCCCGCAGTAATAATGATATTTACGCCCGCTAAAGCTTGTTCAATAGGAGATAATAAATCACAGGCCCTTTGTACAAGCTCATTAGGCTCTAACATACGCCCAGGACCGATATCTCCGCAGGCTTGTGGACCCTCTCCTGGTCCCCAGATATGTAAACCACGCTTGGCTAATACACTTATATTTTCTTGTGTTGCAGGGGCGAGGTACATCTCCATATTCATTGCAGGTGAAACAGCTATCGGTGCCGGTGATGCGAGACAAAGCGTTGTTAATAGCTCATCTGCAAAACCAGCTCTTAATCGTGCAATTAAATTTGCTGTTGCTGGCGCTAATAAAATAAGATCAGCCCATTTAGCAAGTTCAATGTGGCCCATGCCAGCCTCTGCATTAGGGTCTAATAGATCATCTGCAATTGCATGACCCGATACTGCCTGCATCGTAAGTGGTGTAATAAACTCTTTAGCTGATTGCGTCATGACAATACGCACATCTGCGCCTTGATCCTTTAAACGGCGCGTTAACTCAGCACATTTATAGGCAGCAATACCACCAGAGATACCCAACAGGATATTTTTTCCAAATAAAGGCTGCACAGCAGACATATAAATACTCTTAAATGAATAGAAAATGGAGCCGTAGGATAGCATAAACGTTTTCAGCAATATGTGATTTTATCGACTAGATTTAATATCAATTTAACGTAAAGGTTAATCATATGACAACAGTAAAAGACTGGCCAAATCAAGAACGTCCGCGCGAAAAACTATTAGCTAAAGGCAGTAATGCACTTTCTGATGCTGAGTTATTGGCTATCTTTTTACGAACAGGTTGCAAAGGCATTGATGTGGTTACGTTATCGCGATTATTACTCGCTGAATTTGGTTCATTACATGCGCTTTTTGCCGCCTCTGAAAGTGATTTTTGCGCTAAAAAAGGCTTAGGGCAGGCAAAATATGCGCAGTTACAAGCCGTTTTAGAGATGTCACGTCGTTATCTACAAGAACCATTGCAAAAAGGGTTAACTTTAACCAGTGCTCAACAAACTAAAGACTTTTTATCCGCTAAAATGCATGCTTATCCCTATGAAGTATTTGCAGCGCTTTTATTAGATACACAACACCAAATAATCTGTTTTCATGAGTTCTTTTTTGGCTCAATTGATAGTGCAACGGTTCACCCGAGAATTATTGCACAAAAAGTTTTACACGAAAATGCAGCCGCGATTATCTTGGTTCATAATCATCCAAGTGGTGATCCAACTGCGAGCATTTGTGACAAAAAAATCACTCAAAAAATCATCGAAACGATGCTATTAATCGATGTTCGAGTTTTGGATCATTTCATCATTGGACACCAAAAAATCACCTCTTTTGCAGAAAAAGGGTGGATTTAAGAGTTAAATTCACACTTTTGTTGATCTTTCATACTCAATCATGTATAAAATGCGCCCTCGACGCCTTTGGCGACGGCTAAAAAAGGTGTTCGACTATTTTGCTCGAGTAAAACTATTATTTTGGAGAAATCGACATGTCTAGAGTATGTCAAGTTACAGGTAAGCGTCCAGCTACTGGTAACAATGTATCACACGCAAAGAACCGCACACGACGTCGTTTCTTACCTAACCTACAAACACACCGTTTTTGGGTTGAGAGTGAGAACCGTTTTGTTAAATTACGCCTAACTACTAAAGGTATGCGTATCATTGATAAGAAAGGTATTGATGCCGTTCTTGTAGATGTCCGTGCAAACGGCATTAAAGTTTAAGGAGCAGTAACATGCGCGATAAAATTCGTTTAAATTCAAGTGCTGGTACTGGCCATTTTTATACTACTGATAAAAATAAAAAGACTATGCCTGAAAAGTTTGAGATCAAGAAATTTGATCCTGTTGTACGTAAGCACGTTATGTACAAAGAAGGCAAAATCAAGTAATTTTGATTTTATCTGATAAAAACCCAGTTTATACTGGGTTTTTTTATGCCTGAAGAAAAATAATAGAAAAGCGAGGAAATATGAGATTATCAGCAAGAGGCTGGAACAATGTGCTTATCTTTGGTGTATTGATTATTGTCTTTCTGTTTAATTTCAGTCATAAACTGCTGTTAGCGCCAAAGGTCCACCAGCGTACAGTTATCAGTAAAGATATCATGATTGTAGAGATAAAAACCCCGGATTTCGTTATTAAACGATCTGGCCGAAATTGGGTGAGTAAACCTAACCTTGGATTATCAGAACACCAACTCGCTCTGTTAGTACAAAACTGGCAAAACCAACTTTTAACAACCCGCGAAGCAATTATCCAGCCTAAAGATGCCTATATTATGCAGGTTTATACCGCTAATGATGACCAGCCGATTATTGTGCAGTTAATTCAGCACGGTGAAGACTACCTATTGCAAAGCGATGAACAGATGTCACTATTTTTAAGTGCAGACCAACTACCGCTATTCTTAGGTCGATAAACGCTTGCGGTTCAAGTCACGCGCCAGAATCAATGAAAGCCCTATCATTTGCAAAAAAATTGACCAATTACGTAAACTTGAAACCTCACTTTGTAGGAACATCTGTAACTCAACCAACTCTAGATTCAAAAAAAACTTATTATCGATCTCATTACGAATCTCATTTTGATAAGCATCTATCTTGTTATCTACTAACTTAATATCCGTCAATTTTATTTTTTCATGCAGGTGTAATGCTAACAAACGACTAAATTGCTTGGCTATTACAGCATCAAGTTTGCCTTGATTGCTTAACAGGTAGAGCGTTTCACGTTTACGTTCAATGCCTTCGATCTGCACCCAAAGCAAACTTATCTCCTTTTCATTATTGCTCATCTGCAAAACTAAGCTATTTAATTGATTAGTTTTTCCATCAATTAAAAAATGCGTCACTAACGCCGCAGTGATATTAAAAATCAGACCAATCAAGACCACTAACCAAGTTGGAATATTAAGCATCGCTTTTCTCTTTAAAAAAAGTACACTCATAAATATTAGCCATGGAGATAAAAGATGCCAGAATTACCAGAAGTTGAGACTAGTCGACGTGGCATTAGCCCACATATTATTGGCACTTTAATTACCGATGTAATAATCAGACAACCACAACTGCGTTGGAAAATCCCAGCAGACCTACTTGCTCATATTCAAAATAGAAAACTAATCAATATTGATCGCCGTGCTAAATATCTGCTGCTTAATTTTGAGTCTGGCACGCTGTTAATTCATTTAGGCATGTCAGGAAGCTTGCGCATCTGCCCATTAGACTCCAAACCTGAAAAGCATGACCATGCAGAGCTGTTATTTGAAAACTGTTTATTGCGCTATACCGATCCACGTCGCTTTGGGGCTATTTTGTGGTTAGGTTTAAACCCACAGGACTCACCCCTACTTTCTATTTTAGGTCCTGAGCCATTAAGCTCAGATTTTACAGGCGAGCATCTATTTCAATTGGCGGGAAAACGGAAGCTACCAGTAAAACAATTCATTATGGATCAAAAAGTAGTGACTGGCGTAGGTAACATCTATGCGACTGAAGCACTGTTTATGGCAGGTATTAGCCCAATACGTGGTGCAGGGAATATTTCATTAAAACGTTATCAACAATTAGCGATTGCTATCAAAGAGATTTTACAAGAAGCGATCAAACAAGGAGGTACCACACTCAAGGATTTCGTTGGAGGCGATGGTAAACCCGGCTATTTCCAACAGACACTGCATATCTATGGAAAAACAGGTGATAACTGCCCAAAGTGCCAAACAGCCTTAAAATCGCTTAAATTGGCTTCTCGCAATAGCGTGTATTGCCCTAAATGCCAAAAATAGAATGATCACTCTATCGAGTCATCTTCTTAACAAATACCACCACAAATAGCGCAATCGTAAAACTGCCCGTAAATGCTTCTAAGGCGGCGATCACTCGCGAAAACCCGACTGGGATAAAGTCACCATAACCAAGGGTGGTAAAAGTCACTACGCTGTAGTAGAGGCATTCAAAAAAGAAGATAACGTTTTGTTCAAGGCTTTGCTGTAATGAAAACACCTGAAACTCTCCCGCAAAACGTAAACCAAACACATAGTAAAATATTGCACTGAAAAATATTAAACACCATGAAAAGAGAACAACCCGTAATGGGTCCTCTCCGTAACCACAAAACAGATCCACTATTTTTGAAGATAACCGATTCATAGAGCAGCGTTTCTCTTGAAAACGGCGCATGGTTAACTCTTTACGGAGATAAGGCCCTGAAAGAGTAAACAACCCTTGATGTTCACTGGTTTTACGCAGGTTTCGGTAGATCTCTTCAGCCTGCTCATAAAAGTCAATTGCTTGCTCATGATCACCGTGGGCTTCCAAAACTTTAGCGCTGTTTTCTTGGATTAGACTGTTACCAATTTTTATGTGTTCAATTTTAGTATCGGTTAACTTCACCCCTAACAGATTGCACTCTTCAAGATGGGCACAGTGGATATTAGCGCTAGAGAGATCGGCTTTCATCAAGCTCGCACGAATTAAAATAATATTAAACAGATGAGCATCACGTAAATTAGCTCGATAAAGATCAGCCCCGGTTAGATCAAATCCCTGCTTTGATCCTCTCCTTACTAAGTTCAAGCCTTCCAAATTCGCATTTTTCAAAAATATACCATGCAACATGCCACCAGCGCGCGCATGCTCTTCTAGTTTTTTCGCTGTATCGGGGGAAGATTTAGTGATTTCAGGATCGTGCCAATAGCAGTACTGTGAGGAGTGTGTCTGTGTATGACAGCGGTCACCAAGGTGATTGATATAATTACAAAGTTCATTTTTTAGCATAACACCCTCTCCCTATAATTTTTTAATTATAGGAAGATAAAAAGGATTTGCTTAAAAGCTTATACTTTTTTAGCCTGTTTTGTGAGTAATGCTTTTTGTACACAAAGAGGCGCTAATTGGCTGATGTCACCACCATGTTTAAAAACTTCTTTAACAACAGTCGAGGATATAAAGCCCGTTGAACCATTAGCGGCCAACAAAATGGTTTCTAATTTTGAGTTGAGTGCTTTATTTACCTGAGAAAGTTGTATTTCATAATCGGCATCTGTTGCACTTCGAATACCACGTATTAATGCTTGTGCTTGTTGCTCTGTTGCTAAATCAGCTAACAATCCAGAGAAAGAGATAACCTCTATGCCCTCAAGATCTTGAGTCGCCTCAGCCAACAGATCACAGCGCTGTTGTAAATCAAACAAGGTTTTTTTAGTTTCATTTCTTGCAACCGCCACCACAACCCGTTTAGCTAAATGAGAGGCACGTGTTAATAGGTCAATATGACCGTTAGTAACAGGATCAAAAGAACCAGGGAAAATGACTGTTTTCATAATAAGCGCCCCTATTTAACCACGGCATCATTAATTTTGTTTAGATCATCGCGAGCAGACTCTGCATTCCAATAAAAGCTATACCAGGGTTCAGGATTCTCTTCTGACCTAAATGTCGCTTTAGGGAATTCAATTGATATATGATTATCATTAAAAGCATAAAGTGATGCACCAATTTCAACATCACTTGCTAACCAAGCTACAATCAATAGAACCACTGGATAGGTAAAAAATAGTTTAAACATGCTACTTCCTTCTTCACTTACCAGTCAACTTCCACCTGTTTTTTGATAAGTATTTGTTTATTAAGTGCTACAAAAATTACTACTGTTTATTTGTAAAATTTGAGCAATTATCGCAAAAATAACGTTCAGTTTTCAGTAAGAAATAAAAAAACTTTTGAAAACAAGTAATTATTTTTAACAAAAAAATTAACTTTTTTTAGCCAACTAAAAGGCCTTTTTTTCTTTTAAAACTGTTCTATCTTTATCCCATCCATTCAATGCATAGGAGAAAACAGATTATGACTTATAGCAAAATAATTGTTAGTGAAGCAATGAAAAGTACCTTTCTAACCCTGGCATTATTCACACTATTTGACCTTGTAATTCAAGGGTATAGCAACTACCACAACTGGATAATTACTTTTTATATAGTACTATTTAGCCTCTATTATATCATTGCTAAGCGTTATCTGTAGACACTTTGCAAAGGTAGTATTACTTAAATGCTACCTGCTCTTCAGATTGCTTAAAAATAGCTTGCGATAAAAATGATAAAAACTCATCACCGCTACGATCATCAATCCACAAACCATCAACATAGTTGTAATGATGACCATTTTCTACAGTGGCTAACCAAACTTGGTGCAATGGTTGCTGGCGGTTAATAATTAACTTGCTACGGTTCTCAAACTCTAAAGTTAATAAACCACCGTTTTGGTCATAATCTACATCTGCCTCAGATTCTTCAATGCAATCTTCTATTATTTGATACAACTCATCTGCTAATTGTTGAAATTGACTGTCATTCATCGATCTATCTCCTTTGCTTTTACACTACGAAGTGCGATTATAGAGGGCTCAAATTATTTAACTAGGATAAGCGATGAAAAAGCTACATTTATTGTTAGTACCTATGCTTTTTTCAAGCTTATTAATTGGTTGTGGTATGAAAGGTCCACTTTATCGTGCACCAGAAACACAGCCAATTGAAAAACCACAAGCAACACCAGAAACCAAAGTTGAAGAGCAAGAAAATAAAACGTCTAAAGATGCAACTAGTAATGCGTGATTAACAACGCAGGATGCAACATCTTTATTCGCCAATAGCTCGTTCATTCTCTATTTTATAAAAAAGCAAATAAAAAGGATTTAAAATTGGATCACTTTAATTATCAAAATGATGGTCGTCTTTTTGTTGAAGGACTGCCTGTTGAAGACGTTATCGCAAAGTCAGGTACACCTGCTTACATATACTCTCGCGCAACCATTGAGCGCCACTGGAATGGCTTTGATAAGGCAGCAGGCGATCACCCACATCTTATCTGTTATGCCGTAAAAGCAAACTCAAACCTGGGTGTGTTAAATCTGATGGCACGCTTAGGATCTGGTTTTGATATCGTTTCTGTGGGTGAACTGTTACGAGTAATCCAAGCTGGCGGGGACCCTAAAAAAGTAGTTTTCTCTGGTGTTGGTAAAACTGAAGTTGAAATTGCAACCGCATTACAAGCAGGTATCTACTGCTTTAATATCGAATCTATCTCTGAACTTTACCGTATCAACGAAGTGGCAGAGAGTGTGGACCTGAAAGCACCAGTTTCAATCCGCATTAATCCAAATATTGATGCCGGTACTCACCCATATATCTCTACGGGTTTAAAAGAAAACAAATTTGGTATTGATATTGAGCAAGCATTAACAGTTTACTACTTAGCAAACGATCTTGAGTTTATTGAAGTAAAAGGTGTGGATTGCCATATTGGTTCACAAATAACTGAAGTTGCCCCCTTTATTGAAGCACTTGATAAATTACTAGTTTTAATCGATCAACTTGAAGAAAAAGGCATAAGTATTAGCCACCTTGATCTTGGAGGTGGTTTAGGTGTGCCATACGAGTCAGAAACCCCACCAGAGCCAAAAGAATACATGGATGCGGTTATCGCAAAAATGGGCGATCGTAAACTAAAACTACTGTTTGAACCTGGTCGTGCCATTATGGCCAACGCCGGTGTATTGGTTACTAAGGTTGAATTCTTAAAAATAAACGATCACAAAAGTTTTGCCATTGTAGATGCTGCAATGAATGACCTTATTCGTCCAGCCCTATACAGTGCTTGGCAAAATATCATTCCATTAAACAATAAGTTAGTGGAATCAGAAGCTCGTCCATTACGTAACTACGATATTGTTGGCCCAATCTGTGAAACCGGTGATTTCTTAGGTAAAGATCGTCAATTAGCATTAGCTGAAGGTGATTACCTAGCAGTACGTAGTGCTGGTGCATACGGTGCAACAATGAGTTCAAACTATAACTCTCGTTGTCGTCCTGCAGAAGTAATGGTTGATGGTGATAAAGCATTTATCGTTCGCGAACGTGAAGAACACAGAACATTATGGGCTGGTGAGCACGTACTACCTTAAAAAAGATAGCTACTCAGCACTTCAAAATAAGAGGTTTCTGTACTAAATTAGCTGTAAATGCTCAGAGCTAAGCCATTTTTGCTTAGTTCAAGGCGAAAAAGCACAGTTTAATGGTTTAAATGAGCATTTTTCACCACGGTTATCGTCAGATAACTGAAGCTTTAACTTGAATAAACCTTAAATGGCGACGATTCTGAGTAGTTATGAAGATAGATGGAAATATACTATAAATGAACATCCAGTTTTCAAAAATGCATGGCTTAGGAAATGACTTTATGGTCGTTGATAATGTTACGCAAAATGTTTTCCTCTCTAAAGATGCGATCCGCCGTTTAGCTGATCGTAATTTTGGTATCGGATTTGATCAGCTATTGATGGTTGAAGCACCTTACGACCCTGAGCTTGATTTTCATTACCGTATTTTTAATGCCGACGGAAGTGAAGTGGAACAATGTGGTAATGGAGCGCGTTGTTTTGCTCGCTTTGTAAAGCTCAAAGGATTAACACAAAAGCGTGTTATCAATGTGAGTACAGCAAAAGGTAAAATCCAACTTAAAATAGAGCAAGATGGCAATATCACCGTAGATATGGGCAAACCTATTTTAGAGCCGGCGAAAATCCCTTTTGAAGCTCAAAAAGAGGAAAAAACCTACATACTACGGGTTGAAGACCACACTGTTTTATGTGGCGCAGTTTCCATGGGTAACCCGCATTGCGTGGTATTAGTTGATGATATTAAAACGGCACCCGTTGAAACATTGGGACCGTTATTAGAAGTACATGAACGCTTTCCAAACAAAGTAAATGTAGGTTTCTTAGAAGTTGTCAGCCGTGATTATGCAAAATTACGCGTTTGGGAGCGTGGTGTTGGTGAAACATTAGCTTGTGGTACTGGCGCTTGCGCAGCTGCTGTTGTAGGGCAATTACAAGGTAAACTTGATACCCATTGCACGATTGAGTTACCGGGCGGAAAACTAAAATTCTTCTGGCAGGCAGGTCAAAATGTACGCATGACCGGTGCTGCTGAATTTGTATTTGATGGACAGATTCAAATCTAACCAAAAGACAGGTAGCACTACCTGTCTCTACATAAATCAATTTCATGAAATCATTGCAAAATCCTATCGAAAATTACCTTAACCACCTTGCTAGTCAACGTGGATTAAGCCCTATTACGATTAAAAACTACCAACGTAATTTAGCTGAGTTTGTTGACTTTTTTATTGAAAAACAAATTGTTGACTGGGCTAACCTAGAAAGTGATCACGTACGTTTAATGGTAAAACAGCTTAATCAAAAAGGCATTAAAGCACGCTCTATCGCAACTAAGCTCTCTGCATTACGCTCATTTTTAGCGTACCTAGTACAGAACGAGGTATTAACCTTTAATCCCGCAAAAGGCATCGCTGCACCAAAGCTCGACAAGCCACTACCTAAAAATATCTCTGTGGATGAAGTATTCCAACTATTAGATATAGATGAAAATGATCCACTCAGTTTACGTGACCATGCGATGATGGAGCTAATGTATTCATCAGGATTAAGACTTAGCGAGTTAGTTGGTATTAACTTAATAGACCTAAAACTGCGTGAAAAAGAATTGATTGTGTTAGGAAAAGGTAGTAAACAGCGCCTTTTACCCATCACCGAAACAGCGGTAGAAGCGATCAAACTTTGGTTAACAGTCCGTCCCGAATTTTGTGAATCAGGGGAGACTGCTCTGTTCACTTCTAAACTTAAAAAGCGGATATCAGTACGTAGTGTGCAAGCACGCATGGAAAAATGGGGCTTACAACAAAACTTACCTAGCCACCTTAATCCACATAAGTTACGCCACTCCTTTGCGACTCATATGTTAGAGTCAAGCGGCAACCTACGTGCGGTACAAACACTATTAGGTCATGCCGACCTATCTACAACACAAGTCTACACACACCTTGATTTTCAACATCTTGCAGAGGTGTACGATAAAGCACACCCGCGCTCTAAAAGGAAAAAATAATGAAATTTTATCGACCTTTAAAACCTTTTAAAGCAATCAGCTTTGATCTCGATGATACCTTGTATGACAACCACCCGATCATCAAAAAGGCTGAAACTGATTTTCTTGTTTACCTACAGCAAACCTACCCAGAACTGAGCGAGCTTGATGAACGTCAATGGGGTTTATATAAAAAGCACCTTGCTCGTGAATTCCCTCACTTAGTAGAAGATGTTTCTTTATGGAGACTTGAGATACTAAAGCGCATTATGACTATTTTTGGTATTGCAGAGTATAAAGCACTTGAATATGCGCCGATCGCCTTTGCTGAGTTTTTACGTTTGCGCAGCAACTTTACTGTACCGGCGGAGAGCCTTTTATTACTTAAAAATCTGGCTAAACAGTACCCTATTATTGCGATTACAAATGGCAATGTGGATGAAGAACAGATCGGTCTACATGATAAGTTTGAGTTTATTATAAAAGCAGGTAGTGGCTTTAACGCAAAACCGCAGGCAGATCTATTTATAGAAGCTGCAAGCCGATTAAATATTGAAGTAAGCGATATTTTACATATTGGTGATCATCTTATTAGCGATGTTTATGGCGCACAAAATAGTGGAGCGCAAGCCGTATGGTTAAACGAAAACAAACAATCATTAAATGGCGCAAGGTTATTACCTACGGTTGAAATTACCCAACTGGATCAACTATACTCTCTTATTACTGAATAAATAAACAGGTATTTATCTTATGGACGTTTCCTACTTAATCGATGGTTTAAACGACTTTCAACGCGCTGCAGTTTCTGCACCAGAACAAAATATGCTGGTGTTAGCTGGCGCGGGCAGTGGTAAAACACGTGTATTGACCCATCGTATTGCATGGTTAATGCAGGTAGAAAACATTCCAACCTACGGTATTTTAGCGGTAACCTTTACCAATAAAGCAGCCAAAGAGATGCGTGGTCGTATCACCGATATTTGCCCTTTTCAGATTGGTGGTATGTGGATAGGCACTTTCCATGGCATTGCACATCGCTTATTACGCTTGCACTACCAAGAAGCAGATCTGCCAGAGCAATTTCAAATCATCGATAGTGATGATCAGCAGAAAATGGTCAAACGTATTATCAAAACACTTGGCCTTGATGAGAAATACTACCCAGCAAAAGAGCTACAGTGGTATATCAACGACAAAAAAGACGAAGGTTTACGTGCTAAGCATATTGATGCTGGTTATAGTTTACAGGACAAACAGCGCCTGCAAGTTTATCAAGCCTATGAAGAAGCATGCCAATTAGCGGGATTAGTCGACTTTGCAGAATTGCTACTACGTGCTCACGAACTATTACTCAATAATCCTGCGTTATTAAGTCATTACCAAGAACGCTTTAAGCACGTATTAGTAGACGAATTCCAAGATACCAACAAACTACAATATGCCTGGCTTAATTTACTGACAGATAGTGATAACTTCTTAACGATCGTTGGTGATGATGACCAATCTATCTATGGCTGGCGTGGTGCTGATGTAGAAAATATCCAACGTTTCTTAAAAGAAAAAAATAATCCAGTGACGGTTCGCTTAGAGCAGAACTACCGCTCTACTGGGCACATCCTAAATGCATCAAACCAATTAATTCAAAATAATAGTGATCGTCTAGGCAAAGAATTATGGACCAGCGGTGAAGATGGCGAACCTATCGCTATTTATAGTGCATTTAATGATTACGATGAAACACGTTATGTGACTTCACAAATTCAAGCATGGGAACGTGACGGTAATAAACTCTCTGATTGCGCCATTTTATACCGTAGTAATGCACAATCACGTCTCTTTGAAGAACAATTTATGGCCCATCAATTGCCATACCATATTTATGGCGGACAACGCTTCTTCGATCGTTTAGAAATTAAAGACAGTATCGCTTATCTACGTTTGATGAACAATCACCAAGATGATGCTGCTTTTGAGCGTATCGTTAATAAACCTAAACGTAAAATTGGTAATACCACACTTGATAAGATTCGCCTTTGCGCTCGAGAGCAAGGTTATACCATGTGGCAAGCTAGTGTTTACCTGCTTGAAAACAAACAACTCAGTGCGGGTGCACGCAGTTCATTGAGTGGTTTTATCGAATTAGTTGAACGCTTTAAAAGTGAGACCTCCGAATTACCACTTTTTCAAATGGTGGATCACATCATTGCCCACTCAGGTTTAAAAGCAATGTTTCAAGCAGAGAAAGGCGAAAAATCACGCAGTCGTATTGAGAATCTACAAGAGCTTGTTTCTGCCACTAAAGGGTTTGTTATTCCAGAAGAAGAGCAAGAGATGGATGAGCTCACCGCTTTTCTAGCTTATGCAGCGTTAGAGTCGGGTGATAACCAAGCCGATGAGTTTGAAGATGCTGTACAACTGATGACAATGCATTCTGCTAAAGGGTTAGAATTCTCACAAGTGTTTATGGTTGGTGTTGAAGAAGGCATGTTTCCTGGGCAACGATCTACAGAAGATGAAACACGCTTAGCAGAAGAACGTCGTCTTTGTTATGTAGGTATGACACGCGCGATGAAAAAATTAACTATCTGTCATGCAGAAAGTCGTCGCTTATATGGCCAAGAAAAATTCCATTCCGCTTCTCGATTCATCGCAGAACTGCCTGAACAAGATATTCAGTTTATCCGTAAAAAAGCACAAGTAAAACGGATGCAACAAGCACCTGTAAAATCAATGCCTTTTAAAGGTGAAAGCCAAGATGTTCAAGGCTTTAAACTAGGCCAGCAAGTCAAACACGTTAAATTTGGTGAAGGCACAATCATTGCACAGGAAGGAAGTGGAGAAAATAGTCGACTGCAGGTGCATTTCTCTGACGTTGGTAGTAAATGGTTAATGACCGCTTACGCGCGTTTAGAAACAATATAGGTAATATTATTAATACACTGTCGTAGCTCAATATTATGAATTACGACTATGCCCCCCTCTCTTTTAGTGAATGTTTTCTTTGAGTAACTTCACTTTTTATCAATATTTACTCGCTACATCCACGTAAACCATCTAACTCATTGATCTTATTAAAATGATAAAAATCGACTTAATTTGCTTTACAAAAAAAGTGTATTACAAATCATACTTTTAATATATTTTGATGTTTATTTGTACATAAACGTAAGAAAAGTAACTACGCTTTAAAGGGTCAAGGATAAACTTTCCCAAGGAGCAAAAGATGCGTTTCAAACCAATCAAAGAGTTTTTGGCATATATTGAAGAGTGCCATATTGCACTCGCCGATCTCTATCTTCGCTTAAGCTTGGAAGCTACTGATGAAAAGGTGAAACTACTACTCGATTTCATGCGTAATAAAGAGCAACTATCTTATTGTCATCTACATGAATATGCACAACAAGCTCCAGCTAGCCTACTGGAAACATGGTTAGATAACATTTTTGACCAAAGTTTCCCAATGAAGTGCGAGTTAATGCAAGCGCAACCAGATTTAGCTATTGAGGATGTCGTCGCACTTGCAATGAAACTCGATATGCAACTCATTGAGTTAATGCAAACAGCCGCTTATAACTCTCCTACTGTTGAGGCAGAAGTCGCATTGGAAAACCTTAGCAACCAAGAAGAAGAGACGTTGCACCAAGTCGTTATTGCCAGCCATGAATTTGAATTCATGTAATTGAAAAACAGAGAGCTAAGTCATTTAGGCCTTGGCTCTAAGCGTTTGCTAACTCTATAAATTAAAAGTGCATAAAATCACCAACTGCGAGCCCCCTTTCCCCTAGTTTTCCCTGCCGATAAATTGTAGAATTCCCTCTTTATTATTAGTCCGTATCAATTGGTGAATTATCTATGAAAGCTTTTATCCAGCAACAACTCGAACAAGCGATTGTTTCCCTTAAAGAACAACAAATCGTTCCACAGGATATTCAACCACGCATTGCAATTGATCGCACTAAAGATAAGTCACACGGTGACTTTGCAAATAACCTAGCATTAATGCTAGCAAAACCAGCTAAGCAAAACCCACGTGCTTTAGCTGAGTTGATTGTTAAAAATTTACCTGCATCAGATCTTATTATTAAAACTGAAATTGCAGGTCCTGGTTTTATTAACTTCTTTATCAATCCAAATTACCTAGAGAAACAGATTGATAGCGCTTACGAAAATGCGCGTTTAAACGTTGAGCTAGTAGAAGACCCACAAAATATCGTGATTGACTACTCTTCTCCTAACCTTGCAAAAGAGATGCATGTAGGGCATTTACGTTCAACAATTATCGGTGATGCGGTAACACGGACTCTAGAGTTTCAAGGTCAAAATGTTATTCGCCAAAACCACGTAGGTGATTGGGGAACACAGTTTGGTATGTTACTGGCCTACATGGAAGAGTTACACGCTCAAAATGTAGAAATTTCAAAAAACCTTTCAGATTTAGAAGTGTTTTACCGTGCAGCAAAAGGCCGTTTTGATGAATCTGAAGATTTTGCCAACCGTGCACGTTTCCTTGTTGTTGAACTGCAAAGTGGTAACGAAGAGTGTTTAACACTTTGGAGAGAGTTTAAAGATATCAGTATCTCTCACTGCCAAGAGGCTTACCAACGCTTAGGTGTGAGTTTAGGCCTTGAAGATATTCGTGGTGAAAGTGCCTACGATAAAGATCTAGCGGTGGTAGTCAGTGATTTAGATAAAAAAGAGTTATTAAAAGAGAGCCAAGGCGCTAAATGTGTCTTTTTGGATAGCTTTAAAAATAAAGAGGGCGAGCCTCTTCCTGTTATCATCCAGAAAAAGGATGGTGGTTTCCTTTACGCAACGTCAGACTTAGCGGCTATCCGTTACCGTCAATCAGAGTTAAATGCTGATCGTGCACTCTATTTTGTAGATGCTCGCCAAGGTTTGCACTTCCAACAAGTCTTTGAGGTGGCACGTCAGGCTGAATTTGTTAAACCTGAAACAACACTTGAACATATGCCATTTGGCACAGTAATGGGCGAAGATGGTAAACCATTCAAAACGCGTGCAGGTTCAACACCTAAACTTGCAGATCTACTGACTGAAGCTGAAGAGCGTGCTTACGAGCTAGTAAAAGAGAAAAACCAAGATATGCCTGAAGGTGAACTTCGCCATATCGCTTCCGTTGTAGGCATTGCTTCTGTTAAGTATGCTGATCTATCTAAAAACCGTACTAGTGATTACACCTTTAGCTTCGATAGCATGCTAAGTTTTGAAGGTAATACAGCACCTTACCTATTGTATGCTTACACTCGTGTTGCAAGCATCTTTAATAAAGCTGATATTTCAATGGATAGCATCACAGTTGACGTTGCATTAACAGAAGAGAAAGAGAAAGATCTAGCAAACAAACTGATGCAGTTTAATGAGATTGTTAATCAAGTTGGTAAACAGGGTATGCCACACTTCCTATGTGCTTACCTATTTGAATTAGCAGGGCTATTCTCTAGTTTTTATGAAGCATGTCCGATCCTTATTGCTGAAACAGAAATACAAAAACAAAGTCGCCTGAAATTAGCAGCTTTAACAGCAAAAACATTAAAACAGGGTTTATCACTACTAGGCATTAATACTTTAGAGCGCATGTAATTATGGCAACTTCGAATAGACGAAAAAAAAGCACTTCAGTAAAAAAAGATCGACGCAAAGCGCCACAACGGCCTAAAAAAGGAAAGCAAGGTTTCCCTTTTGTTGCAGTTGCTATCGCTATTTTACTCAGTGCATTTATCGGCTATTTTATGTTTGCAGTTGAAAAACCAGAGGTTATTAAACCAGTGGTTCAACAAACTGTTAAAAAAGAGGAGTTGTTACCTGAAAAACCACAACCTAAATGGCAATACGAAGAGTCATTGCCAAGCAAAGAGGTTGTGGTTGATATCCCTGAAGAGAAAAAGAATACACGCCCTTACCAGATGCAATGTGGCTCTTTCAAAAAACAGGGGGATGCTGAGTCATTAAAAGCACGTATCGCTTTTCAAGGTTTGAATAGTATTATTAAAAAAACGGGATCATGGTATCGCGTTATTTTAGGCCCATACGATAGAAAGCGCTTAGCAGAGAAAGAGCGTCATAAGTTACAACGCGCAAAAATTAACGGCTGCCAAATTTGGTATTGGCGTTAACTGATTTATTTATAAGGGTAAATGATAATTTACCCTTTTCTATTTTTTACTCCCTTGAAATCCCCATCTCTCCCCCCTATATCTATCAGATACATTTCAATGAACAGGTAATTTAAAATGACAACTATTGTTTCAGTTCGTCGTGGCAACCAAGTGGTTGTTGGCGGTGACGGTCAAGTTTCTCTCGGTAATACGGTCATGAAAGGTAATGCACGTAAAGTGCATCGTTTATACAACAATAAAGTTATCGCAGGTTTCGCTGGCGGCACTGCAGATGCATTTACTTTATTAGAACGATTCGAAGCCAAGTTACAAGCACATCAAGGTAACTTAGAACGCGCAGCTGTTGAGTTAGCTAAAGATTGGCGTACCGATAAGATGTTACGCAAATTAGAAGCATTATTAGCCGTTGCTGATGAAAAGCATTCTTATATTATTACAGGCAATGGAGATGTTGTCCGTCCTGAACATGATCTTATCGCAATCGGCTCTGGTGGTAATTTTGCACAATCAGCTGCATTGGCACTATTAGAAAATACAGACTTAGACGCAAAAACAATTGTAGAAAAAGCATTAAAAATTGCAGGTGATATCTGTGTATTCACCAATACCAATCAAACTATCGAAGTGATTGATTTTGATAGCAATGAAAATAGCGATAAATAGGATAAAAACATGTCAGATTTGACTCCAAAACAGATAGCTCATGAACTAGATCGCCATATTATCGGACAAAGTAAAGCAAAGCGTGCTGTAGCAATCGCGTTGCGTAACCGCTGGCGCCGTATGCAACTTGACGAAGATATTCGTCAAGAAGTCACGCCTAAAAACATTTTGATGATCGGTCCAACCGGTGTTGGTAAAACAGAAATTGCACGTCGTCTTGCTAAACTTGCAAATGCGCCGTTTATTAAAGTAGAAGCGACTAAATTTACCGAGGTAGGTTATGTTGGTAAAGAAGTGGAAACGATTATCCGCGACCTTGTTGACGTAGCTATTAAAATAACGCGCGAACAAGAGATGGAAAAAGTAACAGCAAAAGCTGATGATCTTGCAGAAGATAAAGTGTTAGATATTCTCATTCCACCTGCTAAAACCAGTGGCGAATGGGATACTAGTGGCGACACAGTTGAAGAAGGCGCTGCACGTCAATCATTCCGTAAAAAATTACGTGAAGGTAAGCTAGACGATAAAGAGATAGAAGTTGACGTTCCAGCACCACAAGTGGGGGTTGAGATCATGGCACCTCCTGGTATGGAAGATATGACTAATCAACTACAGGGTATGTTCCAAAACCTATCGGGCAAAGGCGAAGTTAAAAAACGCAAAATGAAAATTAAAGATGCGTTAAAAGCAATTGCTGAAGCAGAAGCTGCAAGTCTCATTAATCAAGAAGACCTAAAAGAGCGCGCTATTTTTGCAGCAGAAAATAACGGCATTGTTTTCATCGATGAGATCGACAAAATCTGTAAACGTGGTGATAGCAGCGGCCCAGATGTTTCACGTGAGGGTGTACAACGTGACTTGTTACCGTTAATTGAGGGGTCAACCGTTAGCACTAAACACGGTATGGTGAAAACAGATCATATGTTATTCATTGGATCTGGTGCATTCCAAGTAGCAAAACCTTCTGATTTAATTCCAGAGCTACAAGGTCGTATGCCAATTCGCGTAGAGCTAGAAGCACTCAAAGAAGAAGACTTAGCACGTATTTTGACTGAGCCTAAAGCATCACTTAGCGAACAATACCAAGCATTGCTAGCAACAGAAGGTGTTAATATCGAATTCACTCAAGATGGTATCGATAAAATTGCTAAATCAGCATGGCATGTAAATGAAACAACTGAAAATATTGGTGCTCGTCGTTTACATACTTTGATGGAACGTATCATGGATGAACTATCTTATGATGCAGACGATCGTAAAGGTGAATCGATCTCAATTGATGCTGATTACGTTGCAAATGCACTTGATGAAGTAATAGAAAACGAAGATTTAAGTCGTTATATTCTATAATTACTAGACTTTAAGCCTTAAATTAAAAGCCGCTAATAATTTTATTAGCGGCTTTTTTATGTAATAAAATTAATAAATTCATATCCACTTTAATCCCTTCCAATGCAGGCACTTGCTTGGACCGCTTTATCGCCCACACAAAGCACAAAAACAACAAAAGATAATCAAGTAAACAACACAACTGCCGACAAAGTAGTGAATGACAACTTTCGAGGGTAAACATATGCGTATTAGTGATGCCAATATTAAGTTATGGTCTAGTAGTGAAAAAAGCAACAGTAGAACTCAATACAGTAAACAAGTAACAACTTCGATTGAAGAAACAGACCCACAAGCAAGGGTTATCGGCTCGCTGCAAGAGTTAAACCTTACCTATAACGCACGATACCTTGCCAAAAAACAATTACAAAGCAGCAGTACAAGCGAGATAACTTCGGCTGATAAAAACTCACTCACTAAAATAAGTAATGATCAGGCAATCACTGAAATCGTATCAAGTGTTTTAAGCAAAGAGATTAACCTCTTCAATAGCCAGTTTTCATTCAACAACGATTTAATGTTAAGCAGCACAAACAATAATGAACAGCTACTAATAGATACAAATAACAACTTAGCCTTCACTGATAATAAAATAACAACAAATACAACATTATCAGGGCAGTTATCAATGCAATTTGAAGCTTATGAATTAGTGCAAGAAACAGAAGAGATGCAAGTTAGAGCCATGGGAGAAGTAGTACTAGAGGATGGTCGCTCTATTGATTTTGCACTAGAGCTGAATATGCAACGTTCATTCGAGCTAGAACAAAATTTAAAATCAAGTTTGAATACAAGAATATTAAAAGATCCCTTAGTCATTAACTTAACAGGGGCACCAGTAGAGTTAACAGAGAGCAGCTTTCAATTTGACATAGATAGTGATGGACAACAAGATGAAATATCTTTTGTGCGACCAGGAAGTGGCTTATTAGTGTTAGATATAAATGAGGATGGTGTGATTAATAATGGCTCTGAACTATTCGGGGCAAACACAGGGCAAGGTTTTGCGGAATTAGCGCAATATGATTCGGATGCTAACCTCTGGATCGATGAAAATGATCCTATTTTCGAAAAACTGCAAGTCTGGACTAAAGATGAACAGGGTAACGATAGCCTGGTCAGTTTAAATGACGCAGGTGTCGGTGCAATATATTTGGGTTCAACAGCAAGTGAATTTGACTTAACCGATGATCAAAACCAATTATTAGGCAAGGTACAACGTAGCGGAGTATTTTTAAAAGAAAATGGTGAAGTATCGAGTATTCAACAAATTGATTTAGCAAAACATGATACCTCCACAACCGATAAACAATTAGAGAATACATTTTCTCAATTATCAGAGCAGTTCGATGGCAATGCTACAGTACAAAACTCGAATAATGAATTGCCTTTAGCGCCAGCTGAAGCGAGTGATAACATATTGCTAGCTGAGTCTGCTTTAGAGTTAGCAACTAATAATGACAATGATGCAGTATTGCCTTTAGAGGTAGCAACTAATAATGACAGCGTTGCAATACTGCCTATAAAAGAAAAAATTGAAAAAGTACAAGAGATCATTGCTCGGCAAGAAGTTAAATCACAAACCGAAACCGTAGTAATTAAAAAAACATTAGAAGAAGAAAAACCAACGATCACACAACCTAAAAAAGAAAAACTAAGTTATGCAAGTAAAGACGCAATAGATCGTTTAAACCAATTATCAGAAAGCTTAGATAATTATAAACAGGAACAGCAAATAAAACATGATAGGTTAAATAGCTTATTGGATAGTTTAAAAGAAAACCGTAAAACACTTGAAGAATATCGACATACTAAAAGTAATATATATCAGGGTATGAGAAAACCAACAAATGATGAATAGATATGTATCAGTAATTTGTTATATCCGTGAAGCACAGGCCTAATTTGGGCCTTATTGGTTTAGCAAGTTTGGTGATGTAAAGTCGTCTCAGAGCTCCTCCCACAGTTCGCACTATACTATTACATGATTTGTTACAGCCTACGACAGACTCTTAACTTTCCTATGTAGACCAGCTCAGCCCATTAATCACAGACATAAAAAAACTGTCGACATCAGTCAACAGGGTTCGTTCGGGTATTTATGGATTAGCAAGCTTGGCGATGGGTGGATATTGCTCATAAGCCATCGCTACGCGATGTTCGCCCTACAATCACTATACGCATTGAATAGTCATATATTGAAGCTTCTCAGAAATGATTATTAATCGTTTCTTTCTCTACAATACCCTAACACTAAATTTCAGATATAAAAAAACCCTGTCGACGTTAGTCAACAGGGTTCGTTTAATTGGGCGCTTGGCGATGACCTACTCTCACATGGGGAAACCCC
>Ga0105355_10001262_pt1 | contig 23365 bp, 22 predicted proteins | sample GOMGulsemesocosm_2_FD_83508 | JGI IMG/M metagenome (GOLD analysis project Ga0105355, IMG submission 83508) | Methane-oxidizing microbial communities from mesocosms in the Gulf of Mexico - GOM9C Gulf of Mexico | ecosystem: Environmental > Aquatic > Marine > Cold seeps | place: Gulf of Mexico...
AGGGGCGCCTGATAGATCGGGAAAAGCACCGGGTATTAGTCGCGCCGCACCCCTCGCCGCTGTCCGCATACCGTGGATTTTTAGGCTGTGGGCACTTTTCAACTATTAATAGGCTATTACTGGAACAGGGGCACGAGCCTATAGACTGGCAAGTACACTAGTACACAGCTACGCCCATTTAGTGGTTAGACGTACCGAGTTTTCGGCGTGAAGGTCGTTGCGGGCGGACCGATGCGAGCAGGTAAAAGTTACTCTTTTTCTATTGTAGAAAGGCCATTGCGGCTTCCATATCGGCGGATAAATCGTCCGATTCCTCGGCATTCACTGCTGGCGATAAGCCCAGTCGGTCAAAGGCGCTAATTGCGGTCCAGTCCATTTGCGTGAAGGCATTATCACTACCGATATAACTCTGTAAATTGGCCACCATTACCACGTCGGCATAGTCAACCCGTTCGGGGCAGCGGGCAAAGTTCACATGTTCCACGGGCACTATTTGCAGCAGGGCTGGGAAATCCCATTCCTGTAGTATTTTCCTGCCAATTTCAGCGTGAGCCTGTTCGATTAATTGGGTGAGTATCGCCGGGTTTTTTAGCAATTTCCGATGGTCTTCGGCGAAGGTGAGAATGGGCAATACACCAATTTTATGCACCAGTCCTGCGAGTGTGGCTTGGTCGGGTTTTAGCTTGGTATAGTGTCTGGCCAAAACATGGCTAATACCCGCCACTTCGGTGCTGCGGGCCCAGGTCTCGCGTAAGTGCTGGTCGACAATATCCGAGGTGGCCTGAAACATCTGCTCCATTGCCAAACCGGTGGCAAGATTGGCGGTATATTCTATCCCCAGTCGGCTCACGGCCATTTTCAGGTCTTCGATTTCTCGATTGGCGCGCAACAGTGGGCTGTTAGTGACTTTGATAATACGAGCGGTTAGCGCCGCATCGTTGGTGATGACGTCCGACAACATTTGGATGTTGATATTTTCGTCGTTGGCTGCCTCCCTCACCTGCAGGGCAACTTCAGGCAGAGTTGGAAGAACCAGTTGATTACTTTCAATAGAGCTGATTATTCGCTCTTTAATTTGCTGAATTATATCGCTCATTACTCGGGTTTAAATCCTATCTGATTGATGAGAGCACACTTAGAAGTAGTGGTCGCGGTATCTTATTTATCGCATCGAGCATTATCGTCTGGGCGGTTTACAGCTATCGACTACGCTAATTCAATCCCAGCTACTGGTTTCGATCTGTCAATCTCAGCTTGCGACAATCACGGTGTTATTGATGACTGTATTGCTGCATTGGTCGGTCCAATAAGAGTATTAACCCTAGTCCGCTATAGTATAGGGCAAAGACAGTATTTTCACTGCGGTGTTTTCATTTATTTCCCCCAGTTTGCTGTCGGCATCGAAGTCTGTGCTTGCCGGTTGCAACAGTACATTATCTGCTTCCACATTGGCCCGAGTTATTACCGCCAGGGCTTCACTGCGGCCCGGGGTAGTGGTGATACAGTTAACAATTTTACCTATGCTCTGATCGGTGCCGGCGCTATACAAGTCATCCCCTGGCTGAGCTCGCTCGCCGGGTAGGGCAACGCGGTACATATGCCGCTTCAATTTCCCCTTGTATTGCATACGGGCAATAACTTCCTGTCCGGTATAACAGCCCTTGGTAAAACTAATAGCTCCGGTACGGTGGAAATTGAGCATTTGCGGTATAAACAACTCTGAGGTAGCCGCGCTTACTTCTCCTTGGCCTTGACGAATAATCGCGAGTTGCCAGTACTGAGCGCTTGTTAGTGTGTGATTGCTGCTGAGTTGGGGCCATAGCAGGGGCAGTTGCGCCGTTGGTATCCAGCACTCGAAGACACTGGCGCGCTCGTCCAGCTGCACTACCACTACGCCATCGTGACTGATGGAACGGTGTTTGCCCCCGGGAAGGGTGCCAAATAGGCCTTCGATAGTGGCACCGGCACAGGCCCCAGATAATCCGATGGCGGTGTAATCTTCGCTGGCGTTGCGCTGTGTCGCTTTGGAGAAGGCTATATATTTGCTAATAGCATCGGCGGTACTGGCAACCAGGTCCAGGCGCATGCGCAGTAAGTGGTGGTGAGGGTCACAAGCAATTAAGAAGCTGCTAATTATACGACCCTTGGGTGTGCAAAATGCCCCCAGTTGAGCGCAGTTGTCATTCACCGTGTCTAGATCGCAGGTCGTTTGCCCCTGTAAAAATGTCGTCGTATCCGGGCCCTCAATCGCTAAGAATCCGTAATAATCCAACACTGCGATTGAATCCAGTGGGTTCTGCTCGCCGGTGGGAGCCTGCGGCTCCGCAGTCCTCAGCTGGGCGTTGATTGACTGGAAAAATGAAAGTTGTTCTGTGTTCATGGGTATTTGATTCGCCTAGTTGCAGTGCGCCTTATTCTAGGGCTTTACACTAGCGCTGTCAGTAGCGTTGGGGCTTTTGTTCATATCCGCAGTGAGCGATTCGGGCTATACTGCCGTTTTTTTAAAGGGCGCGACAAAACGCTATGATTTCAGATCCCGAGTACAAGAGGATTCGCTGGGCCAGTCGGCGGGGCATGTTAGAGTTAGACCTTATTTTGGTGCCGTTTTTTGACAGCTGTTTTTTAGAGCTTAGTGAGGGGGATCAGCAGCGCTATATTGAGCTATTGGAGGGCGAAGACACAGACTTATTTGACTGGATGCTGGGCCGTAAGCGACCCAGTGACCCCGAGCTACTGATCATCGTTGATAAAATTCTGCAATTTTCTAGACGAAGCCAGCTGGCCGAATAAACTCGGATCACTAGCCCGACTCAAGGGAGTGAGTGCGGTTTATGAAGAGTACCGAACTGTCCTTTTCGCTGGTGTTAAAACGCTCCCGTTGGATGGTGGCCTATGTGATGTTGCTATACAGTGGGCTGATCGTTGGGTTGTGGTATTTACCGCTGCCAACTGCTTGGCAATGGCTGGCGCTGTTGCTACTGCTGGTATGCTGCTATCGAAGTTGTCGGGCTAGGATGTCGCTTGCGGTGGACTTTTTACAGTACCGCCAAGGAAGCTGGGGTATTATTCGTGGCGGGGTCAGTGTGCCGATCGAGCTCCGGGGTCTGACCGTCTGGCCCTGGTTGATCGTACTGAACTACCGGCTGGAGCAGTGCCGCTGGGAACAATCGCTGGTATTGTTTGACGACAGCGCTAGGCCAGACTCACTGCGACAGTTGCGGGTTATATTGCGACACTTGCCGCTGTAGCCACATGCGGTATGAGCCCATTGGCATACTTAAAAGTCTCCGGGCACCAAAATAGTATCTTCTGCCACTAGCCGTTGCTCTGGATAATCCAGCGTGTAGTGCAGGCCTCGGCTCTCCTTGCGGGACATCGCCGAGCGAATAATCAACTGGGCTACAGTGGCCAAATTTCTCAATTCTAACAGGTCGTTACTCACTTTGTAGTTGCGGTAGTACTCGGAAATTTCCTGTTGCAGTAATTCCGCGCGGCGCAGTGCCCGTTGTAGGCGTTTGTCAGTTCGTACAATGCCGACGTAGTCCCACATAAAACGGCGCAGCTCGTCCCAATTGTGAGCGATAACTACATCCTCATCGGAGTCTGTGACCTGTGACTCGTCCCATTTTTGCACCGCTACCGGTGCCGGTGCGCTGTTGATCTGGGCCATAATATGGGCGGCGGCGGAGCTGCCGTAGACCATGCACTCTAACAGCGAATTACTGGCCATGCGGTTGGCGCCGTGTAGACCGGTAAAAGAGGTCTCGCCAATGGCGTAGAGATTGGCAATGTCGGTCAAACCCTGGTGATTAACCATTACACCACCGCAGGTATAATGGGCTGCCGGCACCACGGGAATGGGGTCCCGGGCGATATCGATACCCAGTTCAAGGCAGCGGGCCTTTACCGTGGGAAAGTGGTGCAGTAAAAAATCGGGGGATTTGTGGCTGATATCCAAGTACACACAGTCACTGCCCAAGCGCTTCATCTCGTGGTCGATGGCCCGCGCCACGATATCCCGTGGTGCGAGCTCGCCGCGGTGATCGTAGCGATCCATAAATCGCTCGCCGTTGGGTAGTAATAATTTGCCACCCTCGCCGCGAATGGCCTCGGTGATAAGAAAGGACTTGGCCTGGGGGTGGTACAAACAGGTCGGGTGAAACTGATTGAATTCCATGTTGGCAACGCGGCAGCCAGCGCGCCAGGCCATAGCAATACCGTCACCGCTGGCGCCGTCGGGATTGCTGGTATACAGATATGCTTTGCTGGCACCACCTGTGGCGAGTACCACAAACTTAGCTTGAAATAGGTCGACATGGTCGGTGTTTCTGTCTAGTACATAGACACCCTGGCAGCGATTGGCCCTCATCACCAGATCGACAGCAACACGTTGCTGATAGAAGGTGATGTTGTCAGCCTCCAATGCGCGTTTACTGAGCGTTTCAGACACTGCGCGGCCGGTGGCATCGGCACTGTGAATGATGCGCCGCTGACTGTGTCCGCCCTCCTTGGTGAGATGGAAGGATTGCTCGGGGTCTGCGTTACGACTGAATTCGACCCCGTTTTTTACCAGCCAGTCGATCATCTTGCGGCTATTTTTAACGGTAAAATTGACCGCGTCTGGGTGGCATAAATCGCCGCCGGCGTTGAGCGTGTCCTCTGCATGGGCCTCGATACTGTCTTCATCGTCTAGCACCGCAGCAATGCCGCCCTGCGCATAATAGGTTGCTCCCTGGTTCATGTCTCCTTTGCAGATGACGGCGATGTTCAGGCTGTTGTCAAGTTGCAGGGCTAGTGTGAGCCCTGCAGCGCCACTGCCGATGACGACTACATCGTGCTGAAAGTGTTGGCTCATATCGATCGGTCTGCTATCTGTTGGGTAGGTGCCGGGGTTGGCGTCTGTGTCCCGGTCAAAAAATTCGCTCATTGATCGCGGGCTAGTATAGACTGGCGCAGGCTTGTTGGCACTGGTGTGGGGGGTAAAATTTAGCCCAATATTGGCAAAGCGGTGATTAAAATGATCTTATTGTGATTGTGGTGCGCTGAACAGGCAATGCAGCACTTTAATAGATGATGTAACAATACGCAAAAGCGGCATTCACAGCTTGTATTATGCCACTAGCACAATGTTTTAGATGAAAGGGTAAGCGGATTTGAACGCGATGGTAGTCTGTACAAGACGAGAGCGATTAACGGTAAGTACTGGCCACCAGGTCCGGGTGCGCTAATGGCTGTCTTGCAAGCGAGGGATCAGCTTTCAGATCAACAATTGGTCGAGCGCGTTCAAAAAGGTGACAACCGGGCCTTTGACTTGTTGGTATTGAAGTATCAGCACAAAATCATGGGGCTTATATCCCGCTATGTACACGATAGTGCTGAGATTGAAGACGTTGCCCAAGAAGCCTTTATCAAGGCCTATCGCGCACTGCCCAGGTTTAGGGGTGACAGCGCCTTTTATACTTGGTTATACCGAATAGCCATCAATACAGCAAAAAATTATCTAGTGGCCCGTAGTCGCCGGCCTCCCGGTAGAGATGTTGATGTAGAGGATGCCGAGCATTACGATTCTGGCACTTTACTGCGGGATGTAGAAAATCCCGAAAATGTTCTGTTTGGAAATGAGCTGAAACTTGTGGTTGAGTCTGCTATCAAAGCATTGCCAGAAGATTTACGCACCGCGTTAACATTGCGGGAATTCGATGGTCTAAGTTACGAAGATATCGCCGATGTGATGGAGTGTCCGGTGGGTACGGTTCGCTCGCGCATTTTTCGCGCGAGGGAAGCCGTAGAAAAACAAGTGCAGCTGCAACTAGAAGGGGGGCAGCCAGCTCAGCCCGGGGCGGATCGTAACAACAAGATCTCCAAAATTGTGAAAACGATGAAATTGGTGAAATGACGCCGGGTGAAATACATTGCAAAGATTAACTAGCTAATGCGACGTGTTTCAGTATGTACTCAACTGTTGCGCCACCCGATAATTGTCGGCTGCGTTCGACTTCAAACACACAGAAGTATGCTAGAGGTAGTTTATGAGTGAACAGTTACGTGAGTCCGTGTCGGCACTAATGGACGGAGAGGTCGATGATTTAGAAATGCGTCGGCTGCTAACTGAGGATAATGCTGAGCAGGTACGCAATACCTGGTCTCGCTACCAGTTATTGCGGGAGTCGCTGCGGGGAAGTGACGAGCATCATCGTTTCGTTAACTTAGACGTATCTCAGCGAGTTAGCGCCGCGATTGCCTGTGACTCATCGCCTAGCCAGCGCGCCGAACCCTCCTCCTGGGTGAAAGCCGTCAGTGGTTTCGCGGTCGCAGCCTCGGTGACTAAAGCAGTCAGTGGATTCGCAGTCGCAGCCTCGGTGACTGTTGCAGTGATAGTCGGTGTGCAGGGGGTAAAACCCGTCTCCGGCGGCTATAACGACATTGCCAGCGCTACTAATTCTGCAAAGCGCAGTACGGTAGCGCCCTCGCCACAGGTATCGAGCCGGGTGTACGCCCCTTCCGATGCGGCCAGTACAGTTAGTTATCAAGATCGTGTAGGGTCGGCCTCTGGTCGGCGTAGCGTCCCGTCGGTAGGCCCCCGAGCGACCAGTCAGGTAGTAGCTGATCTAGAGGCACAAAAACGGCTAGAGCGTTATATGTTACGCCACACCGAGGGGGCGGCGCTGAATAATGGGCAGGGTATGATATCGTATGCTCGAATAGCGCCTTCAGAGTCCCCTTAGTCATGTTCTCAGTGATACATACACTGCTCAGCGCAGGCGCCAAAATTTCAGCGGCGGCAAAGGGTTTCAGGTCGAGTACATCGTCGCTACACAAACCCCGAGTATTGCCTTTCGTGCCCTTTAGCTGGTTGAGTTCGGCTATGGGTGGTATGACATTCCGGCGGTATCGGCAGTTGATCCCGTTGTGTTCAGTGGTGTTTTTTGTCCTGCTTTCGCCGCCAACAATGGCGGGAGTTGAGGTGTACGATCTGATTAATAAGATGTCCCACAGCTATCGGGAGTTGAACTACCAGGGGGTGTTCAGCTTTCAGCAGGGCAGTGAGCTCCACTCGCTAAAAGTGTCCCATGCTATTATTGATGGTGAGGAGTTTGAGCGTCTTGAGCATTTGGATACTACTCAAGGTGACATAATTCGTCGTGGCCACGATCTGAATTGCAATCATCCTGGGCATCAGATGCTGCGACTACTATCCCATCAGTTTGATGCTGGTGCGCCGATGGCAGCGTCTGCGGCGGTGAAAATTACGGATTATTATCAAATTATGCAGGTCGGGAGCAGTCGCGTCGCGGGTCGGGAAGCCCGAGATATTCTATTGAGCCCCAAGGACCAGCATAGATTTACTCATCGATTGTCCCTCGACCGAGAAACCGGCCTGCTATTGAAGTCTGTGCTGCTGGCTGCGGACGGCAGCGTGTTGGAGCAGTTTCAGTTTGTCGATATCACAGTCGGTCCGTCACTGGCTAGGGCCTTTTTTGAGCTAGACGCCCGTACGCAGGCTGTTACCTATGTAGACCAGTCTGCTTCACAGCACAATTCCGCGGCTCTTAATAGTAGTGTTTGGGTTGTTCGGTGGGTGCCGCAGGGTTACCTTTCAGTTGCGGCCTCCGAGGATATGGCGACGTTTACCGACGGTCTTTCCGCTTTTTCGGTGTTTCTAGAAGCCATCGAAACCCACGCCGCTACCGGCGGAGGCCACAGCCAGCGGGGCGCAACTATTGCCTATTCTGCGTCTACGGTGTTAACTGGGCGCCCCTATCGAGTCACCGTGGTAGGGGAAATTCCCCGGGACACTGCGCAGAAGATCGCCACGTCGGTAGCGCTTCAGGTAGTAGCAACACCCTGAGTGTTTTCCTCGTGGCTCGCCTGCACTGGTAATAGCTTGGTTGGTGCATGCCGTCGTGATAATATCGCGGTTTTATCTTGTTCTATCCAGATGACCGAATTGATGACCTCAGAGCACACTATTGTAGAGCCAGGGCGCATTGTTGCTATCGAGGCGGGGGCGGCCTGGGTTGAAACACAGCGCAACAGTACCTGTAGTAGCTGCTCGGCACAGAAGGCCTGTGGTCACGGGCTGATCAACGCCAATAGCAATCGCGGTAGCCATCGGGTGTTAGTGACGTTGGATGAGGGCGATAATAGTCGGTATGTTGTCGATGAAGTGGTAGAGCTCACCATCGATGAGGCGCAACTGGTACGTGCGGCGCTGCTAATGTATTTGTTGCCGTTGCTGGGTCTGCTAGTGGGTGCCTCTCTAGGGGCGGCAGTGGGCCCCGGCGATCTTAGTGCCGTAATTGGGGCGATGGCCGGCTCCGTGTTGGCGGTGTATGTGGTGAGTCGGTTTGGCGTGGCGGGTCAGGCTCGTTTTGGGCCCCGGTTGCGACCAGTACCTAGTGACTGAGTTGCGGTGTTATTGCCGGGGGCTATTCGAGGGCCCCGGATGTCTATATCCCATTTTTAATTATTAATAACCTTTCTGTGTCGCTCTTAACATAGCGCACTTGCGCCCTTTCCTGTAAAATACGCCGTTGATTTGCCATTGGGTCTTGCCGCCGGCTATGTTGACCGCCTGCGTTATAGCCTGTGCGGTAATAACAGTTATTTGTCGGTGTGCATTCTCTCGGGTGTGTTAGCTGAATTTTTGTAGGTTTAAACTGCGTTTTAATGGGTGGTGTGTAGTCAGTGAAAGATATCGATCGGATCCGCAACTTTTCAATTATTGCCCATATCGACCACGGAAAATCGACCCTAGCGGACCGATTTATTCAGCTCTGCGGTGGCCTTAGTGCCCGGGAGATGGATGCGCAGGTACTTGACTCGATGGATATCGAGCGGGAACGCGGCATCACCATCAAGGCGCAAAGTGTGACCCTGGACTACAAGTCTAATGACGGCAATACCTATCTGCTCAACTTTATTGATACCCCGGGACACGTGGATTTTTCCTACGAAGTGTCGCGTTCGCTGGCGGCCTGTGAGGGCGCGTTGTTGGTAGTTGATGCGGCCCAGGGCGTTGAGGCGCAATCGGTCGCCAACTGCTACACCGCTATCGAGCAGGGTTTGGAAGTATTGCCGGTATTAAATAAGATGGATCTGCCTCAGGCTGATCCCGATACCGTCAAGAAAGAAATTGAAGAAATTATTGGATTGGATGCTTCTAACGCGATACCGGTTAGCGCTAAGTCTGGCCTCGGTATCGATGAACTGCTAGAGCAGCTGGTTGAGTTGATTCCAGCTCCCGAGGGAGACCCCGAGGGCGATTTACAAGCGCTGATTATCGACTCTTGGTTTGATAATTACCTCGGTGTGGTTTCGCTGGTGAGGGTCAAACATGGCCAGTTGAAGAAGGGGGACAAAATTATTATGAAGTCCCAGGGTAAAGCGCAATTAGTCGACAGCGTCGGAATTTTTACACCTAAGCGCCAGGAGACAAAGTGCTTGAAGGCGGGGGAGGTCGGGTTTATTGTCGCCGGCATCAAGGATATTCACGGCGCCCCTGTGGGTGACACCATTACCCATGCGTCGACCCCGGATGTATCTCAGTTGGCGGGTTTTAAAACGATTAAACCTCAGGTTTATGCCGGTATGTTTACCGTCTCCTCGGACGACTATGAGGATTTTCGTGAAGCCTTGGCGAAGCTGTCGCTCAATGATGCCTCGTTGTTTTACGAGCCCGAGTCTTCCGATGCACTGGGTTTTGGTTTTCGTATCGGCTTTCTCGGCATGTTACATATGGAGATCATTCAGGAGCGTTTAGAGCGGGAATACAATCTCGACCTTATCACCACCGCGCCGACAGTTATCTTTGAAGTGGAGAAAAATAACGGCGATCTTGTGATGGTCGATAATCCCTCGGCGTTGCCCGATCCCGGCGAAGTCAAAGAGATGCGTGAGCCAATCGTAATCGCGAATATTTTGGTGCCGCAGGAATACTTAGGTAACGTGATTACACTGTGTGTCGAAAAACGTGGTGTTCAAAGGGATATGCAATTTCTCGGACACCAAGTTTCATTGAGCTACGAGCTGCCGATGAACGAGGTGGTTATGGATTTCTTTGATCGACTAAAATCTGTCAGTCGTGGTTATGCGTCCCTAGATTACAGTTTTGATCGCTTTCAGCAGGCCAACCTGGTTAGGCTCGACGTGCTGATTAACGGCGACCGCGTCGATGCTTTGGCGATGATCGTACACCGCGACCACGCGCAGTCACGGGGGCGGGCGCTGACCGAAAAAATGAAGGAACTGATTCACCGGCAGATGTTTGATGTGGCCATACAGGCAGCTATTGGCGGTCAGATCATCGCCAGACAGACGGTTAAGGCACTGCGCAAAAATGTCACCGCCAAATGTTACGGCGGTGACGTAAGCCGCAAGCGAAAGTTATTGGAAAAACAAAAGGCCGGTAAAAAGCGCATGAAACAAGTAGGTAATGTGGAAATACCCCAGAGCGCATTCTTGGCGGTGTTGAAAGTTGACAGCTAATTGACGTCAGCGGGGTCGCAAAACACCTCTCGCGTTTCCATCCGGACAGTGGGCTAATTCTTTCAATTCGTCGCTGCATAACTATCAGAATTACATTAACGGAATTACTATGGTCGACAATATACTATTAATTATTTCCTGCATCACGCTAGTGGTGTGGTTTGTTCAAGAGAAATATGCCCGGCGAGCAATGCAAAACAACTTGAATACGGTGATAGAACAGGGGCACAGTCTAGAGTTGGCCCAGTTTCAGCTCGGTACTATGCCCGGTTGGAATGAGTGGATGTTTAGAGCCGTTTTTATTATGTGGTTGTCCTGGGCCGCCTCGGTGGTAATGATTAAGGATGGCGATTTCGCCTTTGTACTGGTTATGTTGACGTTGTTTTCCGGTATTGTAGTGCTGTTGGATAAACTGCTTTTTGCCAAGACTCGCGCCTCCTATGTCGAGTCGAAGTCTGTTGTCGCCTATTTGGCGAAATACAACGACGATCAACGGCAGACACTGGGCCATTTTATTGGCCAGGACATGGTGGTCGGCGAATACGCAAAGTCATTTTTCCCGGTATTGGCGATTGTACTCGTACTGCGCTCATTTATTATTGAACCCTTCCAAATACCTTCTGCATCAATGGTCCCTACATTGCAAGTGGGGGACTATATTCTGGTGAATAAATTTCGCTACGGTCTGCGGTTACCGGTACTGGGTACAAAAATATTTGACGTCGACGAGCCAGAACGCGGTGATATTATGGTGTTTTTTCCGCCCCACGATCCGCGTTATTTTATCAAGCGTGTGATTGGTCTACCCGGAGATCAGATCAGTTATACCGATAAAACGCTGACGGTCAATGGCCAGGCCGTTGAGCAGGGCTTTCTCGCTGAATTGCCGGCCCAGCGGCGCGGAGACTACATTACTCGGTTGATTGCTGAGCAGCAAAATGGCAAGAGTTACCAAATACACAATACCAAGAATATTGATCGCGGCGGTTTTTCTGTTACGGTTAAGCCCGGGCACTACTTTATGATGGGCGACAACCGGGATAACAGCAGTGACAGCCGGGTGTGGGGACAAGTACCGGCCGACCATATTGTAGGTCAGGCATTTGCCATTTGGATGCACTGGGCATCCGTTGGCGAATTGCCCAGTTTTAAGCGTCTGGGTAGCGTACAGTAGCCATATAGTCGCGTTTACGATTGAGATTGTTTATCGACTGTTGAGGTTTGTTTACCGTCTATCGCGACTGTTTAGTAGCTGCGCCTACTATGTTAATTACATCGGAGTGAGATTATGAAATTAGCGATTAGTCAACGTGGTCTATCCTCGATTGGGATACTGTTGGTGATGATGGTGGGGGCGTTTGCCTTGATCTGCGCACTTAAATTGATACCGGTTTATATCGACGGCGCTACAGTTGATAGCTCTATTTCTTCTGCGGTGGAAAATGGCGAGTTTAACGGTTTGAGTATCAGTAAGGTGAAGGAGAGTATCCGTAAGCGCCTTGAGATTAACCGAATCGAGGGCCTCAGTGCTCGCGATATTAAAATCACGAAAAAGAAGGGCGAGGTCATCATCGATGCGAGCCACGAACAGCGCATTCCACTACTGTTTAATATTGATGTTGTGGTTAAATTCGAAGATCTCATCTATGAATACAGCTCCGAGCAGTAACCGGCGGGGAAAACCAAATGACTAAAATACAGCTATCGCTAGGCAAGCGACAATTGATCCAGCGTTTGGGCTATAACTTTAACGATATAAGTCTTGTTGAAGTCGCACTGAGTCACCGCAGTGTTGGTGCCAATAATAACGAGCGGCTGGAGTTTTTGGGCGACTCGATACTCAATTTCACCATTGGAGAGGCGTTATTTAACAAATTCCCAGACTGCCGGGAGGGTTCTCTCAGTCAGATGCGGGCACAGATGGTGAAAGGCGTCACCCTGGCGGAAATTGCCCGGGAGTTTGCTATTGGCGACAATCTGAACTTGGGTTCTGGCGAGCTTAAAAGCGGTGGGCACCGGCGCGAGTCGATTTTGGCCGACACGGTAGAGGCACTAATAGGCGCCATTTATATCGATGGAGGGATGGTGGTGTGTCAACAACGAATACTGGCTTGGTATCAATCTAGATTGGACTTTATCACCCCGGGAAATTCTGCCAAAGACTCAAAGACCCAGCTCCAGGAGCTTTTGCAGGGACAAAAAAAGGCCCTGCCTAGCTACCTAGCGAAACAGCTTTCCGATGAACTGCATCTACAGCTGTTTGAAGTGCAGTGTGAAATTGCCCACCTGGGGCAGTGTTTTGTCGGTCGTGGTTCTAGTCGCCGTGCGGCTGAGCAGAATGCGGCGCTGGCGGCGTTGCATGTTTTACAGGGCGACAATAAGTAGCCGTCAGTTTCTTTCAAACCCTATTACAAGGTCTTATTTTGAGCAACTTATGGCACGACCAAAACATGGGCGCATTATTATCACTGGTGGGCGTTGAGAATGACTATGACTACTAATACACGCTGTGGTTATGTGGCTATTGTCGGTCGACCTAATGTGGGTAAGTCGACGCTGTTAAACCATATACTGGGTCAAAAAATCAGTATTACCTCGCGCAAACCTCAGACCACGCGGCATCGGGTTTTGGGTATTAAAAGCGAAGGTGACAGTCAGATCATTTTTGTCGACACGCCGGGTCTACATAAGAGTAGAGAGGCGGACAAGGCTATTAACCGCTATATGAATCGAGCAGCGAGCTCTTCGATTGCAGATGTCGATGTGGTGGCGCTAGTGGTGGAGCGGGGAATTTGGACAGAGGAGGATGATTGGGCGCTACTGCAATTGCAAAATGTGCGCTGCCCAGTGGTATTGGTGATCAACAAAATTGATCAGATGCAGGACAAACGGCAATTGTTGCCCTTTATAAAACTGTGTGAAGAAAAAATGGCTTTCGACGCGATAGTGCCGATCGCTGCGTTGCAGGGCAATAATCTCGAGCAGCTGGAAAGTTGTTTTCGGCAGCATATGCCCGCCAATGCCTTTTTGTTCGACGAAGATCAAATCACCGATCGCAGCTCACGTTTTATGGCGGCGGAGATGATTCGGGAAAAAATCATGCGGCAATTAGGTGCCGAGCTGCCCTATTCGATGACGGTGGAGATCGAACAGTTTCAAGATAGTGGTAAGAGTCTGCATATCCACGGATTGATATTGGTGGAGCGCGAGGGGCAAAAACGCATTGTTATCGGGAATAAAGGCAGCCGACTTCGTTTAATTGGCCAGGAAGCCCGGGAAGAGCTGGAAACCATGTTTGAGCGCAAAGTGATGTTAAAACTATGGGTAAAAGTAAAGTCGGGTTGGTCTGATGACGACCGCGCATTGCGGAGTCTGGGTTATAACGACTTCGATTGAAGCGTTTGTACACCGTACGCTGTGACAGGAAACAACGAGGGCAATACCATGCGCGTGGAATCTCAGCGGGCCTATGTTCTCCACACCCGTGAGTACCGAGATAGCAGCTTGATAGTGGAGCTGTTGAGCCTGCAATACGGTCGCTGCAGTGCAGTCGCCAAGGGTGTTCGCACTAATAATAAATCGTCACGGGCCCGTCGCAGTGCTATCGCTCCCTTCGCACCGTTGCTGGTGTCCTGGAGTGGCAGGGGCGAGCTAAAAACCCTTATCCAGGTCGAGAGTACTGCAGTGAGAATACCACTGCAGGCAAAGTCACTGTTCAGCGGCATGTATGTAAACGAGCTGATGTGCCGATTGTTGCAATATTCCGAGCCCCAGCCTGAAATTTACGCGCTCTACGAATGGGTGTTGCTGTCTTTGGCCAGTACTACTGCGCTGGATGTGACGCTGCGCCGGTTCGAGCTGCGTCTGCTTGAAGCACTGGGTTATGGCCTGAACTACCGTTGTGATGTTGATAGCGGAAAGGTAATAGATCCTAAACGAGACTATTGGCTGGACTGCGAGCGGGGCTTTCGCGCGCTGCCAACATCGACCAGCCCCACTGTTTCAGTCGAGCGAATTTTTAGCGGGCAGGATATTCTAGCTATTGCCGAGGAGGCATTTACGGTGGATGTTAGGCGGGCGGCGAAACGTCTCTGTCGTCAGGCTTTAGCTACCCACTTAGGTGGTAAGCCGTTGAAAAGTAGGGAGTTATTTCTTTGATTTTCGGAGTTGTTATGGCGGGGGAAGGGAGATAATAGATGATAGTTGGTATAGGCACCGATCTAATAAAAATTGCTCGTATAGTCACCTCGCTGGACAAACTCGGCGACAAGTTTGCCCGCAGAATTTTGTCCGAACAGGAGTTTCTGGCGTTTCGCGCAAACGCTAATCCAGCCAATTTCTTGGCCAAGCGTTTTGCTGCTAAGGAGGCGGCGAGTAAAGCCCTGGGTACCGGTATCGGACAGGGAGTGAGCTGGCAGCATATTGTTATTTCTCGGGATGAATTGGGAGCGCCACTGTTGCACTTTAGCGATCGCGCGGCCGAGGTGGCGACGTCTCGAGGTGCCACAAAAAGCCATATTAGTCTCAGTGATGAAAAGGACTACGCGGTGGCTTTCGTGGTTTTATCTGGGGATTGATTTGTCAATATTGTGTGCTGGAATAGACGTGTTTTAATGCTACTATCACAGGCAATTTTTGGCGTTACAGCCTAGGGATTCCACTTGGCCAATACAGTATTAAGGTTGTAAATTATTATGTCATTTCCAACAATAGAAGATTTTATCGGCGCCACGCCATTAGTGCGATTACAGCGTCTGGGTGGCCACAGTTCCAATACCATACTGCTGAAATTGGAGGGTAATAACCCAGCGGGCTCAGTCAAGGATCGGCCCGCCCTGAGTATGATTAACCGGGCCGAGCAACGCGGTGATATTAAGCCCGGTGATACCTTGATCGAAGCGACCAGCGGCAATACCGGTATTGCGCTGGCGATGGTTGCTGCCATTAAGGGCTACAGGATGATTCTGATTATGCCGTCCCATATGAGCGACGAACGGAAGTTGGCGATGTCGGCCTACGGTGCAGAGCTTATTGAGGTGAGTCAACAGCAGGGTATGGAAGGTGCCCGAGATTTGGCGCTTTTGATGCAGCAAGAGGGTAAAGGGGTTGTACTGGATCAGTTTGCCAATGCCGACAATCCGGTGGCGCATTATCAGGCAACAGGTCCTGAAATCTGGGCCCAAAGCGAGCAAAAAATCACCCATTTTGTAAGCTCAATGGGCACCACGGGCACAATTATGGGTGTATCTCAATATTTAAAGGAGCAAAATCCAGACATCGAAATTATCGGCCTACAACCCAAAGATGGCTCCAGTATTCCGGGTATTAGGCGTTGGCCGGAGCAGTACCTGCCGAGTATATATGACGATAGCCGGGTCGATAGAGTGCTTGATATTGACCAGCATGTGGCGGAACAGACGATGAAATTGTTGGCCAGTAAAGAGGGGATATTCTGCGGAGTGTCCTCCGGTGGCGCGGTGGCCGGTGCCTTGGAAGTTTCTGCAGAGGTAGAAAACGCGGTTATTGTGGCGATTATCTGTGATCGCGGAGACCGCTATCTTTCCACCGGTGTATTCGATGCTGTTGGCCGTTAAAGGCAGGACAGCGGTGCGACATTTACACTCGGTTATAATAATACGAGCTATGTTGAAATGGTAAAGGTTCGAGAAGAACACCCAGAGAACGAAGACGGTTCAGTCGATATCGGTCGTTGGATCGACCGGCTCGATGTCGACCTGCAAAACAACCGCGAGTTGTTGCGACGGGCCTGCGAGATGACGTTGCAGGTAGAACTGGAAACCAGCTCGATTTCGGATAAGGCCTGGAATGACGACTCCAGCTGCTTTCGTATCGGCCTGGAAATGGCGGAGATTCTCGCCGAGTTGCAACTCGACCACGAGAGCCTGGTAGCCGCCATCCTATACCGCAGCGTACGCGAGGATAAATTGTCGATCGAGCAGGTAAAACGCGAGTTTGGCCCGGTCATAGCGAAGCTGATAGAGGGTGTTTTGCGTATGGCCGCCATGAGTCGAGTGCTCAACGGCGACAACCCGGTATTGGGGCAGGCGGAGGCACAAAAAGAAAATATTCGGAAAATGTTGGTGGCGCTGGTCGATGATGTCAGGGTGGCTTTGCTTAAACTCGCCGAGCGCACCTGCGCGATTCGCGCGGTAAAAAATAACCCCGCCAAGCGCTATCGGGTCGCAAAAGAAGTCAATGATATCTACGCCCCCCTGGCGCACCGTCTGGGTATTGGTTATATAAAATGGGAGTTGGAAGATCTATCTTTTCGTTACATTCAGCCCAATGCCTATAAAAAAATTGCCAAATTATTAGACGGCAAGCGTATCGATCGAGAGAAGTTTATCGGTTCGATAATCGAACTGCTAAATCAGTCTTTGCATGCCGCCCAAATTGAAGGGCAGTTAAGTGGCAGGGCGAAACATATTTACAGCATCTGGCGTAAGATGCAGCGCAAAGGCATTGGTTTTTCCCAAATCTACGACATGCGTGCAATACGTATTCTGGTGCCCGATATTCGAGACTGTTATGCGGTTTTAGGACTGGTGCACGGGCTGTGGCGCAATATTCCCAACGAATTTGATGACTATATTGCCACGCCAAAAAACAACGGATATCGCTCGCTGCACACGGCGGTGGTGGGGCCGGAAGGCAAGGTGTTGGAAGTTCAGATACGTACCATAGACATGCACGAAGAGGCCGAGTTTGGAGTTTGTGCGCACTGGGCTTATAAGGGCAGCGACAGCGTCGGTGGTAATAGCTATGAGGATAAAATTTCCTGGTTGCGGCAAGTATTGGACTGGCAGGACGAGTTGGGTAGCGGGCCCGCTGAGGTGGCGGAACATTTTGCCTCAGCCCAGGACCGGATTTATGTATTTACCCCGGAGGGCCATGTGGTCAATTTGGCAATGGGTTCAACACCGCTGGACTTTGCCTATCATGTACACACCGAGGTGGGGCACCGCTGCCGCGGGGCCAAAGTCAACGGTCGTATAGTACCGCTGACCTACCATTTACAAATGTCAGAACAGGTCGAGATACTCACTGGCAAGGAAAATGCACCGCGTCGGGATTGGCTGCAGCCCGGATTGGCTTACTTGAAATCGACCCGGGCCAGAGCCAAGGTGCAACACTGGTTTAAGCAGCAGGCTCGGGAAGATAATATTGCGGCGGGTCGCGCGCTGATCGAAAAAATATTCAAACGCCTGGCCCTGACTAGCCTCGATTACAAGGCCGTGTCTAAATATTTTGGCTATCAGGCGGTTGACGATATGTATGCCGCGGTGGGAGCCGGTGATATCAGCTCGGCGCAAATACTAAAAGCAGCGCAGCAATTATTTGGCGAAGTCGTTGAGCCCACGGTAGCAACAAAGACCGCTGCAGCTGCCAAGACACTCAGCGACGATATATCGGTGCGCGGCGTAGGCAACTTGTTAACCCACTTTGCCGGTTGCTGTAAGCCGCTGCCGGGAGACCGAATTATGGGTTATGTTACCCTGGGTCGAGGTGTCAGTATCCACAAACAGGACTGTAGCAAAATGTTACAGCTGCAACATACCGAGCCCAGTCGGATAATAGAAGTAGACTGGGGCCAGGGAGCTCAGCAGACTTATCCGGTGGATATTGAAATTGAAGCCTTCGATCGAAACGGGTTGTTGCGTGATATATCAACACTGCTGGCCAATGCCCGTATCGATGTGCTGGCGGTAGCTACGCAGTCGGACAGGGACAGCAATATGGCGATAATGAAGTTGACCATAGAGATTATGGGGCTCGAAGCCCTAGGTGGTCTGCTGGGGAGGATTAACCGCCTACCCAACGTATTTAGTGCCCAGCGGGTCAGGGAGGGTGAATGAATAGCGGGCAGCATTATTCTCTGGATCAGTTGCTTGAATTGATGAGCAGGCTACGCGACCCCAATGATGGCTGTCCGTGGGCCGGGGCGCAAACCTTTACCTCACTCGCGCCCTATTTGTTGGAGGAGAGTTATGAGTTGGTGGATGCCGTTGAGCGGGGCGATCATCAACACATGAAGGAAGAGTTAGGCGATGTATTGTTCCAGGTGATATTTTATGCCCAGCTGGCAGCTGAACAAAAGCATTTTGACTTTGCTGACATAGTCTCCTCGCTGACGGAGAAGTTACTGCGTCGCCACCCCCATGTATTTCCGGATGGTCAGTTAAGTAGTCGTAACGACGGGGCGCCTGCAAGCTCAGAGCAAATACACGGCAACTGGGAGGCGACTAAATCAGTGGAGAGGGGCGCTCGGGATATGCCGGGTATGCTGGACGACATACCGCTGGTCCTGCCGGCGCTGAGTCGAGCAGCGAAGATGCAAAAGCGTGTCTCTAGGGTCGGTTTCGATTGGGCTAAAATTGCGGATGTACTGGCGCATTTTGAAAGTGAAGTACGAGAGTTGGTCGCAGCCAGAGAGCAAAAGAGTCACGATAATATTAACGAAGAGCTAGGCGATGTTTTGTTCAGTGCGGTTAATCTGGCCCGGCACCTCAAGGTTGACCCGGAGACGGCGCTGCGGCGCGCCAATAGGAAATTTGATGGCCGATTTAGCTATATAGAACAACAGCTTAAAAGCAGTGGTCAATTACCTGAGCAGGCTTCGCTGGAATTAATGGATGCATTGTGGGATCAGGCTAAGGCCAAGGGGCTTTAGGGTAACATCAGTGGTTGATGACGGCGCTAACAATGTCTTGACGGCCCGTCAACTATTGGCATAAATTCTGTCAAAATAACGATAAGTTATTGAAAAATAGTAGTTATATATTAATGTGTCTGCTGCATAAACAGTCTGTAGGGCTTCTTTTACTTGAGCTTGACCGGGGATCTGTGTATGGTGTGCCGCACTTCGGCAACAGTAGCTAGGCAATTCGCAGGATGAATTGCCCGTGTCAATGGGTCGACTCTTCATTCAGGTGAGTTGTTTTATATCAGGAGCATGTTATGCGAGCAATTTTATTAGGTCCCCCAGGCGCCGGTAAAGGTACTCAGGCGCAATTTATTACCGAGAAGTTTGGTATTCCACAGATTTCTACCGGTGATATGTTGAGGGCGGCGGTAAAGGCGAAAACTGCGATGGGATTGCAAGTGCAGCAAGTCATGGATTCAGGCGGGCTGGTATCAGATGAAATCATTATTGGTATTGTAAAGGAGCGCATCGCCGAGCAAGACTGCGCTAATGGGTTTTTATTCGACGGCTTCCCCCGGACTATTCCCCAGGCCGAAGCTCTTCAGGGCGCCGGAGTAAAAATAGATCAGGTACTTGAAATATCCGTAAACAGCGAAGAAATTGTGTCGAGAATGAGCGGTCGCCGGGTACACCCTGCCTCTGGTCGCGTCTACCACCTGGTATTCAATCCACCGCAGGTCGAAAATACGGACGATGTATCGGGAGAGCCGCTTATTCAGCGGGAGGACGATAGCGAGGAAACTGTGAGAACCCGATTGCAAGTATACACCGATCAAACAGCACCGCTGGTTGAGTTTTATCAAAACACCAAAGGCGATAACGCGGTAAAGTATTCGGTGGTGGAAGGTGTTGGTTCCGTTGACGAAATTAAAGCGAAAGTTTTAACGGCCCTAGCCGTTTAGCATTGCTCTGGCCCCCCCCATTAGCCTGTGCTAATGGGGGGTTGTTATTTAGGCGGCTTCTCGCCACTGATACTTAGCGCCACTATTCGGGCAACAACAGTTGCTAACGACTGGCAGCACTGTACTGTAAGCTAAAGACTATTGATATTCGCCAAGCTACCCTCGTTGCTATCATTACTTCCGTACTCCCACTCAACTGTCGCCACTTCCAGCTCCCGATACCAGCGGTGAATACTGCGATTGCCCGCAGCTAAGTATGTGTCCAGTGAATTGCTGACACTGCTGTTGATTAGCGCAGGAATATAGTGGTGTTGGCCGCCAGAAGTTACATAGGCTACATCGGCTGAGTGTGTCTCCATGGTGGCGGCTAAAAGCTCGACGAGATTGAGCGGAATAGACGGTGTGTCGCAGGGACATATCAAACACAAGGGGTGCTGAGCATGCTCGATACAGGATTGTATTCCCGCCAGCGGGCCCTGATATCCCCCCATTGTATCCTCCACGACAGTAAAACCCAGTGCCCGGTAGTCGGCGATATGTCTGTTGCAGCTGATTTGTATATCCGCTACCTGGGGCGCGAGTCTGGTGATGACCTGGGATATCAGTGTTGCTCCGCGCCACTGAACTAGGCCTTTGTCGGCGCCGCCCATACGTTGGCCGCGGCCACCGGCAAGTATTATGGCACTTATTTTCGTGTTGTTATTCATGTCAGTAAACAGTCGTAAGGGTTAAAAACAAGGGACAATAGAGGCTATAATAACGTTTTTCCGACACTATTGCCCTCGGCGTAACAATACGCTTTTTATCCGATACCAAAGCCAATGATACTACTGCCTTATTTCACTGTACCGACTGATTACCGCCAACCAGTTGGCAGCGAGTGTTTTGCCGGTGGCTGACAGCCCGGGCAGTGACCAGCTGCTCGATAGCGGTGGGCCCTTTGCCGATGTGCTGCCCCAATACCGACCGCGGCCGGGGCAAATGAAAATGGCTGCGCTGTTAGACCGTAGTCTAGCTGATAGTAGTGATGTTGTTATCGAGGCACCGTCTGGGTCAGGTAAAACGCTGGCCTACCTAGTACCGTTGCTGCGCAGTACTAAAAAGGTGATCATTTCGACCGCCAATCACTACCTGCAGCATCAACTGGTGCACCGAGATATACCCTTGGCGCAACAGGCATTGACAAGTAGCCGACGTATTGCGGTGTTGATGGGCCGGGGGAATTACTTGTGTCCATACTACCTGGAAAAGTACACGGGTAAGAGTTCTGATCTGAGTATTGCTATAAAATCAGAGCTAACTACCTTGTTGCAGGCCTACCGGCATCGCCGACCCTTAGCGAATATGGCCGCTGTAGTAAGGCGGTTAAAACCTTATGCGACCAGTACAGCGGAGGAGTGTTTGGGGGCGCAATGTGCCCACTATCAAGGCTGCCCCTATGTCAGAGCCAGGGCAAGAGTACAAAACGCCGACATAATTATTGTCAATCACAGCCTGCTTTTTTCCGACCAGGTGCATCGCGAGTATCTACTGGCGGCATTGCTGCCGGTAGTAGATACGGTATTGGTCGATGAGGCGCACCGGCTGGCGGAATTTTCGCAGTCGGTGATAGGGGACAGTGTCAGCGGTGCCCAGTTGCGTCGTTTTTGTAGTGACGTACTGTCTGTATCGAGTGAATATGCCAGTGATCAGAAGGCGGCGATCGATTTTGTTAGGCAGTTATTACTCGCTATTGAAAAGCTACAAACACGTACTCCTGGGCCCCAGGGCGCGCAGCGCAGCGATACGCTCACTATCATTGCGCAGTTTGAATCGGGGTTGCAATCAGTGGCAAGCTGGCTGCAAAAAGTAAGCGATAGGCATCAGTATTTCGGCCAATTATTAGTGCGTAATCAACAGTTAGTAGCCCTACTGCAGCGCCAGCAAAGCGAGCAGGTCTGCTGCTGGATAGAAGCTAATGGCAAGACGTTTGTATTGCGGGCGACACCCGGTAACTTATCGGCAAGTATCAAAAAGCTGGTCGATAAAAGCCATTCTAACTGGATTTTTACCTCAGCGACCTTAATGGTGGAGCAAAGTGCCAGCAGTTTTCTGCACTCTATTGGCATGCCAGATATTGGCAGTCACCGTATCTGTAGTGACTTTGATCATCTGGCAAACGCCCATTTGTATTTACCGCTGCTGCCGGTTGCTCCGCAACATAGCGACTATAGTAACTACCTTGTAGAAAAAATATTGGCGCTATTGCCGCTGACAATGGGTAGGGTGTTATGTCTTTTTACCAGCCACCGGGCACTTAAAAAAGCAGCGGCGCTGCTAACACAGGCAAAAGTAGCTGCAGTTAGCGGTGATGGTGGTGCTATAGCCCATTGTGAATTACTGGTACAGGGCTCGGCCGACAATGAACAGCTTATAGAACGATTTCAACAGTGTGAGCAGGGGCTGTTATTAGCTAGTGGCACTTTTTGGGAGGGGTTGGATTTGTCGAGTGTGCCACTGGCAGCGGTTATTATCGACAAGCTCCCCTTTGCTGTGCCGTTAGATCCTCTTGTGCAGCAGCGTTCGTTGCAGCTATCGGCGCACGGAATCGACAGTTTTCAACAGTTTATCTTGCCCGAGGCGGTGATTCGATTGCGTCAGGCCTGCGGTCGACTGCTGCGACGAACCAGTGATAGTGGAATTATTATGTTGGCGGATCCTCGTTTGTTACAGCGCGATTACGGCGGCGTATTCCTCAACAGTTTGCCGCCGATGACGCAGTCCAGTGATCTTAATTCGGTGGCTGATTTTATTGCCGGACACCGTTAACGCAGTGCCCTGTACAGCCCTTTTATGGTCGCTTTCATGTCATTGGTGGCACTGCTATTGCTGCCAGTGAGTGCTTAGCGTTGCAAAGATAGGTATAGTTGGCACAATTCACAGCAGAGCGTTTAATAAATGAAAGTATTGGCATTGGACTGTTCAACAGAGGCTTGTTCCGTAGCCCTTGGCCTCGACGGTGAGGTGACTGAGCTGTTCGAGTTAGCGCCTAGGGCACATACCCAGCGGTTGCTGCCGATGGTAGATAGTCTGTTGACAACGGCGGGGATAAAGCTTGCTGAGTTGGACGCTATCGCCTTTGGCCGAGGCCCCGGTTCTTTTACCGGTCTGCGTATTTGCCTCGGAGCGGTGCAGGGCTTGGCCTTTGGTGCACAGTTGCCGGTGCTGCCAATTTCATCGTTGGCGGTATTGGCACAAACGGCGATAGAGA
>Ga0105355_10001263_pt1 | contig 23330 bp, 25 predicted proteins | sample GOMGulsemesocosm_2_FD_83508 | JGI IMG/M metagenome (GOLD analysis project Ga0105355, IMG submission 83508) | Methane-oxidizing microbial communities from mesocosms in the Gulf of Mexico - GOM9C Gulf of Mexico | ecosystem: Environmental > Aquatic > Marine > Cold seeps | place: Gulf of Mexico...
AAATACTAATTAATAAAAATAAAGCAGTAAATATTTTAGTTATCATAAAGAATCTAACGTCTGTTTTTTAAACTGTAAAAATAAAGCTTGTAATTTACGAGTGACCTGTCCCACATTATAAGTATGCTCAACTATCTGTTTAACAGGCCATATCCCTATTATAGAATTAGTGATAAATAACTCATCTGCCTTATAAACCTCATCTTTACTAAGCACCGTTTCAATTACTGGAACTTTGAGTTCTTTAGCTAGCTCTATAATAATGTCTCTTAAAATTCCACGAACCCCACTTTGGGTGATTTCTGGAGTATATAAACAATCATCTTTAACTATAAAAATATTGCTCATCGTACCCTCAACCACATGATTATCATAGTTCACCATCAAACCTTCATGTATATCAGGACAACTCCATTCTGCTCGTGCCAGCACTTGCTCTAAACGATTAAGGTGCTTAATTCCGGCTAAACTAGGACTTATACCTAATGGGGTATTACAAAAAAAGACATTAATACCCTGAGTAGTTAATTCTTCAGGATAAGCAGGATAAGGGTGTAGGGAAAAAAGGCGTGTAGGATAAATTTCTTCAGGTTGACGATAACCTCTACCACCAGAACCACGAGTAACGATTAACTTTAGTACAGCATGATCACTGTTTTTTGCTAACTGAAAAGCTTCTTGTTTCAGTATTGACAAATCTGGGGTAGGAATCAACAGTTTTTTGCAGCCTAAATTAAGGCGTTGCAGATGTTGATCTAAAAAGACAGGATTTCCATCTACGATTTCGATAGTTTCAAATAAACCATCGCCATATTGAAAACCCCGATCCAAAAATTCTATACAGTGTTTACTTTCACCATTGAGTAGGTACATTTAAAAACACTGCTTTTTTTAAATTATTTGTAATGCTTAAAAACTAATGAACCGTTAGTACCACCAAAACCAAAAGAATTAGAGATAGCAATATCAATCTTCATTTCTCTTGCTGTATTAGGTACAAAATCTAAATCACATTCAGGATCTTGATTTTCTAAGTTAATTGTTGGTGGAGCAACTTGGTCTTTAATAGCTAAAGCAGATAATACTGCTTCAATACCACCCGCCGCACCTAATAAATGACCAATCATTGATTTAGTTGAGCTAACAGCCACATTATAAGCATGATCACCTAAAGCAGCTTTCATTGCTTGAGTTTCACCCACATCACCAGCAGGTGTAGATGTACCGTGTGCATTAATGTAATCAACTTGATCTGTATTTAAGCCTGCATCACGTAAAGCATTTTTCATACAACGTGCTGCACCTTCACCACCTACAGAAGGTGTAGTCATATGATATGCATCACCACTCATACCATAACCAACAACTTCAGCATAAATCTTTGCGCCTCTAGCTTTTGCATGTTCAAGCTCTTCTAAAACAACAACACCAGAACCATCACTTAATACAAAACCATCTCGGTCTTTATCCCAAGGGCGACTTGCTGCTTGCGGATCATCATTTCTACGTGATAAAGCTCTTGCTGATGCAAATCCACCCATTGCTGTTGGTGAGGTTGTACAACGCTCAGCCCCTCCAGCAATCATTACATCTGCATCACCATATTTAATCAATCTTGCTGCATCACCAATATTGTGTGTTCCTGTTGTACAGGCCGTCACAATAGCAAAATTAGGTCCTTTCAAGCCATATTTAATCGAAAGATTTCCAGAAATCATATTGATAATATTGCCGGGTACAAAAAAAGGTGAAATCCGGCGAGGACCACTTTTTTCATAAGTAGCAAAGCATTCTTCGATTCCTGTAATACCACCAATACCTGACCCGATAGCCACACCGATACGCTCAGCATTTTCTTCTGTTACTTCTATACCAGAATCTTCAATCGCCTGACAACCAGCAGCGATACCATATTGAATGAAACCATCCATTCTTTTTGCATCTTTAGCAGGTATATATTCAGTGATATCAAAGTCTCTAATGACTCCACCAAAAGTGGTTGCAAAAGGCGAAATATCAAATGAATCTATCTGGCTAATACCACTTTTGCCATTAAGAATACCATTCCAGGTATCTGAAACATTGTTAGCTAAAGGTGTAACTGCACCTAAACCAGTGATGACAACTCGACGTGTGCTCAAAGTAGAATCCGTTAGAAAATTAAATATTGGAGGAAAGTATATCCTTAAAATAAGGATATTATTCTAGTGAATGAGGACTCATTCACTAGAATTTTCAATCAATTATAGATTTGTATTGATATAATCGATTGCTAACTGAACAGTAGTGATTTTTTCAGCTTCTTCATCTGGAATTTCACATTCAAATTCTTCTTCAAGAGCCATTACTAGCTCTACTGTATCTAAAGAATCAGCACCAAGATCATCAACAAAAGATGCATCATTAGCAATATCATCTTTAACACCTAGTTGTTCTGCAACAATCTTTTTTACGCGCTCTTCAATGTTACTCATTTTTATTTTCCTCAAACAAAGTGCTATTAAATAAACACTTTCAGTTTTATTAATATTTATTAAAAGTTACGTCTCTGGTCACACCAGAAGACTGAGTGGAATTATACTTGAAATTACATCAATGTCACAACACTATGACATAAACATGCCACCGTTAACGTGAATTGTTTCACCAGTCACATAAGATGCTCCTTCCGAAGCTAAAAAAGAAACCGCATGCGCAATTTCTTTTGGATCACCTAATCGACCTAATGCAATTGAACTCATCAATGCATTTTTATGCTCATCGGCTAGCTCTTTAGTCATATCTGTATCAATAAAACCAGGAGCGACAGTATTAACCGTGATGTTTCTAGAGCCTACTTCTTTAGCCATAGATTTAGCAAAACCAACCATACCTGCTTTTGATGCTGCATAATTTGTTTGTCCTGCATTACCCGTTGCACCAACAACCGAAGATATATTAATTATTCTTCCAGTTTTAGCTTTCATCATACCGCGCAATACGGCTTTACTCATACGAAAAATAGAGGTTAGATTAGTAGTGATAATATCATTCCACTCATCATCTTTCATTCGCATTAATAAATTATCACGGGTAATACCTGCATTATTAACTAGCACTGCAGGTGCAGCATAATCTTCTGCAGTTTTTTTGATAACTTCAGCAATTGAATCAGCATCAGCAACATTCAATTTTAAACCTTTGCCATTATCAGACAAATAAGCTGATATTGAATCTGCACCATTATCACTTGTCGCAGTTCCCACAACAAAAAAGCCATCGGCAACTAATTGCTCAGCAATCGCACGACCAATACCACGACTTGCACCTGTAACTAACGCTACTTTCTTATCCATCTAATTGCTCCAACACTTTTTCTAATGTGGCTGGATCATACATAGTCATATGATCAGCAGATTTTACAATACGCCTATTAAGTCCCATCAACACTTTTCCAGGTCCACACTCAACAAAATGTGTAACCTCTTGTTCATTCATGTACTTAATACTATCAACCCAGCGCACAGGTTTAAATAATTGTTCTTTTAGTGCATTTGAAATTGCACTTGCTTCTTTATGTGATTCAACATCAACATTATGTATTAAGGTCATTTCTGGAACAGCTATTTCAACTGTTTGTAAGTTCTCAAACAATTTATCAGCAGCTGACTCCATCAAAGCACAATGCGAAGGTACACTTACGGGTAACTTTAAAGCTCTTTTTGCACCCGCTTCTTTTGCTGCAACCATTGCTTTTTCAACTGCACCATCATGCCCAGCAATAACAACTTGTCCTGGTGCATTAAAATTAACTGCAGCTACAATCTCATTGCCTGCACTTTCAGCACATACATTAATAACTTGCTGATCATCCAAACCAATAATAGCAGCCATTGCCCCAACGCCTGCAGGAACAGCTTCTTGCATTAAGCGGCCACGCTCTGCGACCAATTTAATTCCATCTTCAAACTTAATAGAGCCAGAATTAACTAATGCTGTGTATTCACCTAAACTATGCCCAGCCACCCAAGCAGGCCTAGTGCTTGATTGCTCACACCATACACGCCACATAGCCACACCAGCAGCTAACATAGCAGGCTGAGTATTATGTGTCTGATTTAAATCTTCAACCGGCCCTTCTTGGACCATTTTCCATAAATCAAACCTTAAAATATCAGATGCTTGTTCAAAAGTTTGTGTAACGACTGGAAATGATTCTGCCATAGCGGACAACATTCCAACAGACTGAGACCCTTGACCAGGAAAAACAAAGGCTAAATTATTATTTTTTTCACTCATAATGATTTTTTTATTTTCAAAATAAAAAACCAGACTAAAGCTCGAAAAGTCAAAGACCTAAAGGTAACTGCGTTAGATTTTAATCTTGTGCTTTAACCTTTAACCTTTAACCTTTAACCTTTAACCTGCTCTATTAATACTTAATTAATGCTGAACCCCATGTAAACCCAGCACCAAAGGCCTCTAACAAAATAAGCTGACCTCTTTTGATACGACCATCTCTTACACCTTCATTCAAAGCTAATAAAACAGAAGCTGATGATGTATTTCCCTGATTTTCTAAAGTCAGGATCACTTGATCCATAGACATTTTAAGTTTTCTAGCCGTTGCTGCAATAATTCTAGTGTTAGCTTGATGAGGTACTAACCAGTCAATATCTGTTTTTTCTAAACTATTTGCTGCCAAAGTCTCATCAACAATACGCCCCAAGGTATTAACTGCAACTTTGAAAACTTCATTACCTTTCATATTAATGAAGCCCTTTTCCTCACTATTATTTTCAGTAGCAGTCTGCGGGTTTGGACAATAAAGCAAATCTTCAAAAGCTCCATCAGAATGAATATGTGTTGATAAAATACCAAATTCATCAGATGAGTCCAAAAGAACCGCTCCAGCACCATCACCAAACAAAATACAAGTTCCTCTATCAGTCCAATCGACTAACCGAGAACAAATCTCTGAGCCTATAACAAGAACTTTATCTGCAGCTCCAGATTTAATATATTGATCAGCAATACTTAGCGCAAAAATTGAGCCAGAACATGCGGCTTGAACATCAAACGAGACACAACTTTGAATATCCAGCCTATGTTGCAACATACAAGCAGTACTTGGATACACTCTATCAGGCGTCCCTGTGGCAACAATTATCAAATCTATTTCACCAGCTTCAATACCAGCCATCTCTATAGCTTGTCGAGCGGCAATTTCAGCCATACTAGCTGCAGTCTCATCAGGCCCTGCAATACGTCGTGTTTTTATACCTGTACGATCATAAATCCATTCATCAGTTGTTTCGACTAATTTAGAAATATCTTCATTAGTCCGCACTGTTTCTGGCAAATAACCACCTGTACCAATTATTTTTGAACAACGTTTCATAGTTACTCTCTATTTTCTAGAGTGACAGCGACTTTGTCACTAATTTTACGTGTTACATCTTTTACAATTTCAACTTCCGCAAGTTTTATTGCAGTTTGAAAGGCTAATTCGTCTGCACCACCATGGCTTTTAATAACCAAACCGCGCAAACCAATAAAACTTGCGCCATTATACATTCTAGGGTCAATACTTTCTTTAAATAGCTTTAAAACTGGATAAGCGACTATAGCTGCACATTTTGTAAATATATTTTTAGAAAACAATTCCTTTAATTTTGTAGCAAACATTTTAGCCGCACCCTCAATAGACTTAAGTGCAACATTACCTACAAAACCATCGGTAACAATTAAATCAACTTTTACCGAGCCTGCATTAATTGAATTACCTTCAACATAACCAATATAGTTTAGAGCTGAAGACTCAAGTAACTTTGCAGCAGACTTCACTTGCTCATTACCCTTCATATCTTCTTCACCAATATTCAACAAACCAATTCTTGGATCAGCAATATTTTCAACAGCTTTAACGACCTCTTCACCCATAATTGCAAATTGGAACAAATGCTCTGCTGTACAGTCAACATTAGCCCCCAAATCAAGAATATGTGTGTGCCCAAATGTCGAAGGCAGTGTCGATATGATAGCGGGTCGGTCAATCCCTGGAATCATTTTCAATACAAATCTTGCAATAGCCATTAAAGCACCTGTATTACCAGCACTAACACAGGCGTCTGCCAGACCATCTCGTACAAGATTAATAGCAACTCGCATCGAAGAGTCTTTTTTACTCCTTAATGCAGATTGCGGCTTCTCATCCATTTCAACTTGTTGTGAAGCATGTTGAATAGAAAGCCTATCATTATATTTAGTACCGGCATCAACAAGAAGTTCATTCAGAACAACTTCATCTCCGACCAAAATAATTTTTAAATTAGGATTTGCATCTAAGCAATTTAATGATGCTGGTATGGTTACTTGAGGACCAAAATCCCCACCCATCGCATCAATAGCAATTGTTGAGCTCACGCCAGGGTTAACTCCAGAAAATTTTATAGAAACCGATATAGAATTAGATCGGTAAATATTAAGCCATGTAGAAAAGCAGTACAAAAATCCACACACCTAAAAAGACTGAGGGAGTATAGTTACTCCCTCATAAAGACTGTATTAGTCTTCGTCGTTCAATACTACTTGACGACCTTTGAAAACACCATCAGGAGTCATATGATGACGCAAGTGAGTTTCACCTGTCATAGGATCTTGAGAAAGAGTTTTACTTGTTAAAGTATCATGTGAACGACGTTGTCCACGTCTTGAACGTGTTACTTTGCTTTTTTGTACAGCCATTTTTAATCTCCAGTATTTTTAAGTTTAGCTAAAACAGAAAACGGGTTGTTAGAATCCATTGGTTTATCTTCGACTTCTATTTCAATGACTTCCTCAATCTCCTCTTGCTCCACACATATGTATGGGTGCTTAGGAAAATCAGGTAATGCCAACAAAAGCTCATCTTCAACAAGTTCATTAAGTGAAATTTTCTCACTTTCAATCATCATTGGCTCGCAATCACTCGCCAGCCTATCAGCTTGCTCTAAAGATTGAACCATACCTAATTTAAAATGTTTATCCAAAGGCAAAACGAATTGCTCTGCACAGGACTGACACTCAAGAATTAAATTTGCTTTGATTTCACCTACAATAGTAGGTACTCTTCCTTCTTTATCAAAAGAAAAGTCAATTTCTATTTCTCCCGAGTTATCAAGCAAAACTTCAGACAAACGAGGTAACTCATTTATTTTAATTTTACCAGATAATTGTTTGCCTCTTTCGGCAAAACTCACTGGATCTATATGAACAGGTAAACGATCTAACATAACTTATCAATTTTAAAGGGTTAATACATTTCCGTCAACACTCTTTAGTACAATCTGTAACTAAAGTCGCTAAAAGCCAACAATATACTTAATTTTCATCAGCAATAATACTTAAAAATTAATATGAGACCTATAATTCTTGCCTCTTCCTCAAAATACAGAAACCAACTACTACAAAAGCTTGGTTTAAAATTCACTTCTATAGCTCCCAATATTGATGAATCAATCTTAAGCAATGAACCTCCCAAACAATTTGCATTACGTCTTGCCCAAGAAAAGGCGCAAGTCATACAAGCAAAAGCCCCAAATCATTTAATTATCGCTTCTGATCAAGTTGCATGCTGCGGCAATAAAATTCTTGGAAAACCAGGGAGTTTCGAGGATACCGTCAAACAATTAAAATTACAGTCAGGACAAACCGTACATTTCTTCACCGCTGTATGCGTATTGGATTCAGCAACAAACAAAATACTTAGCGAGATTGATATTTGCACGGTATATTTCAGACACCTTACCGAGCAACAAATTTCAAACTACGTAAGAATTGAACAACCTTATGATTGCGCGGGTGGTTTTAAATCAGAAGGCTTAGGCATTGCTCTTTTTGATAAAATTGAAGGTGATGACCCTAATTCCTTAATAGGCCTACCACTAATAAAACTTATTACTTTATTAAGTCATTTTGATGTAAACATACTCTAATGAAACCTTTTATGGGGTGACATTAATTCAAATACCTGAGAAAACTCCCCTTCAGCAAGACCCACAACTTTATTTACCGCTTCTGAATCTAGACGCATAAAAGACAAAGATTCCTCTGTAAATTCTGACAATACTTCCTCAAGCAATTTATCTTGCTGCGAAAAATCAGATAGACGGGAAGCCAAACTTAATAAATACGCATCTAAACGATGAACAAGTGCGACTTCAGGATCTAAACAACACCCAACAGCCTCAAATAATGATTCAGGCAAACCCCAAGACCTAATGAGCTCACCACCAACATCGGCATGGGTAAACCCCAACACCTGCTTCTCAATAACCCCAACTAGCTGGCGATTATAATTTGCAGCCAGTAAAACTTCTCGCGATTGCTCAGGGATTTTACTGTACATAACCAAAGACCCTACATCATGTAACAGGCCGGTCAAAAAGAGTCTTTCACAATGCAAAACTGAACTTTCTTTAGCTAATAACTTAGCAATAATGCCGCAACGTATACTGCGCATCCAAAAATCAGTCATATCAATTAATTCAACAGGAATATCACTGAATTTATCTATCACTGATGTTGCCAATACCAAGTTTTTTAAGTCATCAACACCGACAATAGTAATAGCTCGAGAAACTGTATCAATTTTTGCTTGAAATCCATAAAACGAACTATTAACTATTTTCAATAAACGTACGCTTAGACCAGGGTCTTTGGCAATAACATCCCCCATATCACTAGCAGTATATCGAGGGTCCGAAATCATTTCAGATATCTGAAAATAAATATCTGGAAGCGAAAACACTTCCAAAGAACCTTCAATTAATGATTGAGGACTAATTCGATTCATTCCAAGACCTTAAGTAACAACTTATCATTTAAGATTAAAAACCAGGCTATAGTTTTTTATACAAACCTAATACTTTTCGCACATACCCTTGAGTTTCAGGATAAGGGGGAATGGTATTTTTATATTTCTTAACAGCACCCTCACCCGCATTGTAACTTGCAAGTACCAAGTCAAGATTTGAATCAAACATCTTAAACAAGTCCTTTATATAATGTGTACCACCATCTATATTTTCAGCTGCATTCTTTCGATTAGAGACACCATAACGCTTTGCTGTAGCAGGCATTAATTGCATTAAACCTACGGCTCCAGCAGAAGAGATAGCTTTCTCATCATAAGCGGACTCAGCCTGAATGACAGCATGTAATAACTTAGCATCAACTTGATATTTTTTAGCTGCTTTAGCGATAATAGGTGAAAATTTCTTTTTGTTTTTTGCCAATCGCTTATATGCACCAGCATAGCCTTTAGGTTTTGTCCGAATAATACGCTTATATTTCAGCCCTTTTATAGGCGCATCTGTGTAATACACGCGCCCATCTGCAGCAACCCGCTTATAAACATCTGCCCCCACCTGGGTAGAAAACACTATAAGAAACACCAACCCCAACAAGCCATTCATTTTAAAAACCTACATATTAGTAACCTTTATAAGGTTAGCTGCTTTAACAGCTTTGTCTACGGCATCCGTCACATTTTCTGATGTTGCCAACGCTACACCCATACGTCTTGCTACAAACGCTTCTGGTTTAGAAAACAACCTAATATCCACATCACAATCTGCCAAAGCTTTATCTAGCCCATCATATTTAACGCCTTTCGCATCTACCCCACCAAGAATAACAGCACTTGCTCCTGTTTTATCCAATACAGTAGAAACAGGTAACCCCAAAATCGCCCGCACATGTAGATCAAACTCTGTTTGCCTTTGAGTCACCATAGTAACCATCCCTGTATCATGTGGGCGGGGACTAACCTCACTAAACCAAACATTATCATCCTTAATGAACAACTCAACACCAAACAAACCTAAACCACCTATATTTTCAGTAACTTGCGCTGAAATATCTTGTGCTTTACTTAATGCAATTGCCGACATCGCTTGAGGTTGCCAGCTTTCTCTATAATCACCGTCTTCCTGCCTATGCCCAATAGGCGCACAAAAATGTGTTTCAATCAATCCCTGTTCGTTTAATGCTCTAACTGTTAAAAGTGTTATTTCATAATCAAAATCAACCGCACCCTCTACAATTACTTTCCCTGTATCTGTTCGACCACCTGATTTAGCATAACTCCAAGCTTGCTCAAGCTGATCTTCAGTTTTAACCATAGACTGACCCTTACCTGACGAAGACATCGTTGGCTTAATAAAACATGGATAGCCAATTCCAGAATCTACAGCTGATTTTAATTCTGCATAAGTTTCTGCAAAAGCATAACTAGATGTTGGAACACCTAACTCCTCAGCTGCCATACTACGAATTCCTTCACGGTTCATAGTCAACTGTACCGCCCTAGCATTAGGTACAACTTGCGAATTACCTTCAGCTTCAATTTCAGCTAAAGCATCTGTTGCGATAGCTTCAATTTCAGGAATAATAAAATCTGGCTTTTCAGTTGCAATAAGCTGTTTTACAGCCTGCACATCTGTCATATCAATTACATAACTACGATGAGCAATTTGTTGAGCGGGTGCATTTGGATAACGGTCAACCGCAATAACTTCAACACCATATCTTTGTAAAGAAATAGCTATTTCTTTACCTAATTCACCACTACCCAACAACAAAGCTTTTGTCGCACTTTCTGTCAGCGCTGTTCCAATTTTCATGACAACCCTTTATTCTTCATTCGCTAAATAACTATCTATATCTTCTTTAGAAAACCCAATTTTCTTAGCCACTCTATCAGCGTGACTAACACGGGAAATCCCCTCAATTAATTTATAACTTGGCAAATCATTACTAAATTCGACTTGCCTAGCAACCCCTTCACCTTTATCTACAAATACATCTACCAACTGATGATTATGCGTAATTAGAATAGTATTATTACCTTTACGATAAAAACCATCTAACACATTAGATGAAGATTCCATTTTCTCTTCAAACGTTGTTCCTTCAGAAAGCTCATCAAGTACTACTAAACTTTTTGCAGTAGCTGCTAGAAAAATAGCTTTTGTTCGCTTTAACTCAGTACCAAAACGCCCCTCACCATCATCTAAATGACTAATTTCAGGTGCTTGATAAAATATTCTATCTGCAACGCTTAAAGTTGCTGCCTCAGCTGGTACATAACAACCAATTTGAGCTAAAACTTGAATTTGAGTAACTGTTTTACAAAAAGCTGTTTTACCACCACTGTTAGGCCCGGTTACAAAAACCAACTTTTCTTTCTCTAAACTAAAATCATTACCCACATAAGCTTCATTTTGCACCCCTAAAACTGGGTTCTTAGCATCAACAAGATTAATAGAATGATGCTCACTTTCTATCATTGATGGCTGAATTAGATCTCCACCAAATTTCTCAGAAAACTTAATAAAAGCCAATAACTCATCCAATTGTCCCAGAGCCTCCAAGGCATCACCGAGTTCTTGAGATTCTTTAAACTCATCTCGTAATGGCATAATACAATTATCCCTATCAAAGCCTCCAATAATAGGAAAATAGAGTAATAAAGCGGGTGCAAAAAGAGCACCAGCCATAGTGCCTCCACCAAAAGAAAGCCCTGGAATACTGTAACTAATTAACTGTGTAAATATCCAAATCCCTGCAACAATCAATGTAATCAATAAAGGTTTAAATATATGAGGCACAAAAACAGTTGCAGGAACAAATGAGCCCTTACGCTCTGCTTTAGTCTTAAAGCCCTTCTCAGTATTATAAACAGGCCCCGCCATTAACGAATGAAGCCTACTCTTAGTAAATACATTAATTTTATCAAAAACAGTTTTAAGATAGGGACTCTGAGGCTCACCTGAGGAATAAACAGATTCACTCAGGTTTAACATAAAGCGGACACCTTGACGGTATTGGCGATAACCATAACCCTCAATTTGTTGTTTTTCCCGTGCAGTTCCCATAGAACCAAGGAATTCACCAAATAACAATAAATATAAAGCTTGCTCTTTTTCTGCTGCTTGAGTAACTATATTCTCTATATTTTCTCTAACAGCTGAATTACTTTGAATTTCTTCAACAGCTTGCTGTTTAGCAACGATTTCATCTAAGGAATTAGAGGGGGTAGCTAAAGACCGATACAACACAGATTGACCTGCAACAGTACTTGCCTGATTAACAACCTCAAAAAGCTCATCAATCTCAATGGTATCAAACCCCGCCTGATCTACAACACCTTCTCCGGTTGGCAATGGTGTTGTAGATTTAACAACAGGCCATTTATCATTCCAACTTTGTAAAATATTCTGTTCCATATTAGCCTCTTATCTCTTTTTATATTTATTTTTATCAAGCATTCCAAAAACAATAATGGCAGAAACAACAATTCCAGACATATAAATATTCTCCTGACTTGCACCCAATAAATATGCAGAACCACTACCAATAGCCATCCCAACACCTGTGAATGCAAGGCTACGCATTAACCGACAAAATGCACAATTATTTCTATCATACTCTCTCACATAGGCCTCCAATAATTTATAAGGAATTTTAAGTTTGGTAGGGTTTTGTTGAATCAAGCTAAATTTCAACACTTTTAAAATAGAATAAAAGTTGCAATAGCCGAGTGGCTTTTTATTACACCAGTTATAAAGAATCCTGGATTTGAACACAATAACTGAGCAGTATTTACTCGTTATTTAAGTATAAATGGCTAGATGCAATTAAAAAACATCACGCCATTTATTCTATAATTACAACTACATAGAAGGTCTGTTTATAAGATTAAGAAACTCCATCCGAGTACTTCTATCTTCTCTAAAAATACCTGTCATTACAGATGTAGTCATCACTGAATTTTGTTTTTCAACGCCACGCATCATCATACATAAATGCTTGGCCTCAACAACAACAGCTACACCTTTTGCACCAATAGATACTTCAACTGCATCAGCAATTTGTTTCGTCAGTTTTTCCTGTATTTGCATTCTTCTAGCATACATATCTACGATACGCGCCAGTTTAGATAATCCAACTACTTTCCCATCAGGAATATAAGCAATATGACACTTACCAATAAAAGGAAGTAGATGATGCTCACATAAAGAATACAGCTCAATATCTTTTACGATAACCATATCCTGAGTATCTGCTTCAAATATTGCACCGTTTAAAACTTCTTCCAGTGTTTTATCATAGCCGTTATTTAAAAACTTAAAGGCTTTAGCCGCACGCTTAGGTGTATCAACCAACCCTTCTCGGGTTACGTCTTCACCAATTTCTGTAATAATTTTGGAAAAAAGCTCTTCCACCGTTTTGTCTCCGTCTATGTATCTAGCAGTAATAGAGCAAAATTATATCACAGTCGAATATTGTTTAACGCTTCTAATACAACAGCCTCATTAGCACCTTTCTTTGGCGCTTTTTCACTTAAACATCTACGCCAAGCTCTTGCACCAGCAACACCATGAAAAAGCCCTAAGATATGTCGTGTAATATTATGCAATCGGCCATCCTCAATTAAATGTTGTTGAATATAAGGAATTAACTCCATCACCACCTGATGACGCGTTTTAATATCCCCAGATACACCATATATTTGACGATCGACCTCTGCCAATAAATAAGGGTTATGATAAGCCTCCCGCCCTACCATCACCCCATCAACACTTTTCAAAACATTACTTGCAGCCTCTAATGAAGTAACTCCACCGTTTAAACTAATATTTAAACTAGGGAAATCTTGCTTTATCTTATACACAGCGTCATAACATAAAGGAGGCACATCTCTATTTTGTTTTGGAGACAAACCTTTTAGCCAAGCCTTTCTTGCATGAACAATAAAGTCCTTACAGCCTGCATTAGCAATAGTAGAAATAAAATTCACTAATTCTTCATAAGAATCTTGCTCATCAATACCAATTCTTGATTTTACGGTAACAGGAATTGAAACCACTTCTTGCATTGCTGCAATACAATCAGCAACCAATTGCGGTTCAGCCATTAAACAAGCACCAAATCGACCATTTTGAACACGATCACTTGGGCAACCTACGTTTAAATTAACTTCACTATACCCATATTGCTCTACTAATTGAGCACATTTAGCTAAATCAGCAGGATCGCTTCCACCCAATTGAAATGCAACAGGCGATTCATCTGTATTAAATGATAAAAACCGTTCTTGGTTACCATGCAAAATAGCACCCGTTGTTACCATTTCTGTATATAAAAGTGTATTTTTAGTTAATAAACGATGAAAATACCTGCAGTGCTTATCTGTCCAATCGAGCATAGGTGCAACACTGAAAGTATACGATGGTAAAGCACTTACCACTCTTGTTTTATCTTGTAACATTATTGTTCACTTTAAACCTTTTTGAACATCCTAGTCCGTCATTATTTTTTTGACAGACAAAAACTGTAACTTTATGAAATCAACTAGTAAAAAAGAGAAAGTAGACTGACGAGGGTACATAAATATACCCACAAGACCGTAGAGGAGTCATTCAAAACCATCATTACGATACCATTGTTTCATTGCCTAATAACTTAGATAGTTTAGCTTAATCCACCTTGCCCTTATCCCTTACAAAACCACATCATAAGAGCGCATTAATTCATTTATATCTTTACGATAAAATTCTTTTACTGGCAAACTCAAATCACTAGGTTTTAACCCTCTTTCTTGTAAAGATTCAACCTCTGTATAAATATCATTTACATCATATATTTCTAAAGCATTAAAAATAGAAGAGGTATCTTTTAACCCCTGTTTTTCTGGCTGTTGCATTTGTTTTAACTGGAAGATGCCATCATCTAAAAATAACAATGCAACTTTTTGATCAAATGCCGCCGTTGTTAAAATCACATCTAATTTTTCTTGTAGTTGGATTCCACTATGAGGTGGTTTATCCATAATAAATAAAAACTTCTTCATTGTTGTTTTGATTACCCAAACTCTATAAAACGATCGGCAAGCAAGCTTGCTTCTAATAACTGCCCTAAGCCTGATATTCTAAAACCACCAGCTAAATCCTGATCAATTTTACCCTGCCTTTTAGCTTCATCATCACATAACAATCCGCGTCTTTGAGCGGCTGAAATACACACAACCAAATCTATATTGTATTTTTTAGCCAGTTCTGTCCATTTTGCAGTCATTTGTAATTCATCATCAGGTGGTGTTGAATACTTAAAAGCATGGTAGATTCCTTCTTGATAAAAAAATACTCTAAATATTTCATGATCAAGCTTTAATGCTGCCTCAATAAACTGATAAGCAGAATACCCCACACTTGAAAGATAAGGGCTTGCATTGACTTGTATCGCATATTTCATTGCATCTCACTACGAAAATAAAAACATAATTAATAAATTTATCATTTATTTTATAATGTCTAAAAACTTGGAACCAATTATTTCTTTTTCAGTCTAGCTGGCATGTTATTTAATTCTCAAAACTTTGTACTCTTTCTTTCACTTTGCGTCTTTTGTGCAAAACCAGTAGCGACTGAAATTGAAGATATTAAACTACCTGATTTGGGTGATTCTTCTGGTACCTTAATTTCACCTGCTCAAGAAAAAGAATTAGGTGATGCCTTTTTCCGCAGCTTACACAGACAATTAAAAATAAACCACGATAGTGAAATACAACAGTATATTCAATCAATTGGTCGAGAATTAGTTATTAATAGTGATACCCCATCCAATCCCTATCACTTTTTTGTCGTATTAGATAAACAAATCAATGCTTTTGCTGGCCCAGGTGGCTATATTGGGATTAATTCTGGTTTATTACTACTGACCGAATCAGAAAGTGAGTTAGCTTCTGTGATGGCTCACGAAATTGCCCACATTACACAACGTCATTTATATCGTGCATTTGAAGCAGCCAGCAGACTCTCTATTCCAACCGCAGCAGCTACCTTAGCCGCAATATTAATTGGTACTCAATCACCTGAAATGGCACAAGCTGCTTTAGTGGCAATACAGGCTGGCAGCATACAGTTCCAAATAGACTTTACCCGTGACAATGAAAAAGAAGCTGACCGTGTCGGCATGAAAACTTTAGCTAAGTCCAGCTATAATCCAAGAGGTATGCCAACATTTTTTGAGCGACTACAACAATCAAGCCGTTATTATGGACAGAACATTCCAGAATTTTTACGTACCCATCCCGTTTCAATTTCTCGTATCTCTGATACCCGAGGTAGAGCAAATAAATACCCTTATAAACAATACCCCGACTCTCAAGGCTATTTACTCACAAAAGCAAAACTAAGAGTAATGACCTCCTCTACCCCTGAATTAGCATTCAATCATTTTAAGGCGAGGGAACATCAAGGCACAAAAAACCAAAGAGCAATTAATCAATATGGAATAGCTTTAGTTCATCTTGAAAAGCAAAATTATTCTACTGCAGAAAAAATCTTTAAGAAATTAAAAAATAGTTACCCCGAACAGCCTCAATACGCTTACGGATTAGCTAATACTGCACTTAAAGCTCAACAATACAACAAAGCGCTGCCGCTTTTTAAACAAGCATTATCAAAGTTTCCAAACAATACTCCCATAAAAATAGAATATATCAATACATTATTAAAAGCCAAGAACCCCAAACTGGCCAAAACTATTTTAGAGACGCTTAGTTACCAAGCAAAAAAACAACCCTTGTATTTTGAGTTACTTGCTCAGACTTATGCCGATTTAAAACAAGATGCTGAATCACACCGATATTTAGCAGAATACTATTATGCGGTTGGACATACTTCATTTGCTATTTTACAAATCAAATTAGCTAAGAAAGCAAAGGACATTAATTTTTACTTGCAAGCTATTCTCAATGATCGCTTAGCTTTCTTTCTCTACGAAGAAAGTGAACGCAAACTGAACAAATGATATTAAAGTAACTTTTTCTTTAGCAAAAAGTTAGCCAACACCTATTCACGATCACATCGAAGTTTAGGAAAAACCTATAAACCCCTGTATTTTATATGGGTTTTTTTTGTCAAATTTTTTTTATCTTTTAATCATTTTATTTGATAGACATCACACTTTTTATTGATATATACTTTACCCAGCTTAGAGATGTTTTGGATACAAATCATCTACTTCGTGGAGGGAAGCGGCCTATATGGCTAATATAAAAATAATAATAGTATTAGTAACTGCTCGATAAATTTTGCCTTAAAGGCACAGGCGTATATACAATAATAATAAAAACCAATGAACGCGAAGGCCCGCTATATGCGGGCTTTTTTATGTCTGCTAGAAAACCTTCTATTCCTTTTAACAAAGTAGAAACAAGGCATGCCTTGTCTCTACAGCCGCAAGCGATAATATTGCCAGAGCTTAATTGAGGGATTAATATAAACCTCACACCTATCACATAGACAATCTAATACCTATCCACCCTGCTCTTGGTGCGCCAGGTGAGACAAATCGACCGTTGTCATAATCATCACCCAAAACTTCATCTGCTTCTCCGTAAACACCAAAAGTTTTGTAATCTCTATCAAATATATTATTTACTCGGCCAAAAAGCGCAACATGCTCATTAATTTTTAATTCGGTACTTGCACTAAATACCCAATATCCCCCTAAAGGATTAGTCATATTTGCTTCATCCCCTCTAAAATATTGATTACCATTGTATTGTGCATCAATACCTAGCGACCAACGTTGCCACAAATCGACACCTAATGTTCCTTTGTATATATGTTCAGCTAAACCAGGAATACGATCTCCTTTCTCAACAAGTGCAGCTTGATCATTATCCAAGGGATTTTGAATAGTAAAACCATCCATAAAACGAGCATTTAAATAGGTGTAATGACTTGAAAAGTGCCAGTCATCAATATCACTAAATAATTCGGGCATATTGATACTAACCCCTGTTTCCACACCATATCTACGTGTTTTCCCAACATTACTAAAGAAGCCATTACTTGTAGCCCCACCTGCACGGTTAAAAATAATATCATCGTGATTGGTTGTGTGAAAAAAGCCAACATTCCAGTTTAAATCACCTTTATCCATTAAAGTATTTAAATTACCTCTAAATCCACCTTCCCATGTTTTTGCAACAACTTGATCTAAAGGTGGATCAGCTAAAAAAGCATTAGGCAATTTACAGGGATCGTTCTCATCTGCGCAGCTTAACTCCATTGGCGTTGGTACTCTTGCAGATTCACTATAACTACCATACAGACCCAAATTATCCATAGCTTGATATGTAAAGCCTACAGATGGGTTAAATCGATCAAAACTATGCTCCCCACTTAACTTATCCTCACCATTAATATACTGGTTTTTTAAAGTCATACTGGTATGGTTATACCGCCCAGCAAAAGTTATGGTTAAATCATCAGTTAAAGAAAAGCTATCACTAAAATAAATACCATAGGTTTCAGTATTTGTATTTAATCGTACGTGAGCCTCTTCAACAAACACTCCACTACCTGTTGTACCACGGTCATCTGTTAATAAGCCTAATTCAGTATTTGATTCAAAATGTACATCGGCATAATCATAAGCCGCACCTAAAACAAATACATTTTGATGCCCAAAAATATCTTCACTGAATATGGATTGAATAGTACCACCAACACTACGCATATGTGTTTGACTGGTATTATTGGTAGCTCCTAAAACATCATCAGGGTCTACTCCACCATAAACATCGGTAACTAAAATATCTCCAGCACCAAACTGCTCTGCTCTATCTCCATCTTCATCACAAATAAAGCCTGCATCAGCTAATGCCTCACATTCTTCAAAATCACTATCATCACCATTAAAAGACTTGATTCTATTTTGACGAAAATAAGCATTTGCACTTAGTTGCAGAGTGTCACTAACATCAAACACACCTTCCAGCTCTGAAAAGAACATCCGTGTTATGGTTTGGTCTGGATAAGTAAAAATAGCTTTACGGTGTTCCTCATGTAATTGAATAGGAACAGAACCATTCCCCTTCATATTATTGTCATTAGCACCTAATGTTAAATCAAGGCTGCCTCTATCACCCCGCCAACTTAAAGTACCAAATACTTGATTAGCTTCAGTTGGTGAGAAATCTCGCCAACCTTCCTCTTCAAAATGATGTAAATCAATAAAGTAACCCCAAGTGCCATTATTCCAACCACTGGTTAACTCTTCTGAATGACGCTCCCAAGAACCACCTGACACTTCTAGTTGATGCCCTGGTGCAGAAAAACCTGTTTTAGTTTTCAAAGAAATAGCACCACCCAAAGTATTAAGCCCAAATAATGGATTAGAACCGGGCATTAAACTCATCGTATCAATAGCGCCTTGAGGAATTAAATCCCAGTTGACGGTATCACCAAAAGGTTCGTTAAATCGCACACCATTAACATAGACAGATAAACCCTGTGGCAAACCTAATAAGGGTGATGCAACAAAACCACGATAATAAATATCAGGTTGCAAAACATTTGTCGTCGCTTCATTTATATGAACACTTCCCATATAACGATTCATATAATCAGCTAAAGACGTTGTTTGTCCTTTTTCTAATTCATCAGCAGAAACACTTTGCACATTTGCAGGAATTTTATCTAAAGAAACTCCTCGGCCCGATAGAGCTGTTACGCCAAGCACTTCTACAGTATCTAACAATAGAGTACCTGCTTCTTCAGCTTTAACAGTTACACTTGTTACCATTAAATACATTAATGGTGCCATACATCTTACAACTTGTTTCATTTCTTGCTCACATCGTCTTTAATCAGCCTCATATAATAATTAAAGTATGCTTGTGATAAAAGATACTGAGACAAAAAAGGAATTTTTCCTAAAGTTTAGCTATAATTATTAGAATACTCTAATCTTTAAGACAGGTGTTTTGATGGCTAATATCCAGACTATTGTTCACTCGCTTTCTTCTCGTGTTCAATCAAACCCTAGCTATCTTAAAATTATGGCTATGCCACCGACTCAACGCTGGCCAACAATTGCTGTACTTTTTTTATTTTCTTTAACTCTTTTTTTTGGGATTTTATATCTACTCTTTGGTGAACTTGTTGTCATTGGTTTTATAGCAAGTATTCTTGCTGGTTTGGCAACAGGTGTAGGCGCACTCCCTGCTATCTTTTTTAAAGATATTTCTGATAAATTATTTAATAGCTTATTAGGTGCAGCGGCTGGTGTTATGTTGGCAGCAACAGCCTTTTCACTTTTAATACCAGGCATTGAATATGGTAATGAATTATGGCCAGGAAAAGGGCTTTGGATTGTTTCCACGGGTATGCTTATTGGGGCGCTTTTTCTTCATTTTGCAGATCAACACTTGCCTCACCTACATTTTGATGCTGTTCCAAATGCCAATCATGATTCACTACAAAAAATTTGGCTATTTATTATAGCTATTACTATTCATAACTTTCCCGAAGGAATGGCTGTAGGTGTCAGTTTTGGTTCTGGAGATATAAATAATGGGATTATTTTAGCAATTGCCATTGCCTTGCAAAATATTCCAGAAGGTTTAGCGGTTGCCCTTCCTCTTGTTGGCTTGGGGTACAATAAATGGAAAGCTGTTGGTATTGCTACTTTAACAGGATTAGTGGAACCCATTGGTGGTTTATTGGGGGTTACCATGGTAACTGTTTTCTCATCAGTTTTACCTATAGCCATGGGCTTTGCAGCAGGAGCGATGTTATTTGTAATTAGTGAAGAAATCATCCCTGAAACCCATGCAAAAGGCCGTTCTCGTCATGCAACTTTTTCTTTGCTAATAGGATTTATTATTATGATGGCATTAGATACTTTACTTGCTTAAAATTTAAGAAAATATTAAAGAATTCACTCAATTGGTGTTATAACGACTAAATCGACACATATTCTTTGATTTACTTTATAATCAACACTATTATAAAAAATAATTAAGTTATGTTTGCTGCCCCTAATACTATGACCTATAAAGCATTCTCACCCTTATTATTATGACGAGTAGCTCAAATAACCACAATAAAATAAATAGCTCACTTAGTGCTCAATTAACAACTGAGCAATTAAATAATAAACGTATTGCAGTTCGCTATATAGGGACGGATATAATTGCTGCACTTAAATTACTAGGTATATTTAATTCAAAAAAAAAATACTCAATCGAATTAATAGACATTAGCAGTAAAGGTGTGGCTATTAAATCAAAAAAGAATATCGCTGTAGGAAAAAACATTGTTTTGTATTTAGCCTTTAAAGACAAGACTATTTTTAGAATTCCAGCAAAAATCGTGTATAAAAACAAAACAAAACAACAATATGGTGTAAAGTTTGATCAAATTAACAATAAACTTGGTGATTTTTTAGTATCATCAAGGCAAGATTTACTTTTTAAGTAAACTAAGTTTGCACTAAATTCTATACGTTTATTTTAAGGAGAACACCATGGAAATCAATGGTCAACAAAATACCGTACAACAGACAACAGCCCCTGCTAGTTCAGTTTCGACTCCCCCAGTTAACGAACAAGAAACTCAAGCTCAAGAAACCGAACTAAATACCGAGTCAACAGTTAACCTTTCTACTGAAGCACAAAAACTATCAGAAGACGATACAAGTAACGAAACAACGACAACCCTATCAACACAAGAAGAGGCTGAAGAATCTGTAGCTCAGTTTCAGCAAGATGCTGCAAACGACCCTAGCTTAACGCAATCTGCTCAAAGTAGCTCTTTAACATCAGATCAAGTTTCTTATCTGATTGGTTAATAACGACATGCCTGTTTTAAGTAGTATTTTCATTTACCCTGTCAAATCACTTGCTGGAATACAAGTTTCAAAATGGCAGGTAAATGAAAAAGGTTTATTACATGATAGAAAGTGGATGCTAATTGATAGTGACAATCAATTCTTAAGTCAGCGTCGTTTACCTAAAATGGCACTTATCTCAACACAGTTAACTGAAACTGAACTTATTTTAAGCACCACTACATCTGGAAGTATTTCATTAGCCTTATCACCCCAACATGGTACAGATATTATTAGTACTATTTGGAAAGATCAGTGCTTATCTAAAACAATATCAAAAGAAGCAGACCAATGGCTAAGCGATTTTTTGGGCATAGAATGTAAACTTGTTTACCAACCCGATGAAACCACTCGTGCAGTCGACCCTACTTACGCAAAAACTAGCGACAAAGTTAATTTTTCAGATGGCTTTCCCTTCCTGATTACTTCAGAAGCATCTTTAGAATCTTTAAATATTGCAATGGATCTTCAACTTCCCATGCAAAGGTTTCGTCCAAACCTAGTTATTTCTGAATGTGAAAGTTATGCGGAAGATACTTGGCGTAAAATTACTATTAATGATATTAGCTTTAGGCTCCCCAAAGCATGTTCCAGATGTTCAGTTCCAACAATTGATACTAAAACAGCTCAAACCAATAAAGAACCTTTAACCACCTTGAGCCGCCTACGCAAATGGAACAATAAAGTGTTTTTTGGACAAAATGCCTTACACGACAATTCTGGTATTTTATCAATTAATAGTGAAGTTATAATTAACTCGATTGGCCCCAACCAACCTCCCCTATAAGCGCCACTTTGCGGAATTTCTTATTTACAGTAGAATAGCGACTTTAGTTTTAGCGTTCTAAGCTTTAGAAATAACACAAAGTTAGCTATCCCTTTTTCCAACAGAAAATACGATACTTTTATTACGCTAATTCAAACTACATGGCTTCAATATACCCATTGCTTGCCAATATACTGACGCAATACCACAAAAATCAATGAGCTCAACTGAAAACCAACCTTCATCTAATTTTATTCGCCATATTATTACTAAAGACATCAGTGATAATAAAAATAACGGCAAAGTCATTACACGCTTTCCACCCGAACCTAATGGCTATCTACATATCGGACATGCCAAATCTATTTGCTTAAATTTTGGTATGGCAGAGGAATACAATGGTGATTGTAACCTAAGGTTTGACGACACTAATCCAGAAAAAGAAAGTATTGAATTTATGGAGTCTATTGAACGTGATGTTCAATGGCTTGGCTTTAAATGGGCAAATAAACACCATGCCTCAGATTATTTTGAACAATTGTATGATTTTGCAGTTCAATTAATTAAAGATGGTCATGCTTATGTGGATAGTCTAAATGCTGAACAAATTCGTGAGTACAGAGGTACATTAACGGAAGCAGGTAAAGAAAGTCCAGATAGAAGTCGAACAATAGAAGACAACTTAGCTTTATTTGCTGGTATGCGAAACGGTGAATATGCTGATGGGCAATTTATTTTACGTGCAAAAATTGATATGGCCTCACCAAATATCAGTCTACGTGATCCAGCACTTTATCGCATTAGACGTGTACATCATCAACGTACGGGTGATGATTGGTGCTTATACCCA
>Ga0105355_10001270_pt1 | contig 23290 bp, 18 predicted proteins | sample GOMGulsemesocosm_2_FD_83508 | JGI IMG/M metagenome (GOLD analysis project Ga0105355, IMG submission 83508) | Methane-oxidizing microbial communities from mesocosms in the Gulf of Mexico - GOM9C Gulf of Mexico | ecosystem: Environmental > Aquatic > Marine > Cold seeps | place: Gulf of Mexico...
GAGGGAAATTTTAACCAAGCACTTGTTCATGCGATGAAAGCACAAGAATTAGCCCCAAAAAACCCTGATGTTCTAGATACTTTAGGTATTGTTTTACTGAAAACCAATAATACCGAAAAAGCGGTTAAAATATTCGAGACAGCTGTCAATTATAGTAAGCAGCCGATGATATTAATTCATTATTCCAACGCATTATTGGCAAATGGTCAAAAAGAAAAAGCTGATGCTGTTATAAATCAATTGACTAGCAAAGACAAAATAAAATATGCCGTTGAAATTGAGTCAGCAAATAAAACAAACTAATTTAAACCTGAAGTGTCGTTAGTAGTGAAAAGGAAAACGCAGTGATTAAAGTTCTAATTCTAACTGATTCGTTTATTGGCGGCGCTGGTGGAAGTGAAAAACATATAAAAGACTTACTACAAGGTTTGTCAAAAGTAGAGTACCAAATCGATATTGTACAGTTATCAAATACCCTACAAATTCCTTTTCCGGAAGGAACAAAACTTGAAAATATTACATATCACCACATCCCTGTTAAACGAGTCTATGGAATTACAGGGCTCCTTGCACTAAAACAGCTAACTCACCTAGTGAAAAGTAGGCAAATAGACATTACTTTATCTTTTCATGAAATGTCTGACATTTTAAATGCACTAATTCCAAATCGTTGCATTAAATTATCCAGTAGGCGAGATATGGGATTCAAACGAAATAGCTTACTAGAGAAAGCTATTCGTTTTGTTAATAAAAAGTTTACTTTCATTCTTTGTCCTTCCATTGCAGTACAAGATAAAGTGTTAAGTGAAGGAATATCTTTAGATAAAACGTACTTACTTTATAACGGTATTGACTGTAATAAGTTTCCTACAATTCACAGTCATAACCCTGAACAAAAACGCGCATTATTATTAGAAATTGGTATAACACCCGGTGATATTAATATCATATGTATAGGTAATTTAAATGAATGGAAAGGCCATAAATACTTAATTGAAGCCCTTTCCAAGGTTCGAGATATTAATTGTCAATTAGTACTATTTGGTGATGGAGCCACCCGCTCAGCTTTAGAACAACAAGTTGCAGAGCTAAACCTTGAAAACAATGTTAATTTTTATGGCTATAGTACCGAAGTTAAGCGCTACATACCTGCTTTTGACTTAATGGTACTCCCTTCATTAACTGAAGGATTGTCAAATGCTTTGCTAGAAGGTGCTGCTTCAGGCCTGCCATTAATTGCAACTAGTGTGGGTGGAAATCCTGAAGTTATTCCAGACAATAGAAATGGACAACTTGTAGAGCCATCAAATGCTTCATCAATTGCTGACGCAATTCCTCAGTTTTCCCCGAGCAGTGTCAATTATCAACAAGTTTCACTCGCATCACGGAAAATAGCAGAAGATAAGTTTTCTCTAGATGCTATGTTGGAAAACTACCATTTACTTTTTAACAAGCTTATTGAGAGTAAAATAGCATGATCAAAGTTTTACACTTACGCTCTAGTGCAGGATTATATGGCGCAGAACACGTAATATTAAACCTAACTCAACCAGCAACTGTTAAGTGTAAGCACCATGTTGTAGTTTTTGAAAATCACTTGAATAACAACGAAGACTTTTATCGAGCAGCACAAGAAAAAAACATTGAAATTACCAAGCTAAGTTGCAATGGGAAGCTCGATTTTAGATCTGTGTTTACACTACGAAAATTATTAGAAAGACACCAAAGTGATGTCATTCATTGCCATGACCCTAAATCTGTTTTTTATGCTTTTTTAGCAACTATTTTCAATAAGAAAATACGTAAAGTAGTCACCATGCATGGCTGGGTTAAAAACGACAGTAATATGAGGTTCAATAATTTCATTGAAAAATTATGTTTACCATTTTTTAATAAAATTATTGCCGTAAGCGAAGAGATAAAAGAAAAACTAATAAGTGCTTCATTATCTAAGTCAGAAATAACTTATATAGCTAATGCTATAGACACTAATAAGTTTCTCCCTTTAATTAAAAATGAAGAGATAAAATCGAGCACATTAAAATTATTGATTGTTGGCCGTTTATCACCAGAAAAAGGTCATACTAATTTGTTAACCGCTTTAAGTGTATTGAATAAAAAAGCAATCACTTCATGGCAATTAACTATTATAGGTGATGGTGAATTGAAAGACACTTTAATGGAACAAACAGAAGACCTTGAGTTAACAAAACAGGTTGAATTTTTAGGTGTTAAAAAAAATACGCTTAGCTATTATCAAAAAAGTGATATTTATGTTTCAAGTTCTTTATCTGAAGGCATGCCTTTAGTAGTATTAGAAGCGATGTCTTGTCAAGTACCTGTGATATCGACTCCCGTTGGTGCTATACCCGATTTAATAAAGAATAGTAAAGGTGGAATGCTTACTTCAAATAGTAGCGTTGAGGCAATAATAGAGTGTTTGGAGAAAGTATTGTTACTGACTACTGATGAACTTGAAGAGTTAGCACTGAACGCAAGGCAATATATAGTAAAAAACTTATCTATCTCTACGGCGATTGAACAACATGAGTCTCTGTATCAAACATTAACAGTTAATCATACACAAGGTGCATTGTTGTAATGGCAAAAATTCTTTTTATTACTACCCGCTTGCCTTACCCAACAAATGAAGGGCACCAAATTAGAACGTATAATCTATTAAAAAGAATATGCCAAGTTCACGATGTTCATTACTTATCTTTACAGCGAAAAGACGATGACGCCTCTGCAAAGCAACACTTAAGATCATTATGTAAATCGGTAACTACATTCAACATCCCAAGTGATCATTCAAAACTACGATTTTTATCGGATTTAGCGTTAGGGTTTTTGACCAAACTTCCTTTTGTTGTTCGCAAATATTTTTCCAACGAGCTTCAACAATCAATCAAACAAAAGCTTGAGAATGAGCACTTTGATCTAGTACATTTTGATATGTTACCTTTAGCTCAGTACGCTTCATGCTTAGGCGCTACTCCGTATGTATTAAATAACCATAATGTTGAATCTTTACTATTAAAACGTCGTGCTGAAAACAGCAACTCAATATTAGAAAAAATATTTTTTAATATTCAAAGCAAAAGTTTACACCACTTTGAAATAACCGCTTGTCAAAATGCCAAAGAAACCTTTGTTTGCTCAAAGAATGACGTGGAAACACTTAGAACCATGGCTCCTTCAGCAAGTTTTAGTGTCGTTGAAAATGGCGTTGACATTCACTTTTTCGGTGTTGACAAAATAGAAAAAGAGCAACACAGTCTTGTATTTGTTGGTGGTATGGGTTGGTTCCCTAACAAAGACGGTATGATATTTTTCATCAATGAAGTCATGCCTCTGCTAATCAAACAATACCCTACGGTTAAACTCACTTTGGTTGGTAAGTCAACGGGTGTCGATATACCAGAAACTTTAAAGAATAATATACAGGTCACTGGCTTCGTTGATGATTTCCGCCCTATCGTTGCCGCTGCCAGCGTTTATATATTACCTATTAGAGTTGGCTCTGGCACACGCCTTAAATTACTAGAAGCAATGTCGATGGCGAAAGCCATTGTATCAACCAATATAGGTGCTGAAGGCGTTGAATTAGAGCAAGACAATAATATTATGTACGCCAATAGTCCCGCTGAATTTTCTGCATCAATTATCGAGTTATTTGAAAATAATGATAAGGTAGAGGCACTAGGAGACAGCGCTAGAATTATTGCTGAAACTCAATATGATTGGGATATTATCGCTCAGAAGTTATTAGGCAGTTATGAGCAAATTATTTAAAAAAATAGTAGTAAAATTGCAACAACTTGCCATTGAAATCATGGATATCTCCGCATATCTACATAAAAAGCGCGGCTATAATGAAATATCGATATTAACGTACCATAATATTGTGCAAGGTAAACTGCCTGTTAATGATGCTTGTTTTTTAGATGTAACGCTTTTTGAGCAACAAATTTCCTACTTAAGTAAACACTTTCAAGTTTTGTCTTTAGCTGACGCTTTTGAACAAGCAAAGAAAAAAAACAGTAAACCTATTGCCGCGATAACGTTTGATGATGGTTTTTATAGTAATTATTCTCTCGCATTTCCTATACTGAAAAAATATAACTTTCCTGCAACTATTTTTTTGACCACGAGCATGATCGATAGCAATAAAACAATCTGGTTTTGCGACTTAGTTCAGATGTTGTCTTTAACAAGTAAAAAAAGCTTTATATGGAATGCCATTGAGTTTGATTTATCAAATGCAGATAAAAAGCAACTCGCTTCAAGACGCCTGCAAGCATTATTAAAAGAAAAGCCTCAAGCATCATTAATAATTTCACTTAGCGAAATAAGTCAATTACTTGAATGTAAATCCGACATTAATTATCAAGAAGGTTCTGCATTTTACATGCTAACGCAACAAGCGATTAATGAAATGCTTGATTCAAAGTTAATAGAATTTGGCGCTCATTCCCACAACCATATCATTTTAACCAAAGAAGATATAAAACTGGCAGAAAATGAGATTATCCATTCAATTAAGCAAGTTGAAAAAATCACTAACAATGACTGTAGATATTTTGCTTACCCGAATGGGCGCTCTATTGATTACAATGAACGTCATACGAAAATATTACGTCAAAATAATATTCAATTTTCAGCAACAACAAAAAATGGCTTAACCTCTCCTGACGAAAATAGACTCGCATTCAAACGCATATTTATTCATACAAACACATCACTCCCAACCTTTAAACTGCAATTGCACGGCTATAGGTGACTGAAATGGATGCTATTGTTTTAGGTTTGGGTGTGAATGGGTTAGCCGTAGTAAGATCTTTAGGTGAAAAATCGCTTCGAGTAGCGGGTATTTATCATGACAAAGATGATGAATTAGGCATATATTCTAGATACTTAAATAAAATAGAGAAAATATCACTTAGTTATACTAAAGATGAATTATTAACAGCATGTTTAAAATTAGTAGAGACTAAAGATGAATTATTAACAGCATGTTTAAAATTAGTAGAGACTAAAGAGACAGCTCAAAAGAAAGCCGTTATTTTTTGTACTACTGACAGCTTTGCTGCAACAATATCTAAACATCAATCACTGTTCGAACAACACTTTATTATTACCACCCCAGATCAAAATATGTATTGGCATTTTGTTGCCAAGCAACCTACTGCTGATATATGTACCACTAACAATTTCCCTATCCCTAAAACAATATATTGTACTGATAAAAATCAGTTATTAATTAAAGCGCAGCACTTAACCTACCCGTTAATCATCAAGCCCAATTTAACTTTTGGCGATGAATTTCCAGGTAAGAACTTAATAGCCCAAACAAAAGCTGATCTAAGTAAGTTTATTTGTGATTATCCTCAGCTAGAAACTGAAGTCGTTGTACAGGAAATTGTCCCCAGTGGTGATGGTAAAATTTATCTGGTTACCACTTATTCAGATAGAACAGGAAAAGTACGTATCGCTTATTCAGGTAAAAAAATTAGACAATATTTACCTGATTACGGCGTCACTTGTTTTGGTGTTAGTGAAACTAATGAGCACTTAAAACAGATCACTATTCAATTTTTAGAAGATATAAACTATACCGGTTATGCAACCCTTGAATTTGCATACGATGAAAAAAATGATCGTTTCTATTTTATTGAATTAAATATCCGCTCTTTCTATCATAATCAACTATTTAAAGATGCTGGTTTAGACATAAATTACTTAGCTTATCAATTAGAAGCTCAAACAGGTAATAACTCAGAACAATGTCTAATGCACCAAAAAGACGGAATTTATTGGTTAGATTTTACCCGTGACTTTGGTTCATTCCTCAGAAAAAAACAGCTAACTACTTTTTCATGGTTAAAAAGCCTGACAAAAGCCAGATCTTTTGCTTATTTCGATATAAAGGATATAAAACCCTTTATAGTTTCAATTAAAGTATTCATTCTACTTACACTAAAAAACATATTTCGTCATAAACACTAATTGATTAAGTAATAGGGATTTACCTTTTGTCAAATAATTTTTTTAAACATGGACTTACCTATACATTAGCGCAAGCCTTTATTCTTGTTGTCGGTTTAATATCATTTCCTATTCTAACCAAAAACCTGACCCCTGAAGATTATGGTTTAATAGGTCTATATACAATCATAGCAAGTCTTATAGCCTCCGCAGGTAAGTTAGGTATTCAACATAGTATACTCAGACTTAGAGGTGATTATGACGAACCAACCTTTATATCCAACATAGTATTCTTATTATTAGGTCCAATATTTCTAAATTTATTTTTTATTACTTGTGCAATTATAACCAACTATTTTTCATCATATAAACTTGCAGATATAGACATAATACTGGTATTAATTTCAATTGCTTTTCTAGAGCAGATAAGAGGTTTTTTTATAAATTTCATTCTCAGTAAGCAACAAAGTAAACTGGTGGCTCAAATAAAAATGATGAGTAAATTGGTTACTGTGTTACTAACTTTGACAGCCATCCTTTTTGTACATTCGTCTTCTCGAAGTTTTATTTATGCTGTTTTAATTGCAAATATTTTAATATCATTTATTACAATTATTATCACCTCTAAGCTAAATATATTTAAAGGCATTAGCATTGATAAAGTTAACCCAAATATATCTAAAGCCATATTACTTTTTGGCTTACCTCTATTTGGACTTGAAGTTATTGCCATGTTCCATGCATATATTGACAGGTTTCTAATTAAATATTTTATGGGAAATGCTTATTTAGGTTACTATTCAGCCCATTATAATATGGCAAATATGATTTCAGAACTAGTTATTGGAGGGGTAATGTTAGCTATAGTCCCTGCTTATATGTCTATTTGGAATAAAGATGGCAAAGAAAAAACTGAGCTGTTTTTGAATAACCTTACAAGTGTATTTTTATTATTATTTCCAATTTTAATTTCATCATTATATGTAATATCTGAAGAACTATTTATAGTTCTTGCTACAGCTGAGTATGCAAACTATTCATATTTACTTCCAATAATTGCTGCTGGTGTCATTATTAATGCTACGTCACCCATTTACTCTGCAGGTTTAAAGTTGAAAAAAAAGGGGGCTGTAATGTTCTATGCTGTAATTATTAGCACGATAATAAACATCACACTAAATGTATTATTTATTCCTGTTTATGGATTGATTGCTGCTGCTTGGTCAACAACCATTAGCTTTACTTTTGTATGTATATTTATAACCTTGGCTGGCAGTAAAACAATAAAACTAACATTTAATTTGTTCTATCTCATAAGGGGTATAACTTACTCCATAATTTTCATATATATTTGCCAATTTATAAATATCGAACATGATGTTCAACAATTATTGGGAACAATTTTATTCGGGCTTTGCTTCTTTCTAATAACTTTGTATCTATTCGAAAAAAAATTTATACTTACCATAATAAATGCAGCTCGTGATAAAAATGTATCATCCTAATGATACATAACTGCCTCTAATAATAAAAATTTGGAATTAACTGATAATATGAGCGCTAAAAATATCCCCCTTCCTTTGTTTTCTGTAATAGTGCCGACGAGTAACCGCATTGACCTTTTATGTAACGCTTTGCTGTCAATTAAAGCACAAAGCTTTTTGGATTATGAAGTTATTGTTGTTGATGATGGTTCATCCCAACCTATAAGAGACAGTTACCCTGCATTATGGGAAAAATTAGATGTTCGATTTAAAATACACTTAATAGGTGACAATGGCTCAGAAAGAAAGGGGCCCTCATATACGCGAAACTACGGTATTAAAAACTCAAATTCGAAATATGTTGCCTTCTTAGATGATGATGATATCTGGTCAGATAATTCTCATTTAGAAATTACAGCATACCTTCTTAAGAACAATGAAGATGTTGACCTATATATCGCAAACCAAAAAGGAGTTATGAATGGCATCACAAAAACGCCAAACTGGTTGCAATCGTATAAAGATAAATTTAACAAATGGAAAAAAATAGAGCATGCTGCGTATTTTGCTGAAAAAGCAGACCTATTAACAGTTAAAGAATTCCCTCATCTTAATATTTTTATTTTAAAAAGAAGCTTCCAACAAAAGGTTGGATTGCTTAATGAAAACTTGTCTTACTGCGAAGACCTTGAATACACAATACGATCTATAGATTTATCGAAAAAAATAATTTTTCGTTCCTCCATTGTTTCTACACTAAACATCCCAGACAGAACATTGAATAATAATGCTTCAACTAGGTTAAGCGAAATTGAAAAACAAAGGGTATATATTTACATCAGCAGTATCCTTTGCTCAAAATGTACAACAATCAATGGCATTAGCCGAGGTAAAATGCTCGCAGGCTGGGCATATAAAACATTAGCACACGATGCGGCCTACAATAAAAGATACAAAGTTGCTAGCCACTTTGCTAAGTTAGGGAGTTGTGCTTGGTTAACTATACCATTTTTGAGATACAATATTTATTGGACTATTCGTTCACTTTTTAGCAAAACATAGACTTTATTACCCAATCTTATGTTTATATTATATAACTGAAAAATATGGGCGCTGCAATAATTAATGAAACTTTTACTCTCTAAATTAGTACGTATTCTAACATTGTTATTAACATACATATTTCCAATATATATGTTACGCCCTAATAAGTTAAGGATAATAATGTACCATGGTGTCGGCGATAGCTATTTATCAACGAAGCAATTTGAAAGACATTTGATTTTCTATCAAAAACACTTTGAAATGTTCTGGGCTAGTGAAGCTGACTCTATTCTTCAAAGTCAATATCAAACTGCAACAGGGAAACCGCCATTAATTTTAACATTTGATGATGGCTTAGAAAATAATTTTTTAAAAGTAGCCCCTTTACTTGAAAAGATGAAAATAAAAAGCACTTTTTATTTAGTTTCAAACTTACTTGATGGCTCAAATATGTTATGGAATCACGAAATGAGCTGCAGGTTGGAATTAATGAATAACTCTGAGCTAAATAAAGTTGATAAATATTTCTTAGAAGAAATGAATAGTACGAATAAAAAAAATGTAATTCATAATTTTGTAGCAAACATGAAAAAGTGGCAACATGAAAAACAGCAAAGTCTCTTGAATAAATTGCGTTTACAGTGTCCGGCACCCAACTATACAAAAGAAATGAAAAACGACTTTTTTATAATGAGCAAAGCACAAGCAACATTATTACCCGCTATTATTGAAGTTGGCTCGCATACATGTACCCATCCGATTCTAGATACTATAGGGATAGAGAATGCTGAAAAAGAAATTTATCAATCTAAAATTCAATTAGAGACAATGTTAAATAAGCCAGTTCGGTCTTTTTGTTACCCTAATGGCAACTTAACGCCTGAGGTCATAAAAATAGTACAAAACAATTATGATATGGCTATCACTGTTAAAAAAGGGTTCGTTAAGACTAACGATTGTCTTTTCCAGTTACGCAGAATACCCGCAACCCCACAATTAAAAGACCTATCTTATAGATTATTAAGGCCATCATCATGAAAATATTGATTTTAGATTCGCATAGCAATGCCGCATTGGCATGTATTCAAAGCCTTGGAAGAGCAGGCCATGACATCTATATTGCAAGCGATAAAAAAAATACTTTAAGCCAAAAATCCAAGTATGTGACTGATGTATTTGTATATGCTCCCCCTTTAAAACAAACCAAGACGTTTATTGAACAGATCATTGTTCTCCAACAAAAACACAAGTTTCAATATATTTTACCCGTCACGGATAATACCTTATATCCTCTTATGGATATTACAGAAGAGTCATTACAAAATGTATTAATATTACCTAAAAAAGGCTCATTTGAAAAAGCATTTAATAAAGAAAAAACACTACTGTTAGCACAAGCTAATAATGTACCTGTACCTAAAAACACCTATGTGAGTATAGATACATTTGATGAAAATGAGTTTACTGAATTCCCGTTATTTGTTAAGCCTATTCAGTCAAAAGGGAACTCTATTAATGGTGATTTTACTCTTCAGCCTATTTTAGTAGACACAAAAATAGAGTTATTAGAAAACGTAGAAAAAATTCTAAAATATACCCCTTTACAAATTCAACAGTGTGTACCAGGCATTGGTATCGGGATTGAAGTTTTATGTCATGATGGTGAAATAATCCGAGCTTTTGCACACCAGAGAATTCACGAAATCCCGTTAACTGGTGGTGGTAGTAGTTATAGAAAATCAATTCCCATGCCTGACAAAGCTTATAAGTATTCTGAGTCTTTAATGAGAGCATTGAAATGGCATGGTGTTGCAATGGTCGAGTTCAAAGCTTTTGAAGACAGTTATTGGTTAATGGAAATCAACGGTCGATTTTGGGGATCTTTACCATTAGCTATATGTGCAGGAGTAGACTTCCCAAAACTATTAATTGATATGTTATCGAACACCAACATTCCTAAAGAATATAGCTATAATGAAAACCTTTATTTAAGAAATATAGGGAAAGACTTAGATTGGTTTAAACTTAACTTAAAAGCCGATAAAAGCAACCCCAGACTAATAACTCGTGGTATAGGTAAAAGCATTCTAGAACTGTCACGAGTTTTATGGGGAAGAGAACGTTGGGATCATGCTTATTTGAGTGATCCAAAACTTATTTTCGCACAGTTAAAAAATATATTTTATAAAGAATTCAAAACGCTACATCACAAATCAATAAAAAAACTAACTTTAAGAAAAGCTAATAGACATCAAAGATTTCCCTCTAAAAACATTAAAAACATCCTTGTTATGTGTTACGGAAATATATGTAGAAGTCCTTTAGTTGAAATATTATTGAATGAATATTTGGTTAAAGAAGGGTATAAAATAGTTAGTGCCGGTTTTCACAAAAAGGAAAATAGAACATCACCTGAAAATTATATGAAAACTTGTTTAGAATACGATATTGACTTAACTTCACACAGGTCTAAAAAAATTAACGATGAACTAGCTAGTTGGGCTGATCTTATACTAATTATGGATTATGGAAACATGCTATTAATGAAAAAACAATTCGACTCTACTGTAATCAATAAATGTCGATTTTTAGGTACTTATAATCCTGAAAAAATAGTAGTTGAAATTAGCGACCCATATAAATCGAAGAAAGCTACTTCGATAAAAATTATTCAACAAATGAAAAACTCTTGTGATGGCTTAATTAAGAAATTAAGAAATATAAAATAACCATGCTTAAACGTAATAAAGAACCTCAGCCTGACTATTTATTTAAAACAGATTATTTAACCAACTGGCCATTGCTGATTTTTATATTTTTTCTTCCTTTAGTAAACCTTCAACATAAATTTTTTCCTCCTTTACCTGGGGGGGTTAATTTCATGAATGTAATGTTTATTCTTTCACTCATTTGGGCATTTCGCATCAAAGGTGAAACTAATAAAGATACAAATATAGGAAAATGGATACTTTGGTTTTTATTCTACGGGTTCTTTTCATACCTGGTTATGTTGATGACCTTAAATGTTCCTACACCAAATAGCCTCAACAGCTTCAAAGATTTAGCTTTTATTTTACTGTTAGTATTTGTTGTACAAAAAAGTATCAAAGATTGGGGAGCGTTCCGACGTATAATTTTAGCTACTTTACTTAGTTTACCCTATACATTTTGGTTGGTATGGAGTCAATATAAATCAGTATCTCAATGGCACTATAATAATACGATGAGAGTATCAGGGCCCTTTGCTGATTTAGGGGCTAATGAATTAGGTGCCTATTGTGTTAGCGCTAGTCTATTTGCCATCTGCTTACTTATCACTAAAAATTCAAATAAATGGTGGAAGTGGGGGGTATACATATTTACCTTTTGCGCGACGATGAGCATTATGCTTTCCTACTCAAGAGGAAGTTACCTGGCTATTTTTGTTGGCATTTTCTTTATTTTTATGCATAAACAAAACCGCTTTAAAACCCTGATGATTATTTTACTCATTGCACTATTGGCATCTCCTTTTATTCCAGTTTCAGTACAAGAGCGGTTTTCTAGTATCTCATCAAGTGAAGAAAAACGAGATAATAGCGCACAATCTCGTTTTGTATTTTGGGAAGTTGCCTTTGAGAAATACAAATCAAGCCCAATTACTGGTTATGGCTATAGAAGCTGGCGCAGCCCAGAAATAAACCCTACTCATATGGATACCCATAACTACTTTGTTAAAACATTAGTAGAAAAAGGAGCGATAGGGATGGTCATTTTAATTGGCTTGCTCTATTCAATATATCGACAGGCTAGGAGAACACATCAACTTTCAAAAGAAAACCCTTGGGCTAGTGCGGTATCTTTAGGGGTGGTAACAGCGACTATTGCATTAATTTTTGGCAATATGTTTGGTGACCGTTTCTCCCATACGACTGTAGTAGCCATATATTGGGTTTATGTCGGCTTAATGCTGAAAACTTCATTACTATTACCCAAGAAAGAACAATAAAAATAATGTTAATTAAATATATTAAAGTCGTAATAATTTATAGAGATTTCAGGAAGAATACTTATGAGTAGTATCAAAAATAAACCCATTTTATTTTGTTTTATTACATTACTAGCAACTTTAGGTTTATTTTATCCTGCACAATCAACAATATTTATTGATGCTTGGTTGAACAGCCATAGCTATTCACACGGTTCATTACTCCTTGGTATGAGTTTTTATTTAATTGCCAACAAGCCCAACGTAGTTACCAACTCAAACGGAAATATAACTTTTCTCGTTGTTTTATTACTGCTAGTTTTTATCGATGTTTTAGCTAGCATTGTAAAGATAGATGTAGTCAGTCGCTTTATTTTACCTTGTTATCTTATCGCGGCTATTGGTGCAACCTTTGGTGCTAAAAACCTCTCAAAGGTAATTATCCCGCTTAGCTTGATTTTTTTTACCGTACCCTCTTGGTCAATTGTTTCTCCGATATTCCAGTCTATAGCAGCAATAGCTGTAGCAAATATTAGTGATTTTATTGGTATACCTACCTTTATTGAAGGGAATTATGTTTCTATCCCCAATGGTACATTTCTTATTGCTGAGGGTTGTAGTGGTGTTCGTTATATTTTAGTGGCTGTTGCCATTGCGTTAATTAATTGTGAGCTGTCAAATTATAATATTCGTCATATATTAACCTCCGTTATTGCTGCCTTTGTATTAGCAATTGTTGCAAATTGGGTGCGTATTCAAGTTATCGTTATTTATGCTCACCTCTATGGTATGGACCACTCAGTGGTTGCTGATCACAATACCCTTGGCTGGATAATATTTGTAATATTTATGGCATTCTTCTTTTTCATTCTCCCTTACATAGCTAAATCGCGCAGACAAGCAGAGCCCTTACCCGTTCCAAGCATCAACAAGCTACAATTGAGTAAAGCATTTATTGCCATTGCCTTGTTAGCATCTGGGCCCCTATTTATTCAGTTTTTCTCTCAAAGCAATCACAAAGAAGTATCAGCAACAGAACAGTTTTCTCAGAATAAAAAAGGTGGTTTCGATAGTTTTCACAACTTTGAATACTATTCCTTAGTAAAGAATACCACTGAATTAAAAGATGCTTATGAACATAATACAAGTCAGTTAAGTTTTGATTTAAGAGATAATACTGCTGACATGACTCATGCTCAGAATAAACCAATTGCCATGAATGTGAGAGTCATTAAAGAAATATACAATGGCATTGATAATATTAAAACTTACCAAGTCATTAAAAATAATCAGCATTATTTTTATAGCTATTGGTATGAAGTTAATAATAAAATAACGCAAAGTTTAATTCGTGTTAAATTCTACTCAGTGCAGGCATTATTATCTGGTTCATATATCAATCGAGCTTTCTTTATCAGCACTAGATGTCAGCAAAGATGTAACAATATTAACGTTCACTTGGATTATGTAAAAAACAAGGTCTTAGCAAACAAATGATCAATAGTAATATCAGTGCCCTAATGTATCATGGCGTTCATAATTCACCTCAATGTGAAGGGAATTATGATGGAGTATATAGTGTTAGTTGTACTACATTTTGCCAACATTTAGATTGGTTACATCACAATAACTATCAAGCAGTAACTTTAGAGCAAGCATTAACACAAAAAATTGAAAATCCTGTCATTATTACCTTTGATGATGGGGACGTATCAAATTATTTAGTGGCTTTTCCAGAGTTGGTAAAAAGAGGCATGCTTGCTGAATTTTATATCACCACAGATTGGATAAATACCCAAGGCTATATGTCTGAACATCAATTAAAAGAAATGCACGACGCAGGCATGAGTATTCAATCACACAGTAAATCTCATCCGTATCTTTCTGATATTAACAGCGCTGAATTACACGATGAGTTAGTAATAAGCAAAAATAAGTTAGATGAAATTATAAATAGCAAGGTTCACACTATTGCTTTGCCTGGCGGTAGAGGATTAGATCAAGTATTACCTTTATATAAAAAGCTAGGTTATAAAACCATAGCAACGTCTATTTTAAGAAAAAACACTATGGCTCATCAACTCAATAGAATAACCGTGACCTCAGGATTTAGCCTAGAGATACTAAGTTCATTAGTCACTGAAACTGGTGCCATTTATTATAAAGCCATCATCAAACAGCTGGTATTTAACTTCGCGAAGAAAATATTAGGTAATCACTATTATGAAGTGGTTAGAAGTATATTATTGAGAGAGTCATAAGTGGAAAGCCTTTTTATTATTAGCATAGTATTAATTTTCTATACCTATATCGGTTATCCGTTAATATTGGCTATTATTCACAAACTAAAATCAGCTAGCACAGTAATTTTTCAGGATGACGGTACTCATGAAGAACTAACCGTTGTTATGGCAATGTATAATGCTCAAGAACGTATATCGACACGTTTAGCTAATATACTTCAAACTAAATACCCGCTAGAAAAACTGCATATCATTGTCGTATCTGATGGTTCAACTGATGACTGTTATGAGCTAGCAAAAGCCTTTGATTACCCTAGGTTAACCGTATTAAACCAAGAGAATAATCAGGGTAAGTCTCAAGCATTAAACCTCGCTATGCAACATGTAAAAACCCCTTTAGTGGCCTTTGCTGATGTTAGACAAAACTTTGATGAAAATACCCTCAATGAGTTAGCGAGCCAATTTAGTCATGCTGATATTGGCGCGGTTACAGGAAACTTGATGATCGAACAAAATCAAGAACAAGGGGCATCTAATGATCCAGGGCTTTACTGGAAATATGAGAAGTTTATTCGCTTAACTGAGGGGCTGATTAATTCTGTTGTCGGTGTTACTGGAGCCATTTACATGATGCGCAGTTCGCTCTTTCAACCTTTACCGCCGAGTACCATTTTAGATGATGTATTCACGCCAATGACGGTGGTAAAACAGGGGAAAAGAGTTGTTATGGCGAATGATGCTTATGCCTTTGATTATTCCAGTCATTCAATAACTGAAGAATTTAATCGAAAAGTTAGAACATTAGCAGGTAACTATCAATTAATGAGATTGTTGCCTTGGTTAAATAATCCAATGGCTAATCCTATTTTTTGGCAATGGTTTTCACATAAAGTGTGTCGCTTAATTATCCCTTTTGCTTTAATGGCTGTTTTGATCAGTTCGTTACTACTCAACGGTGTATTTTTTCAGCTTTGTTTTATTGCTCAAGTAATCTTCTATACCCTTGCAACTGTTGGCTACTTAAAAATGAGTAAAGGCCAAAGCGCAGGCATATTTAGCTTACCTGCGACCTTCACTATATTAAATATCGCTGCTTTTATTGCGTTATTTAAATACTTTCTTTTTTCGCCCAAAAAACTGTGGAAAAAGCATTAAGGAATAGCAATGCACGGACTTTTTTTTCAATGGTCAAACTCTGCTGAACAGATCAAGCCTTTTAAAGAAGTCTGGCAGTACCCTAATGAAGGTGAGCATAGAGACATTAAACTTTCCCCTAATGAAAATATTCATACTTTAGACGGACAAAGCTATAAAGAAAGCTATTTTGAAAACAGTCAATTAATTATTTTAGTTGATGGTGATATCAGCTTAAATTCAGCAAACTTATCTTTAAATGCTGTATTAGAGTCATTGGCAAATACCTACTTAACCTCAGGTTATCAAGGCGTAATTGATGCAATAAAGGCAGGTAGCTTTAATCTAGTGATTTTTGATAAGCGTCTCCAAGAGCTCTTTTTCATTAACGACTTTATTGGCTCTATTCCTTTGTATTATGCTCAAAATCAACAGAACATTGTAATTTCGAGCAATCCAAGAGCCGTTTTTAAAACCGGTGTTATCAGTAAAACCATTGATATGACTGGTGTCGCTAGTTTTGTGCATTTAGGTTATGGTTTTTCATCTAGACATATCACTAAAGAGTTAAACAAACTACCGGCTAATCATTGCCTAAAATATAAACTTAATAACAAATCAATCGAATTACTCAAAGGAAATAACAACCTCTTTGAAACATTCCCACAACAATATGATTACCAAAAGAACGCCTATTCAGCTTTAATTACCAATGCCTGCTCACGTGTAGCTGAACACTCTGGTAATACAGCCTCTTTTTTAAGTGGTGGTTTAGACTCTAGAATGGTGACCGCAGCTTGGCCAGCTGATAACAAATTAGAGCATTTTACTTATGGTGCAGAAGACTCAGCTGAAATCGAATTTGCCAAAATGGTCGCTAAATTAAACCAGGCACCACTTCACCATTTAGTGCCCAAAGGGGACGAAGTAGCTGAAAAACTCGAGAACATATTTGAGTTTAGTGGCTTAGCTTGTTTCCCTGAACGCTATTATTTTGCCGAGATAATGGCTAAACAGGGTTTTAACTCTGTAAACGACGGCTTCTTAATTGATGTTTTTCTTGGTGGTGATTTCTACCATAACGATAGCTATCTTTCAAAAAGAAGTAAAATAGCTAAATATTTGGGTTTATTCATTGATCAATCAACCAAAAATTACTCGACAGAAGCCATAGCTCATGCCTATTTTGATAGTGCAAATTTGGTGAAAAACTATAATGGTTTAACACAATATTTAGATGCTGATTTTATTGAAGCAATACAAGTAGAAAAACCAAACATTATTCATGATCTCTGTGATGAAATTAAACGCTTATCGCAATATACCGACTCGGTTGCTTACCTCTTTCGTAATATTACCGCATCAAATCGTTCCGCAAACTATACCTTAACTCAAGGAGTTAATGCTCGACAGTTTTTAAAGGTTAATTATCCGCTCGGCTTAGATAAGGATCTTATTTATCAATCGTTAGAATTGGCGCCAAAACATGCAGCATACCGTCGTGGACAGCTGAAAGCGCTGCAAGATAATTATATGAGTTACGCAAAAATCCCTTATAGCCGTACGTTAATTCCAGCAACATACTCAGCAGCAGCTCATAAATGGGCATCCATTTTAAATGGCAAAGGCATTCATATTCCAGGCTTTAATAGCCAATATAAGAATAAAAACGTTCAATTTAGTAACTGGAGTCAATGGTTTGCAAATACAGAATCATTAAGAGAGCTAGCGCGTACATGGCTATTAAGTGGCGGAATCACCACAACCACCAAGCTTGATAGTTTTTTCAATGATGTCGCTAGAGGTAAAAAACAAGCTAGTGGTCATATTTTTCATATTGCAGGCATCAGTCGCTGGCTGGCGGTTAAATAATGAACGAGATGAAGGAATATACAGTAAGGGAATGGACACTAGCAGAATTTAAGGCCAATAGAAGTATCTGGACTGAGCTTTTACTCTCTAGTAATGCTGACCCTTTATTTTCATCATGGGAGTGGCAATACTCGTGGTGGTCAGAATGCGACATTAGTAATAAAAAATTACGAATAATTGCTGTTTATCTCTTTGACCAACTAGTTGCACTTGCTCCATTATTCACTTATAAAAAACGCCTAAAAAAAATCATACCAATCACAAGGTGTCAGTTTATAGGTTGTAGCTATGATTTAGATGACCTATGCAGAAGTGATAACCTGGATATAATTATTCTAAAGAGTATCGATATTGATGCAATCTATCAGCAAATATTAAGTACAATAAATAATCTAACTTGGCATGAGTTTATTGTTGATGGGGCTAGAAAAAGTTCACATATATGGCAATTAAGCAAACTTAACAAAGCTAATATAACCCTTCATATAGAAAGAAAAATTTATAATCATATTATAGAACTCAACAGAAACTTCCAAAGTTACGTAACACAACTTAAAAGAAAAGTCCGACAAAAAACTATTTTACACCGAAGGTTTATTGAAAATAAAAAAATGGCAATTCAAGCAGTGGTTATTAGTAGTATTCACACCTCAAATAAGAATTATCTCAATTTTTTTTCAGAGCTTAATCGTTTAAAAGAATTAAGGTGGTCTATACCTGTTTATCAGGGCAATCGTTTAGAGTTTCAGAAAAAATTTATTCTTTATTGTCAAGATAGTGAACATCTTAGGGCAACATCAACTCTTTTAAATATAGAAGGTGAAAACCAATCGGCCTTTCACAGCATTCAAGCATCTAAACAAAACTACTTTATACAGTTTGCATTCAATCCAACTTTTAATAGAAAAATATCCCTTGGATATTTACATCTGGGGTATTCCATTGAGCAATCTTATCAAGATAATCTAGCTCAAATACAGCTACTTCCTGGTGGTGGGCAGAGTGAAAATTATAAACATCACTTTGCTAATAAAATTCAACCTCAACTAACTTTCAGCTTAATAAGAAGCAAACGCTTAACGGTATTTGTTTGGTTAAATGCCCTTTCCAAATTAATTTAACTTTTCGGAGAAATATCCCCCCCCCTGAATCGCATGTATATAGATTGATTTTTAAAGGGCACTTCGTTATTCATGCATTAATTTAGGTAACATTGTCTATATCTTAATCATTTTGTTTACAGCTGGTACTCCAACGGCAAGCATATCGTCAGGAATATTTTTCACAACAACAGCGTTAGCTCCAATTCTAACATTATTTCCAATTGATATATCTCCAATAATTTTTGCTCCAGCACCAACGTATACATTATCACCAGTTACAGGCCAACCCTCTGATTTCCCCGCACCTTTCGAACCGAAAGTTACACCTTGCCCAATCGAGCAATAAGCGCCAAAGTCCCCACGAATAAAAATCCCACCATAATGACCTATGTAAAAACCTGGCCCTATTTTACTTATTGGGTTTAACGAAATTCCATACAAGGTAGAAAGAATAAAAAAGACAATGCGATATATTATTTTTAATAGGTGCGACAGAATAGGGACGGGTATAGCATAAATAACTTTCCCAAAACGGAATAACATCACCATGTGCAAACCATGACAAGTCAAAAAATACAGCAATGAATATAAAAAGGAGCTTTCTCCTCTTTTTTCTACATACACGCTAATGTCTATTCGTGTATTTGACAATTCATCTTTAAGTGTTTTTAAAAACATAAATTAACTTCTCTAGTTATTATGGAAAAAGGTCTCTGAATAGCTGTCACTTCTTGGGCTGAATACACATTAATTTAACAAGCTATTTTCATGCCATTGATTGGGTAATTGTATAAAAAACACTTCACGATGGCCTAATATCCCCCCCCAATTTGAAGAGAAATAAATGCGATTACCTTGCATATTTATTGCAGCAGGTGCTTCATCACGGTAATCTCCTGAAAATTCATTGTAAGCGGGGGATATACGCCATATTTTGGGATTATCAGTTTTAGAGTTTATTTCAATCATCATAAATTGATTACTCGCCCACAAACTATCATCATTAGAATAGGTACTCATGAATAACCAATTAGGCTTATCTCGAGGCATTTTTCCATAATGAAAACCCATTGCCCAACCAAAATTGGTATGACTATATACTTCTATGCGGTTATCATAACCTTTATTTATTCCTTGTGAATAAATAGCATCGAGTTTATCTGTTCTGTTGTTTTGACTGATGAAAAGCTCCTGCCCCTTGTCATCAAACGACCAACCAGAATGGGTTGCCCCAATTGAAATTTTCACAGGATCTTTCTTTTGATAATTGAAATCTACTGGCCACAAATGAGGGCCATCAAACCAGGTATTAATATATTGTTTGCCCTTGCCACCATAAGCAACATCATCCCATTTCCGACCCATATGGATAACAACACCATTACCTAAAGGTGACATTTCAATCATGTTAGGTCGATAACTAAAAAACATTCTGTTTTTTTCTATATCTAAGCTAGTGTTAGAAAGGGCTGATGGTATCAATCTATGCGTTTTATTTGTTGATATTTGATAATGAACAAAAGCATCGACAAGATATGTTTTAACTCCCTTTTCATTTTCACCATAATGAACAACCATCCATGCCCAGTGGTCACTGTCGTTAGAGCTATCTCCTTCAACATCATTATATATTTTAGTTGATTGTGGGAACTCTTGAGAAAAATCTTTAATAAGTTGCCGAGTTTGATTTTGTTGAGTGATGTCATTAATCATCCAAAACTGCATACCAGAGATATAATAAACTCGATTAGGGTGTTCAGTTGTACCGTGCCATCGTATTTCATGCCTTTCACCTATACTCTTTCCTGCCTGATCAGTCAAATCGGTAACTATTTCACCTGTTTTTCTATTAATCACCCAACATGAAGTTGAGTTTCCACCAAAGGCGAGAAAGTACTCACCCAAAGAATTTTCTGGGCTGTAACGAGAGTACACAATGAATGCATCATTCGAACCAGTAAGTTCACTTGCATCTGTTAAACGAGTAATATGAGCACCGGTGACAGGGTCAACACGCGTTTCTCCTTTAGTAGGAGGTGAGTTCCCATAATCAGGTTCAATATGTTCGTTTGTCATAACAAAATTAGATAACGAAACTACTTCAACATCAAAACTAGGTAAAGCAATTATGATGTCTCCACAATAAGCCATAATTTTTACACCACGGTATAAACCTTTATTATTAGTACGAGCGGTTCCTGTTAGCTCGCCGGTTGCTTTGTTAAAGCTCATCCATTCGGGTTTATTTTCAATCAAAAAATTAATAATCAGTTTTTGTGGATTTTCTAATATTGGTGTGAATTTATACTCTTTGTCGACATTACTTGTTTTTGTGGGAGAGCCACTTATAGAAAAGAGTGATTGTTCAATTACTACTATGGAGAATGTACTCAACTTACTTGATAATTTTCCATCTGAAACTTGTATTTTTATATCAGAATAACTACCTAACCATGTACACGTTGGAGTTCCACTTAATAAACCTGTAGACGGATCAAATGAACTCCATGGAGGCTGATTTTGAATAGAAAATATTAATTGCTCTTTTCCTGAATAACTAACACTTGGTGTAAAGTTAAAGTATTCATTAAAGCCAATACTAATTTTAGGCGAACCGGCGATGGTTAAAGTAATCTCTTTTTTCGGCGAAGGAATATCTGGCTTATCACTACTTCCCCCACAGCCTATAAAAAATAGGCTAATTAAAAAAATTAATATTTTCATTTTACCCCTTAACTCAAAACCATTAAGTATCATTTGAATAGCTAATCAAACAATTGATTATTTCTAATGATTAGAGTCAATTAAAGCTAACAACTCTTTAGTTTTCGCATTCATTAGCTCAATATCACCGTCACTTTCCACATTTAATCGAAGTAACGGTTCAGTATTAGATTTTCGAACGTTGAATCGCCATTTATCAAATTGTAGTGATAGACCATCAACATCTTCAACTTTTATCGCCTGACTTAGGTATTGTGCTGAAATTTTAGCTAGAACGGTTTCTGTATTAGGTACAGTACGGTTTATTTCACCCGACGATGGATATTTATTGATGCGATCACAAACCATTGAAGAAAGTGTTTTTCCTGATTGACTCAACAATTCAGCCACCAATAACCACGGGATCATGCCACTGTCACAATAGTTAAAATCTCTAAAATAATGGTGAGCACTCATTTCACCACCATAAATGGCATTTTCTTTACGCATTCTTTCTTTAATAAAGGCATGGCCAGTTTTGCTCTGAATAGCAATACCATTATTTTTTTCAACAATATCAATGGTGTTAAGCGTTAAGCGAGGATCATGTATAATTTTTTCATTAGGATGTTTCTGTAAAAAAGCTTCTGCTAATAAACCAACAATATAATACCCTTCAATGAATTTACCTTGCTCATCAAATAAGAAGCATCGATCAAAGTCGCCATCCCAAGCAATGCCCATATCAGCTTTATTTGCTATCACTGCATCACGAGTTGACTGTCTATTTTCAGGTAATAATGGATTAGGAATACCATTGGGGAAATTACCATCGGGTTCATGGTGAACTTTAATGAACTCAACAGCTACGCTGTTATCAATAAAGTATTTTTCTAGTGCGTCAATCACATGGCCTGCAGCGCCATTGCCCGCATTAACCACTAATTTAAATGGTTTTAAAGACTTTCTATCGACATACGTTAATAAGTGTTCAACAAATGGAGGTAAATTATTTATCTCGCGATAGCTTCCTTTAACTAAACCTTCTATAAATTTATTTTTTTCAGCTAAGGCTTTTATCGCTAATAAACCTGTATCGCCACTGATAGGTTTACTTTGTTCACGCACTAACTTTAAGCCATTATAGTCTTTTGGATTATGACTGGCTGTAACCACAATGCCTCCGTCTACTTTGAGGTGTGCCGTGGCAAAGTAAATTTCTTCAGTACCAGCTAAGCCAATATCGATTACATCACAGCCTTCGGCCATAAGACCTTGAGCAAGCGCTTCTTTTAATGCTGGTGTAGATAAACGAATATCACCACCAATAACCACAGTTTTTGCTGTTAGATATTGCGCAAATGCACGGCCAATACGATAAACAATATCTTCGTTAAGCTCATCACCTAAACGCCCACGAATATCGTAAGCTTTAAAACAGGTTAACTCTGTCATTTATTGTCACTCCGGCCATATTTGTCTTCAAAGCGAACAATATCGTCTTCACCTAAGTATGAACCCGATTGAACTTCTATCAATTCTAAATCTACTTTCCCTGGATTTTCCAAGCTATGGATTGTACCAATAGGAATATAGGTTGATTGATTCTCTGTTAATAAAAATTCTTTATCACCGTTTCTCACTTTTGCCGTACCAGAAACAACAATCCAATGTTCAGCGCGGTGATGATGCATTTGCACAGACAGCTTTGCTCCCGCCTTTACCGTAATGCGTTTTACTTGAAAACGTTCA
>Ga0105355_10001280_pt1 | contig 23244 bp, 19 predicted proteins | sample GOMGulsemesocosm_2_FD_83508 | JGI IMG/M metagenome (GOLD analysis project Ga0105355, IMG submission 83508) | Methane-oxidizing microbial communities from mesocosms in the Gulf of Mexico - GOM9C Gulf of Mexico | ecosystem: Environmental > Aquatic > Marine > Cold seeps | place: Gulf of Mexico...
CTCCTTCCCCAGATCCTCCCCCTCCTACCAATAAAAATGTGCCCATTGCCCACATAACATTGGACCATACAACGATAGAGCTAGGACAATCGGTTAATATCAGCGCCTTAGAAAGCAGTGATCTTGATGGGAATAGTTTATTCTATCAATGGAGCGTTAAGCATGAAAACGGTCAAGACGCCTCTTTAGCGAATAAACATGCTGAGGTATTTGATTTTACACCACAGGAGTTCGGCAGTTATCAAGTTACGCTGACGGTAAGTGATGATGATTATACCAGTGAAGCGATTCATGCAACGATAGCAGTAGAACCCAACGCACAAAGCTTTCCTGTCGCAATTGCCAGTGGCAGTATTAATAATAAAGTGGGCCAAACACATTGGCTTAGCGCAGAAAAAAGCACTGCGGGTACTGGGCAACTATTATCATATCAATGGACGTTTACATCCAAACCAACATCGAGTAACAGTTCAATAGGCGAAGCAACTAGCTTACAGGCTTATTTTATCGCTGATAAGGCCGGTATATATGAAATTTCATTAACCGTTACCAATATTGAAAATCAGCTTACCGCCCAAGATGACTTTATCGTAAATATGGATGACTTACTGACCAATAGTCCTCCGCAAGCGTGGATCAGTGTCGCTAGAATCAACTATGCCGTTAACGAAGTCGTTAAATTAAATGGTACCGATAGTTATGACAGTGATAATGATCAACTGAGTTATAACTGGCGATTTGAGCAAAAACCGGTGGCAAGTAATGCACAAATAGCTGAAGAACACTCTGAATTTATCGAGTTCATCGCTGATACCGAAGGTGACTATGAAGTAATACTGACAGTGTCTGATGGCCAGTTAACCAGTGAACAAAAGCAGATTATTCAAGTTACTCATCAAAATATTAGTCCAATCGCCAATGCCGGCTCAGATCAGGTAGTGGTATTTGGCCTTCCGGTAGAACTTAACGGCGCAGCAAGTTCAGATGCTGATGGCGAAACATTACAATACCAATGGAGCCTGATTAGTCGACCAGCAGCAAGTAATTACAATGAATTATCAGAGCCTGAGTTAGTTGACTCTAGTCGCTTTGTTTTTATTCCAGATGAGGTCGGTGAGTTTTTTTTTGGGTTAAACGTTAATGATGGCATTGGATATTCATTAACAGATCACGTGCGGATTACCGTCACAGAAAACCAACGCCCGATTGCAAGCTTACCCGGTGATATTATTGTCAACCACGCAGAAAATACTTTTATATTTGACCATGGCAGTTACGATCCTGAGGGGCTACCTTTAACTTATTACTGGCAATTAACCCAAGCTCCTGAAGGATATGAGGGTAGCTTAGTAGACCCTCAGGGGACAGCATACACCTCGCTGAATATCACACTTCCAGGTACCTATACCATTCAGTTAATAGTCAATGATGGCATGCAATACTCAATACCTGAAACCACGACAATTGTTTATATTGCAGAAGAATGGATAGAATTAACCGTTACCGGACAATTAGTGGATGAAGCAGCTACCCCGCTAGCAGATATTGAGATTGGCGGAATATTGCAAGCCAAAGTACACACTGACACCAACGGGTATTTTGAAATACAGCTGAAAAGTAAAGAGCAAGATGCTAGGTTAGAATATCTTAGGATGTTAGCTGACAATATTCCAGCGATCTTCTTATCCCTAGGAGAAACCAACGAAACGTCACTTAATTTAGGCACGGTGACACTGCCTGTGATGCAACAACGTAGTATATTGCTACAAGCTTGCCAAGGTTATACCGGCCCCACACAACTAACCACCTATTTCTCTCAGCTTAATTCTGGCTTTGAAGATATGCAATTCCCGATAACAATTGTAGCTGAATTTGGTGTTGATCAAGCGCCACAGGAGCTGGTATTGCCGGCACCAGCAGAAATTAACGTTCGCCCTTCACCAGAGATACAAGTAGAGCTGACTATTGAGGACGAATTACCATTCTTCATCAATCATTATCAGCTAGAAGGTGAACAAGCTGCCCCATTAGTTATCAAAGTATGCAACTAACTATTCAAGCTTCAATGGCGTTAATTCATAAAATTAATAAGGAAAAATCAATGAGATACACCACTATACTTAGCAGCTTTGTTTTAAGTTTTATACTAGCAGGCTGCGGTAATGATACCAATCCCCCGGAAGATAATATCGGCTCAAGTAACGAGCAACCGCAAGATACAGACGCAACGAGTAAAGAACACCTTGAAGATTTATTAGCAAAGGCCTTGGTTGATTATTACAACACTGGGGTATACCAATATCCCATTATCCCCAGGATGGCTGAATGGGGAGCCGCACAAAGTTTACTGCTTGACGTAACCTCGGTTCCTGAAGAAATTTTACCTTTGTTTAGCCATTCAGAGCTTTTACAACTGGCGGTAGAAAACCCCAATATCGTTAATAGGTATGCATATCATGAGATAGCAACTTTTGTTGGTTCCTATCAATATAGCTGCAATACGCTTAGGTATTTACTTGAAGTCCCGGATATAGAACAATTTTTTTTGGCCGAGTATTTATCTCTTTCGGAAGAATCATCTTTTTCTTTAGGTAGTGAAAACGATATTATATTAAGCGCTGATGCGGCAAAAAATATGCTTCTCGAAGTTTTTTTATCCGACGAATCCATGTTAACGAATATTGCTGATAATCGTCAATTTCTCCAGTCTGTGTCCGAAAAGTTTACTTATTTATTAAGCCATGAAATTGAAGATCCTGCTTCGGTAGAAGCATCATGGCAATCGTCTAGCATGATTATTGTACCGCTATTGAAACAGGCGGGTTATCTATTAACCCATTATGAGGATGGCGAATTAGCCCCGAGAGCTGACATAATATTATCTGAAGAAATCATAGAGCAGCTAGCAGGGGAAGATGGTGCTATTTTTATTAAAGATCTGTATCTGTGGATTAATGATCTATTTAGTGACTATTTACAGTCTTTATAGAGAGAGATTGAATAGCCCTTTTCCAGCGAAAACAACTTCGCCAAATAGAGACAGTTCAGATCCGCGTGACCACTAGTTTTGGTTCCTCAACATTCTATCGTAAAACGTTTGTACTCCAATGGTAGGTAATACCGGCATGTGGCAAGGCGTTAAGCTAATTAGCTGCGAACATTCCAAAAGTATCCGCAGCAATGGCTTTACTTAATCTTAGTCTACATTTAATACCTTTTTTAATGGTGTTAAATGTTGCTCGAAATGCCGCCATTGTTCGGTAGCGCTTTTATAAATAGGTTGGCGCACTTGCTCTGAACTTGGTGTTTTTATATTTCGCTTAGTTTTATGAAAATCAAGACACGAGTGTTCAAATTCCAACCCACAAAAATTAAGTATTCTCCGCACTTGTTGTTCCAGATTCTCGACCACATCTTCATGGTGAACCGTTAACACAAAATCAGGCAATACATCATGCCAGTGTGACATTAATTTCAAGTATGCTTGATAGTAACGGCCCATATCTTCTAGGTTATAGCTAAACTCTTGTCCTTCGGCGAATAACTGTTTAAAGCCACTAAAACAACAAGCCATAGGAGCACGTCTTGCGTCAATGATTTTGGCATTGGGTAGTATTAACTTGATCAAGCCGATATGAAGAAAGTTATTCGGCATTTTGTCGATAAATAGTGGCGCCTGCTCTCGGTAAGCGCGAGTTTCATCAATGAACTGCTGGCCAAAACGTTTAAAATAGCTTGGCTCAAGCTCAGCTAAATTTTTGGGGTATTGCGGGTCTTCATCGCTTTGTTTCTTATCGCGGCCACGCAAACGAGCAGCTAAGCCTAAAATATTATGCAACTCCATGGTACCGTCCACTTGGCTATGTGATGCAAGTATTTGCTCAAGTAAGGTCGAACCCGCTCGAGGCAAACCGACAATAAAAATAGGATCTGGGGCATTCAGCCCTAGCTGCCCTCGGCTTGTAAATAATTCTGTTGTGCAATGTTTTATTTGCTGAGCGACTTGTTGCTCGACTTTTTCGATATCAAAACCATTATGGGCATGCTGTAACGCATTGCCTTGTTGATACGCGGTAAACGCTTGCTGATATTCTTGCCGATCTTCAAAGGCTTTGCCTACGGCAAAATTCAGTTGAACTTTGTCAAGTAATGGCAAGTCTTTCGCGCCTTGGCTAGCTTGCATATTCTCAATTTCTTCATCGCTAAAGCGGTAGGTTTTAGTATTAGCCAAACTCCAAAAAGCATCACCGTAATTTGGGTTTATTTGATACGCTTTTTGGTAAGCGCTAACCGCCTTTTCAATATCCCCTTTCGCTTTAAGTGCATGGCCCAACTGTAAATGAAAACCCGCGATGTGTGGATCTTGTGCAATGACGTGTTCAAAGATAGCAATGGCTTGAACTACTTGCCCTAGCCCCGTTAATACATTGGCTTTGGCAACATTAAAGCTTAAATTATCAGGTTGTTCCGCGAGTAACGTTTCTACCTGCGGTTCTGCTAACTTATATTTACCCAATCTAATCAGTAAGTTAAGGTATTGCGACCGCGCCTGCATATGATGTGGTGCTAACTCAAGTACACTGGTTAGTAAAAACTCCGCATCGTCATAAATTTTTAGCTCAATGCCAATCTCTGCCAGTAAACACATACCATCGACATGGCATTTATTCTGTTGTAAAAAATGGCGGCAAATTTGTTCTGCTTTTAAGACCTTTTTCTCATGCATGAATTCAGTGACGGCAAGTAAGGCTGGAGGGAGCTTTTTGAGTTTGGCTAATTGATTGGCCGCTTGTTGCACCGCATCTTGTTGCTGTGCTTCGCGATATATTTCAATCAGTTCTTGCCAACTTCCCACTAAACTAGGGTTTAATTTTACTGCCGCTTCAAAGGACGCCTTAGCCGCGTTAACATTATTTAATGCCAGATATATATGGCCTTTTTCTTGGGTGGCGCGACTATGGCTGCTGTCAAGCTTAAGTAGCTCATCAATACTGACGAGTGCTTGAGTTAAGTTTTTTGCATAACGTTGGGCAACGGTAAGTAAATACCATAACTCTATTTGCTGTTGTGTAGCTAACGATTGTTGCTGTAATTGCTTACCTTGTTGAATAGCGTCATTGAATTTTGCCATTTGGATCAATTGTTGAAGTGACTTTAATTGTGCCGTAAATGAGGCTTCGGATACTTTATCCAATGACTTAACTCCGTGAAAGGTTGTCGAATTGTAAACGCAGGTACTCTATCAATAAAAAGCCACTTGATACAGGCATCAAGTGGCTTTGTTACAATGTTAAGCTAGGTTTAACGGGTTATTTAGTAATAATCATAAGAGAACCTAAAGCCAATTGTACGAGGTCTATTCGTAACGACTTTCGGGGTAAACTGTTGAGTATCAATATAAAGCACCGCACTTTCATCGGTTACATTGTCAATATATAGCTCAGCTTTCCATTCATCATTGGTAATACCAACGCTTAGATTAGCCAAAACATAGCTGTCTTGAACATAACGGCCACCTGCGAAGGTTTGTCCGTTGCTGTTTTGGTAATTAACACCTGAATAAACATCCGCTTCTTTTTGGATACTCAAACCAGAACCCGTGCCATAGATTAAATTAGTGGCATCTTCTACCACATAAGCATCCATGGTCATTCCTGCCAGCTTTTCGCCGCTATAACTTATCGAGCCATTAATATAACCCGTTATATCGTTGGAAATATGGTAGAAATATTCGGCTTGTAAGTTACCTGAGAATTCAGCGGAATATGGTAATTTACTACCTACAGATGGGGCAATACCCGCTAACTCGTCATTAACAGAGGTTAATTCGGTATCAATAAAACTAAAAGCGCCTGATATCACTAGGTTGTCTGTTGCTACCCACGTAAAGTCACCATCAATACCTTTGATTTCAGCATCACCAACGTTATCGGTAAATACTAAGAAACTGATATTGGTTGGGTCAAAGCGTGACGTTTGTAGATCTGATATTTTTGAATAGTAAGCGGTCGCATTGAAGCGTAATGTTTGCTCAAGTATGGTGGATTTAAAGCCTAATTCGATGTTATCTAAACTATCGGTAGTTGAATAAACAGGAATACGGAAACCATCAAATGCGCCTTCTTGATTTTTAGCGGAACCACCGCCAACACGGTTAGTAACTGGAGGCCTAAAGCCTTCTGAATACGAAGCAAATAACATGACATCGTCAGACACTTTCCAATCAAGCGAGGTTTTGATAATAATATCATCAACGGTTAAGGTGCCATCACTATCCAGTAAGCTAGTTTCTAGCTGCCCGCTAGCAATAGATGCTTGAATTGCTGCCGCTTCTGCTGCGCCAAAAAAGTCAATTAAGGCGGCATCACTGCCATCACCAAAAGCTTGTAATCGACCACTGACATCGACACCAAAACCGCCAGCAGTGCCAGTAGCCCCTTTATAAATGTCATCAATTTGATACCAACGGGCACCAAAGCTTGCCGTTACGGTGTCGGTTATATCAAACTCTAACTGGCCAAATACCGCAACTTGATCAATGGTATGACTAACATCATTAACGAAACTTACTTCCGCAGGAAAAGGGCCGCCATTACTGTTAATGCCATCAGTGCCTGAAAGAAATGTTTGATTATTAGTAAAGTCATAGGCACCATCTAAAGTGGTATTTGCTATCTTAAATTGGCCAATGGTTGATAACTCTTGCGAGTCATAAAAAACACCGGCAGTAAGTCGCCAGCGATTTTCAGCCGAGGTATTGAAACGAAATTCATGGGTGATACGTGAAGTACTGGTTTGCTCTTTATAAAACTTTGTTGGATCAGCACATGTTTGCTCTGCTTCAGGAACACCGGCATAATTACAAACATAATAAGCCGAAAATGAACCACCATTAGTATAACCAGTATAATCAATAGTTGAATTGATATCCCGATCCAGATAACCACCGGTATAAACAATATCTAGGTGTTCAAGTCGACCTGCTAAGGTCCAGGTAGTTAAACCAAAATCATCGTTGTTATTTTCAGGGGTGAAGCGATTAGCAGATGATTCACCTTCAAGGTTTGGATCGTAAGCAAATACACCTTCAGTATCAAGTGACTGCTGGGTATGCTGTACTAAAAGATCCCACTCATCATTAATAATATAAGATAAGCCAAAACGCGCACCGGCATAATTTGCAGTATTAAAGTTATCTTCTACTAGGGCATCATTTCTTGGGGCAACCACTGGCGTATTTTCAGGATTTGCTAATGCCCCACCAGAAATTCTACTGATCACCACGGCACTACCATGGTAGCCACCTTCACCGGGTACATTTAAGATATTATCAATCCAGCCACCTTGATGATCACTATAAGTAGCCACGCGTACCGCAAGCGAGTCTGTTAATGTCATATTAAAATAAGCTTCAACAGCATTACTCAAATCACCTCCTTTTGTCGAGCTTATGTCAGTATCAAAGCCGGCAGAAAAACCATCATGGGATGGCTTATTGGTAATTAAGCGCACGGTACCTGATTGTGAGCTAGCACCAAAAAGTGTGCCTTGTGGTCCAGGTAAAACCTCAATTCGCTCTACATCGGTAGCATAAACATCTAAATTTCGCCCTTGCATAGAGACAGGTTGCTCATCTAAATAAAAGGCAACAGAAGGCTGTAACGCCTGCACCGAAGAAACAGAAATGTTGGTTTGTGTCGTGGCTGCGCCGCGTATGTAAATTTCGTTTTGCCCTGGGCCGGTCCCCTGAAACACAACGTTTGGTAAAAATTCTACGTACTGATCAAAATTAGAAACACCAAGCTTTTCAAGGCTATCTCCAGTTAATGCGCTGACAGTAACAGGAACCTCTTGAATGGATTCTGTGCGTTTTGTGGCGGTAACTTCAATAACTTCGATTTTTGCTTTTTCTTGCTTTTTGGCTTCCTCAGCATAGAGGGAGCCAGATGCCGCTATTGCCGTTAATACGGCGCAATGCAGCTTAGTGAGTTTCATATTATGATCCCTTGATATTGGTTATCTTTTAGTTAATGCTATTAGAGTTCTAACTATATTTATTCCTCCTTATAGCTTAACAACAAAGCACTTTTTTTTCAAAAAACCTTTAGAATCATACTATATATCGCATAACTTCCTTAAATATGGGGCGATTATGCAGGCAATGATTTACAGCACTCATTAAGCATATATAATATCAACTCAAATTAAATTTAGGGGAAGTACTTGTCTTCATCCGTTAAAAGTCACTTAAATACCAAAGTTTTTTTTGGTGCCTCATCGATCATCATTGCATTGCTAATTTATACTGCCGCCCTACCTAATCACGCACAGAACTTATTCACCCTATTGCAATCAAGTATAGTTGATAATGGCAGTTGGTTTTATATACTCACCGTTGCCTTTATTTTCTTTTTTGTCATTTTTTTAGGTTTCTCTCGTTATGGCGATATCCGCTTAGGGCCCGATCACTCGACACCTGATTATTCTTTAGCTAGCTGGCTATCAATGCTTTTTTCTGCTGGCATTGGTATTGGCCTGATGTTTTTTGGCGTTGCCGAACCGATAATGCATTATTTATCACCACCGACAGCTGACGCGGGCACAATAGCAGCTGCGCGAGAAGCAATGAAAATGACTTTCTTTCATTGGGGCTTACACGGGTGGGCTATTTACACCGTTGTTGCCTTAGTGCTTGCCTACTTTAGTTATCGTCATCATTTACCCTTAACGTTACGCTCCGCGTTATATCCACTTATTGGTGAAAGAATTTATCAATGGCCAGGCCATTTAGTGGATATTTTTGCCGTGGTCGGCACAATTTTTGGCGTTGCCACCTCGCTTGGGTTAGGCGCAGCTCAAGTTAACGCCGGTTTTAATTACTTATTAGATATTGATGTTTCGACAACCAATCAAATTATTATTATGTGTTTTATCACCGCATTAGCTGTAACGTCAGTTAGTACCGGGTTAGATAAAGGCATTAAAAGGCTGTCTGAAGTGAATATGATCTTAGCGATTACCTTGCTCACGTTAGTTTTTATTTTAGGTCCATCAGTCTTTCTACTACAAGCCTACCTACAAAATATGGGCGATTATTTAGCTGACATAGTACATAACTCGTTTAATTTATTTGCCTATAAAAAGACCAACTGGCTCGGTGGTTGGACTATTTTTTACTGGGGCTGGTGGTTAGCTTGGGCACCTTTTGTCGGCTTATTTATTGCGCGGATTTCTCGCGGACGTACCATCAGAGAATTTATCTTAGGTGTTATGTTAATCCCTACACTTTTTACCTTATTGTGGTTAACGGTATTTGGTAACAGTGCTATTGATTTGGTTAACAACCAAGGAGTGGTCGCGTTAGGAGAGATGGTCAGTAAGGATTCTTCTGTCGCCTTGTTTGTCTTTCTTGAAAACTTTCCTTTTTCGGCGCTACTTTCTTGCTTTAGTGTCTTAATGATAGTGATATTTTTTGTGACCTCTTGCGACTCCGGTGCTATGGTCGTTGATATGCTTTGCTCAAATGGCAGTAACAATACCCCTTTATGGCAGCGGGTTTATTGGGCTGTTGGTATCGGTGTGGTTGCGGCGATATTATTACTGGTGGGTGGCTTAAACGCTTTACAAACCATGACCATTGTCAGTGCGTTACCCTTTGCGATAGTGCTATTAATCGCGATTGTTGGCTTAATTAAGTCGTTAAGAGTTGAGGCGTTCAAGCAAGAAAGCCAGCTATTAGCTTCAATACCCCATACAAGTGGTAGTAACAATAATGACTGGCAACAACGTTTACAGAATATTCTCGACTTTCCAAATAAAAGTAACGTGAATAAATTCATCAACAAAACTGTATTACCCGCTTTCAACGCCGTAGAAACCGAACTAAAAGACAATCAGATCAATGTTGATATCATTAACGATAAAGGGCTTAGTTTAATTGTTAATCACGGTGATGAACGTGAGTTTATCTATAAAGTATTAGCGCGGAAACATTCACAACCGGATTTTGCCCTAGAAGAAGACGATGATGAGCAAAGCTATTATCGCGCTGAAGTACACTTAGTAGAAGGTGGTCAAGATTATGATATTATGGGCTGGTCTAAAGCTGAGGTGATTAATAATATTATTGATCAATACCATAAGCACCTACACTTTTTACATTTACTGCGTTAATTACGCGTTTAACTATCTACCGCGCCAGCTTTAGCTTGACCAAGGCTGCTGGCGCTCATGGCATTGAGCTCCAATAAAGGTGCAGCATCTATTTCATTGGCATCCATCATTTCTGCCAATCGCTCCATTGACGACAATAATTGTGACTGCTCCCACGGAGCTAAATTGGCAAAGTTTTTGATGAAGTTCTCTTGTAATGGCTGTGGCGCATTAGCTAACAACCCTTGCCCTGTTGTCGTTAGGTACAACCCAATTTTACGCTTATCCTGAGTATCTCGCACACGGGAAATGAGCCCTTTATTTTCTAATCTATCCAGAATATTCGTCACGGTTGCAGCACTTAAATTAACACTTTTGGCCACTTGACTTGAGTTCACCCCAGCAACTTTATCTATTTCCTGCATGATTAATAATTGCGGGCTAGTAAGACCTGATGTTTTATTGAGTTTTTTTGAATGTAAACCAATAGCCCTAATGACTTTTCTTAACGCAATTAACAATTCTTGATGTTTTTCCATAACAACAGCCATTACAGTAAATTTTTACTAGTTTAATCAAAAGTAAAAGCACTGCCTAGTGAAATCTGGAAAGTCCATAGTGGTAATTTTAGCTAATTGTTAGGGTAACGACTAAGCCATGATGAAGCTCAATAATGGCTTTCACAATAGGTAAGCCCAAGTAAAAATATTCACCATACCTGCTGGTATCGACTCTATATAACCGTTGAAATACGACGTCATATTGATCTTCGCAGATACCAGAGCCATCACTCAATCATCACTACTGTCGAAAAACAGCCTCGGATGATGATATTACATTACGCGGCTACCCACTGATGATGAAGTTATTGTGCGCTATATTCGTGTCAGAGAGGGGATTAGATATATTTAAAGTAAAAGTGGTCGGTGATGCAAGATTCGAACTTGCGACCCCTTGGACCCAAACCAAGTGCGCTACCAAGCTGCGCTAATCACCGAATATTCTTTTGTAGACTTCATTTTTTACTTGGGGAAGTAGAAAAGATGGGGTGGCTAAAGGGATTTGAACCCTCGACAACCGGAATCACAATCCGGGGCTCTACCAACTGAGCTATAGCCACCACTGAACTTACTTAGAACGCCTTGTCCTATCTATGATAAGAAAAGCGCGGAGAGTATATTGTATTTATGCGTATATTGACAAGATAAATCTTCGTTTTTTCTACCGGTATTAGTAACTTTCGTGAAATTGGCTAAACTTTCTCCATTAACACCATGCAGCACCATTAACACTAACGTTCTTAAAAAGCACACTTATCAAGAGACCTCATCAAATTTATAGCTGCGGCGTTCAACCAAGCTTAAGTTGTAATGCAATTGTTAACGAATCATCAATAAGGTGATTCTAAAATATAAATATTGTTTACTTTATTGATCTCAAACAAGCTTTACTTATTTAGCTGCTTGCATGGTATGAATAAAAACTATGATCTCACTACAGTGATTACAATCAAACGTTAACTCGATATTCCCATATTAATTTAGCGGTTGATAAAACTTTATTAATTATAGGCGTTGTTTAATGGAAAATGTGTCAAAAAATGAAAGAACTTACTCTAGTGCTGAGCAATTAGTATCGACGACTGATCTTAATGGACGTATAACTTATGCCAATAAAGAGTTTTGCGCCATCGCAGGTTATTCATTAGATGAGTTAATTGGCCAACATCATAATATTGTTCGTCACCCTCAAATGCCTAAGGCTGCTTTTGGTGATTTATGGGAAAAACTAAAACGTGGCGATTCATGGCGCGGCATGGTTAAAAACCGTTGCAAAAATGGTGATTATTACTGGGTCGATGCTTACGTTACCCCTTTATATAAAGATGATGACATCATCGGCTATCAATCGGTAAGAACCAAGCCTACTGACAGCCAAAAGCAAAGTGCTCAGCAGCTTTATGATGTACTCAACAATGGTAAATCAGTCCAAGACTTTCATGCTAGCATCAAGCTAAAGCGTATGCTTGCTACAGTGGTTATATGCTTAGCCGCTTTATCGAGTTTCCTCTACGCTGAATCTTCTGTGTACGGTATTATTTTATTAAGTTGTATTGGATTAATTATTGCTATTTTTTATGAAGAATTAATTCTTTTCCCTAAGACAGTAATCACAACCAAACAGTCATTTGACAGCCCATCGCGCATGATATATTCAGGTAAAGGATTGACCAATATCATTCGCTATCCAATAGCGTTATACAAGGCGCGAGTGAAAACTATTTTAGGTCGCACCCGTGATTATGGAAAAACGCTAGTGCAACTGTCTGGAGAGTTAGAAAAAGTATCGAGTGAGATGCTGGAAGGAATAGAAGAAGAGAACGATCATTTAGCGCAATTCGCCACAGCAATCACACAAATGAGCGCAACCATAGATGAAGTCAGTTCAAACACCACGCTAACGCATGACAAAGTGGTCAGCATTCAAAATGAATGCCAGCAAAATATTGACGTGATTGACGTGAGCCAGCAAAAAATTATTGGCTTAGCTCAAGATGTTGAGAATGCCGCCACCAGTGCTAATGAATTAGTGACCGATGTTGATAAAATATCTACCATCATGTCGGAAATTCAAGGCATTGCCGATCAAACCAATTTACTCGCGTTAAATGCCGCCATTGAAGCCGCAAGAGCCGGAGAGCAAGGTCGAGGTTTTGCTGTCGTCGCCGATGAAGTCAGAACACTGGCGAGTAGAACCCAAGACGCTACTGTGCAAATACAAGCTTCTGTGCTGGAGCTACAAGCAACGTTACGACAGTGGAGTCAGGTGATGCTAGCAAGCAAAGTGAATGCTGAAGAGTGCTCTGAAGATACCATTAAAATAAAACAGGCAATGGGTAATATTGTCACTAATGTGGATGATGTCAGTGATATGACTGCCCAAATAGCGACTGCAACCGAAGAACAGAGTGTTGTCGCTAACCAAATAAATCAAAGTATTTTGACCATTGATGGTATTTCTAAAAATAACGTACTGTTGGCGCAACAAGTAAATAGTTGTGGTGTTGAAGTAAATAAAAATGCCGGCTTAATCGATACGCTGAGCACCACATTTAAATAAGACTGCAATGTTAAAACCATAACCGTTTTATTACGACTAGCCCAGCCTTAGCCGTTAATGTCGCCGAGAAAACGGCGACACTTCTACATTTATGTTTACGTTTACGTTTATAATTGTGGTTATGACTATGATTTTTTCATGTTATCAAGCATATTTGATAAGTTAGCCATCACATAGGTTGCGCCTGACTGACTCCAGCCACCATCTACCGGTAATATTGCTCCAGTAATATAGGACGATTGCTCTGAACTGAGCATACCGGCAGCATTAGCGATATCATCAATAGAGCCCTGACGCCCCAATGGTACTGATTGAGTGACCGCTTGCTGTAATTCAGGTGTAGGTGCCAAACGGTCCATACCTTCAGTATTTTCAATCGGGCCGGGCACTATTGAGTTTACACGAATGCCATCACTTCCCCATTCGAGCGAAAGTGTGCGGGTGATCATGTCGACCCCGGCTTTTGCTGCACATACATGCGCTTGATGACTCATCGGCAAAAAAGCCTGTGGCGCAGAAATATTTATGACACTCGCACCCGGTTTTTTAAGGAAGCGATGGCTGGCTTTCATTACATGAAAAGTGCCCAGTAAGTCTATTTCAATCACCGAGCGAATAGCATTGTTCGACATATCATTAACACGTGCTGGGAAGTTACCGGCGGCGCCAGAAATCAAGACATCGATATTACCACCGAAAAAATCAACAACTTGCACAAAGCCTTGCTCAACGTCACCGTCATTACGTACATCAAAGGCTACCCCAAAAGCCTTAGCACCCAGTGCTTGTAATTGCGCCACCGCGCTAGCTACTTTTTCTTGTTTGCGTGATGCCACCGCAACGTTTGCCCCCCAACGAGCAAACCCGCAAGCAACACCTAAATTGATGCCGTTGGTACCACCGACAATAAAGACATTTTTTCCGGTAAAATCAAATTGTGTGCTCATGTTATTGTTCCTTGCTTAAGGGGTGTCTCGGCAAGCGCAGCCTCAAATCAAGGCTCGCTAAAATAGCGTCATTACTCAATAATAGTCAGCTTTGACCGAATACGCGTTATTTAGGTGCTTTTAAACCCTATATCGCCTATTATTTAGTAATATCAGTTATGTAAACAACCTTAGTAGTAGAGCGTTAATTTCCTATGAGTCTTGAAAAAATATCCGAACAACTCAAGTTGTCGGGCGCCAAAATACCACCCGTTGAACAATGGGATCCAGATTATTGCGGAGAAATAGATCTACACATAAAAGCCAATGGTGATTGGTTTTATGCAGGTACTATTTTTAAGCGCCCAGCATTGGTAAAACTGCTTGCTTCTGTCATTAAAAAAGAAGCGGACGATTATTTTTTAGTCACGCCAGTAGAAAAAATAAAAATTTCCGTGGAAGATGCCCCTTTTGTGCTAACACAGTGGCATTGGCAAGACGAGCAACAAACGACGATGGTGGTCAGTAACAATGTGGGTGATGAATTTATTTTAGATGCCGAACACCCGGTATCGCAAAATTCTGCCGGTGAACTGTATGTAACTGTACGCCGAAACCTATGCGCCAAAGTACACCGTAACGTGTATTATCAATGGGTAGATTTAGCCAGCACAAAGCAAACCTCACTTGGCACCGAAGTAATGTTCACTAGTGCCGGTTATAGCGTTAGCCTAGGTATATTAGATTAAACGATTCAATTAATTGCTAAATTACCCGTGAAAAACGCTGTTGATTAACATGCTTTTTCATATAAGCATCAAAACTCACGCAGATAATACGGATGAGTAATCGCGCCTTGGGCTTAACGCTGATACTGTCGCGGGTATTTACCACTAAATCATCGTTTATAAAGGTATCAAGTAGAGAGATATCGTCACTAAAATAGTCATCAAAGTTAATCTGATATGTTTCATTTATGGTGTTTTTATCTAAAAATAAATTACACATTAACTCGCGAATTACCTCACCTCGGATAATATCGTCTCTCGTTAATAACACCCCTTGAGTGAGCGCATGTTGCTGAGTATCAATAGCGCGATAATAATTTTTTAGCTCTTTAATATTCTGGCTATAGCTATTACCAATGGCACTGATAGAAGACACACCCAAGCCGAGTAAATCACAGCCTCCTTGGGTGGTATAGCCCTGAAAATTACGGTGCAGCGTGCCATTTTTCTGGGCAAGCGTTAACTCATCATTAGGCTTAGCAAAGTGGTCCATACCAATAAAATCATAACCGTAGCTACAAAGTGTTTTAATGGCGAGTTTCATTAAGGAAAATTTTTTGTTTTACGTCAGGTAGCCACTCATCACGCAACTTTCGTTGTGCTGCAAAACGGCTAGGTAAATGGGCATAACTAAATAAAGAAATTCGATCAACATCCCATTCGTGAGCCTTATCTAAAGTGTTAACAAAAGTAGCCTGCGTTTGATGTGGAAGGCCGTAGATCAAGTCGATATTGATTGACTGAAAGCCAACCGCTTTGGAGTGAGCAATAAACTCACCAATGAACTCGGTAGACTGGACCCGGTTAATTGCCTCTTGTACTTTTAGATCTAAATCTTGGACGCCGAGACTCAAACGATTAAAGCCTAATGAAAATAAATGCTCTGCTAAGTTCATCTCAATTTCACGCGGATCTATTTCTATGCTCATTTCTACCTGATCTGCAAAGGTAAATTTATCCTTTAATAAATCAACTAAGGTGGTAATTTGTTGATGTGTCAAAAAGCTTGGCGTACCGCCACCCCAATGTAATTGCTTTACTTTATAGCCTGAAAACAGTGGCGCTTGTAAGGCTATTTCTTGTGCTAGGTATTTAAGGTAGGTGTCAGCTTTACTGCGATGACGAGTAATAACCTTATTACAACCACAGTAATAACAAAGGGTATGACAAAATGGAATATGCACATACAAAGACAGCTCACGATTTGGCGAGTCTGTTACCGCCTGAATAAAGTCATCATGGCTAAATTGAGGATGAAACTCTAACGCGGTGGGATACGAGGTATACCGTGGGCCGCTAGTATTATATTTACTTAATAATTGCTCATCGAAAAATTGATTTACTTGCACAAGATATTTACCACTAATAAACAATTACTGACATTGATAGTGGTAAGTATAATTAACGATTCAAATGATTTTATTGATCAAGCACAAGCTTGCCTTAGATAGGCTGGCGTACTACGCCCAAAACTATTATTCCGCACATTGAATGCATTTTTCGGCTGCAGGTTGCACTTGCAAACGCCGATGACTTATTTCATCACCGCAGCTTTGGCAAATACCATAGCTGCCATTTTCCATGCGGGTAATGGCATTGGCTAAATGTTGAATTTCCACTTTTGCTTTCGATTCAAGCGCATTGAGCACTTCTTCATTTTCTCTTTCGCCCGCTTGTTCAGACCAATCAGCATCACGGCCGCTGGCAAAGTCTTTATGAATAGAATTGATACGGTGTTGTAATTCAACAATACGTTGCGTGAATGTTGATTTTAATTGTGCTGACATTATCGTTTCCTCCAAAGCAAATGACCCTTAGGCCATTTGCCTCAAGAGATCTAAGAAGAAGTACTCAGAGTACCCATTCTTTCTGTGGTGTATTGTTGCAGTAGATCAAGATCAGACACTATTTCTTGGTGTAACTCAGCTTCAATGGTCATGCGCTGAAAGTCTTCTTTCATACGCTCTTGCTTAGATAGCTGTTTACGATCACCTAAAATAGCCAAGTGTTTTATCTTGTTGTATAGCTTAAATATAGCAGGGAATTGTGCTTCTAGCTCACTACTCGTTTTTAATGAGCCAAGTAATACCGACAAACGCCAGCAACCTTCATCAAATTCACATTGCTCCGCTTTCATTGCGCGGGTAATTAACAAGACACTTGAAAGCACCTTGTGATCATGCCGCGCAAGCGCTTGTTGATGCGCTAATGCGGTTTGTTGCTGGGCGGTTTTTTGTAAGGCGAGTTGACGCAATAGTCGACCCGCATAAAATGCCAACGCCGCAATAATAATGACGGCAATGATAATGGCGTATAGCCAAACGTTATTCATTATTTGCTCTCAAGCTACTCAAATTTAGAGAAATCATCGCTGGCGTTGTCTAACTTGTCCCACAAATCATCTTCTGAACTTTTACTCACACTAACGTCTTCTTCATCTTCGTCAATATCTAATTGCTCAGAAAGCGTTTGATGACGCGCCATCATCTCGTTGTAGTAATTAACGTCTGCCTCAGTTAACGCTAGTGCGTCTTCTTGTTTGGCTAAAATGGTTTGTAATTGTTCATCATTTTCTATCGCTTCAAGCGCTTGCGCTGGGCTTTGCTCTTGCTCCTGCTCGACATAACGGATCGCGGCAATTTCGCTAGGTACTACGGACTTTTTAGCTTGAGGTTTAGGCGTTTTTGCTACTACTTTAGTGGCAGTTCCGCCCAAAGCAATCGGTTTTTTGCTACCAATGCGTGGATCTTTATTGGCAGCATTACCCTTATCAGCATTGTTAACTTGCTGAGCTTCTTGCTGACGATTACCCGGTTTTTTACCGGTTTTTTTACGAATACGCTTTTCAACAGTCGCTAAGGCTTCTTTACTGAGTTTCGGCTTAGCTTTAGGCTCTGTGGGGGGTTTTCTAGATTTTCTTGAACGAGACATGAGTTTGATACTTTTTAACAATGAATAGTGCTATTTTACGCCATTAACTGCTAAAAAGTAATTGATATCTATTTTTCGATGTTATTTAAGCTGAATTAAGTTTAATGGCTTTTAGTCTTGCTGATGTAACCAAGCGGCATGACGCGGTGCACGCTTAGTGATAGACCATTCTTCAACCATGGCAGCGGCAACACGGTGTAGTTCTTTATATTGCTCGGTAGTACCGGTATTTGCCGCTAACTCTAAGCGGTGACCGTTAGGATCGAAAAAATATATCGATTTAAACACACCATGGTTTACCGGGCCCAGCACGTCAACACCTTTGCTCTCAAGATCGGCTTTGGCGGCAATTAACGCAGCAAGATCTGCAACCCGTAAGGCAATATGCTGTACCCAGGCTGGCGTATTTTCATCACGACCCATAGTGGGTGAATTAGGAATTTCAAAAAAGGCTAAAACGTTCTCGTCACCAGCATCAAGAAAAATATGCATATAAGGATCTGGCGCTTTGGTAGAAGGCACTTCATCCTCGGCAATAGCTAGCACTAAGCCCATATTTAAGTGCTCTTGGTACCAATCGGTGGTAATTTTGGCATCTTTACAGCGATAAGCAACGTGATGAATTTTTTCGACTTGGATCATAGCAGAGCAGCTCTTAGTGTTAGCTAGTATGCTCTAATTCTACTCATAGCTTGATATAATTCACTAATTTTAGCTTGAGATAACACTTTAAGCACCGTCAGCTATTTACTACACCTTAGTGTATACAATTACTTACAGTGCTTGTTGAATAGTACTGATTAAGCAAGTATTACCGTTTTATCACCATTAATACATACCCGTTGCTCTGCATGAATACGTACCGCGTGGCTTAAAGCTGTGGCTTCAAGATCATGTCCCATATGCACCATTTGCTCAATGGTAAAGGTATGATTAATTGGCTTCACTTCCTGCACAATAATAGGCCCTTCATCTAAATTAGCAGTAACATAATGCGCGGTTGCTCCAATCACTTTCACCCCACGCGAATGCGCTTGGTGATATGGACGAGCACCTTTAAAACTAGGAAGAAAGGAGTGATGAATATTGATGGCACGGCCAGCCAATTTAGTACATAAATCATCCGACAAAATTTGCATGTAGCGGGCTAATACTAATAAATCTGCATTAGTATCTCCCATCAATTCAATAATTTTTGCTTCTTGAGCCGCTTTAGTGTCCGCTGTTATGGGTAAGTGATAAAAAGGCACGCCATGCCAGTCGGTCAATGATTTACAATCTTGATGATTAGACATGACCGCGACCACATTAATGGGTAATACTCCAGACTTCCATTTAGTTAACAACGAGACTAAACAGTGATCATCTTTTGAAACGGCAATCACCACATTGGGTACATCTTCTTTATTACGCAGCTGATAAGTCATATTTAACGGACTTGCCAACTCATTTAATGCGGTAATAAATTCGCTAGATGAAACCGTTAAGTTACGGTCATCAAAAGCAATTCTAGAGAAGAATGTTTCAGAATAAGGGTCACTATATTGTGAGGTTTCGGTAATAAAGGCACCATGTTCAAATAAGCTTTGTGACACTTTAGCTAAAACGCCGGTATTATCTGGGCACTGCCAAGTAAGAATATAGTGATTAGGTGTAGTCATGAAATGTATTCCGAAAAAATTGAAGTGTAATCATTGGTGATATTGATTGCCAATACTAGCATTTAATTCGCTTATCTCGCTATAAATACCGCAAGCTAGTGAATAGTCGTCTAAGAAGATTGAGATAATTTATGTTTGTTTTTGATGTAAAGCTGCTCTACTTTTTCTCTGGCCCATGGGGTTTTTCGTAAAAATTTCAGACTAGATTGAATACTAGGATCTTTAGTAAAACAGTTTATTTTTATTTGTTTACCAAGTGATTCAAAACCCAAATAGGCTTCAAGTTCAATCAGAATGTCTTTTAAAGTAACACCATGTAGCGGGTTATAGGGCTGGTTATTCATTAAGGTAGTCTTTCAAGGTTTTTGCAGCAATGCAAAAGTAAATAGTAATAACCACAGTATATCAGAAAAGAAGGCCAGCACTTAATCAACAACATTTGATCAGGTACTGGCTTCCTGTTTATTCAACAGTACTTAACAATGAGGTATTAACAGTAAACTATTACCCCTACACTATTAATAATAAGCTATTAGCTAAAGTGTTCTGTTAACTGATCTGCTCCACCAATATGCTTACCATCAATAAACACTTGTGGCACAGTATCCGCTGAGGTAATTGCGCGCATCGCGGCAATGGTGATCTCATTGCCTACCGTTAATTCTTCATATGAAAGCCCTTGCTCAGTAAGTAGTGTTTTGGCTCTAGCACAATGTGGGCAGCCAGGTTTGCTAAAGACCGTCACCTGCTCTGTTTGAACCGCTTCTGGGTTAATATAAGCGAGCATAGTATCCGCATCTGACACTTCAAATGGGTCACCGGGGAGATCGGGCTCAATAAACATTTTTTCAATGACACCATCTTTAACCAGCATTGAGTAACGCCAGCTACGCTTGCCAAAACCGATTTCACCTTTATCAACCAATAACCCCATACCTGCGGTAAAATCACCATTACCATCTGGCACATAACTAATATATTGAGTATTTTGATCTGCTGACCATGCATTCATTACAAAGGTATCATTCACAGACACACAAACAATTTCATCAACGCCACTTTCAGAAAATTTCTGAGCTAATTCATTGTACCTTGGTAAATGTGACGATGAACATGTTGGGGTAAAGGCGCCGGGTAATGAAAATACCACCACAGTTTTACCACTAAATATATCGTCACTGCTGCGCTTAGCCCATTCATCATTAACACGCATTGGAAAAGTAACTGCTGGTACTTTTTTCCCTGATCTATCTTCAAACGCAATATTGTCTTTACTCATGATCGTTCCTCTTTTATTACTCAATATTAGTTATTACTGGTTTGGTATTATTTAGTGCTTTACTTAACACTACTGAACTTATCTGTACTTAATTTATAGACACTTAGCTGCTATTGCCCTGGATAAACTAACCTATCAAGTTAAATACTTCCATAAGTTCGAATTTTTTTTCACGTGAACGGGTCTTATTAGCAATATTAAATTTTATTTTATTAAAAGGTAAATACATTGTTTTCATTTAAAAGCACACTAACCACCGCAGCTATCATTTTGATGTCGATCACCGTTGTGCACGCCACACCAGCGCCGACTAAAACAATTGCCCAGAGTAGTGAACATGTCAGCCCGCTGCTTAATGGTCAGTATGTCCCTGAATCAACTCAAGTCACTACGGTATCTGGTGATAAAGTTACGCTTAAAACAATACTTAACAACAAGAAAACCATCTTATTTTTTTATCGTGGTGGTTGGTGCCCATTTTGTAATACCCAAATGGGACAATTGAAAAAAATTGAACCTCAACTTAAAAAGCTAGGGTTTCAATTAATTGGTGTTTCTACGGATAACGAACAAAACTTGCAAAAAAGTATAGGTAAACATCAACTAAACTACCAATTACTGGCTGATTTTGATTCAAGGTTAAGCCAAGCCTTTGGTTTAGCCTTTTTTACTAGCCAATCGGTTACCGACAGATATGTTAAAGCAATGAATTTGCAAAACCCGCTACAGAAAAATACTGCGGGAGAAAAGCGTTTGGTATTACCTGCGCCGGCAATCTATGTGGTTGATAGCAAGGGTTTAGTACAATTTAACTATGTAAATCCGAATTATAAGGTTCGCTTACATGAATCTTTATTATTACAAGCAGCAAAATTAGTAAAGTAGCATCGATGAACTGACTTATACCAATGTCATTAAATGATTACCCACTGGTGCTGGTTAAAATATTTGCTTGTAATTAGCCCCACGTGATAGATTAATAGCTAGCTTGTATATACAACCAAGTTAACTATTAATCCATTTATCGATAAAGAGCTAATCATGGAATCAAGTTATCAAATAACTACCGGTACGCTAGGGCTGTTGATCAGTATGCCTCATAATGGCCAAGCTATTCCCAACGCTATCCGACAAACCATGGCCCCTTGTGCTAATGATGTTAGTGATACTGACTGGAACATGGACACCCTCTATGATTTTGCGCAATCGATGGGCGCATCGATAATTTCTCCGCACTATAGCCGTTATGTTATTGACCTTAACCGAAACCCTCACGGCGAAGCGTTATACGCTGGTGCTGATAATACCGAGTTATGCCCAACCACGACTTTTAATCATGAACCGCTATATTTAGCAAATCACCAACCCTCACCTGAAGAAGTAGCCGCTAGAGTTACGCAATATTGGCAGCCCTATCATCAGGCAGTTGCGCACACGCTAGCGCAATTGAAGCGTCAATATAGCAAAGTAGTGTTGCTCGATGCTCACTCAATAAAATCGCAAGTACCGCGCTTCTTTTCCGGCACTTTACCTGATTTCAATTTTGGTAGTGCCAACGGCAGCAGCTGCGACCCGGCACTGATATCACGCATTCAACAACTAGAGCTGACGCCGTATAGCAGCGTCATCAATGGTCGATTTAAAGGGGGTTATATTACCCGTGCCTATGGCGATCCTGCTAATAATATCCATGCGCTACAACTTGAGCTTTCGCAGCGGACTTATATGGATGAAGATCAGACTTGCTATAATGAATATAAAGCCGAACTGGTTAAGCAAAAACTCCGCAGTATGGTGCAATGCTTAATTGATTTTTCTCAAGAAAATAACGAGGTGAGTCGTTGATGCAATATTTCGTAGCTAATATATTACTCAGTGACGGCTGGGCACAAAATATAACCCTCACCATTGAACAGGGCGTTATTGTAGGCATCACTGACGGTAAAGCGCCGAACGCACAAGTTATCACGGGTACAGTTATCCCTGGCATGGTCAATTGTCACTCCCATGCTTTTCAGCGGGCGTTCGCCGGCTTTAGTGAGCAAGGAAGCGAAGGTAAAGACAGTTTCTGGACTTGGCGTAAAATAATGTACCAGTTCTTAGCCAAATTAACCCCAAAAGATGCCAACATTATTGCCACTCAGCTCTATATAGAGATGCTAAAAATGGGCTACACCCGCGTGGCTGAATTTCATTATTTACACCATAACGAACAGGGTCAAAGTTATTCAGACTCTGAACATGGTCTAGCCACCATGGCACACGCTATTTTTTTAGCGGCCAAAACCGCCGGTATTGGCTTAACTATGTTACCGGTACTTTATCAATACGCAGGCTTTGGCGAACAAGTACCTAATCAAGGGCAACAACGTTTTATTAATTCAACC
>Ga0105355_10001284_pt1 | contig 23211 bp, 23 predicted proteins | sample GOMGulsemesocosm_2_FD_83508 | JGI IMG/M metagenome (GOLD analysis project Ga0105355, IMG submission 83508) | Methane-oxidizing microbial communities from mesocosms in the Gulf of Mexico - GOM9C Gulf of Mexico | ecosystem: Environmental > Aquatic > Marine > Cold seeps | place: Gulf of Mexico...
ATTATTTTCCCTTACTCGTTAATATTGGCGGCGATTGGTTTAATCGAGTCATTGCTAACCCTAACCCTAATCGACGAGTTGACACAAACACGCGGCAAAGGTAACAAGGAGTGTATTGCTCAAGGTATTGCTAACACCACCACCGGGTTCTTTGGCGGCATGGGTGGTTGTGCGATGATCGGTCAGTCGATGATCAACGTAAACTCAGGCGGGCGTGGCCGAGCATCGGGTATCACCGCAGCACTTGCGTTACTTGGCTTCATCTTATTTGCCTCATCACTTATCGAGCAAATTCCGATTGCAGCGCTTATCGGCGTAATGTTTATTGTCGTGATAGCGACCTTTGAATGGTCAAGTTTTAGAGCGCTTAAGAAAATCCCGAAATCTGACGCCTTTATTCTAATCCTAGTGTCTGGCGTTACTGTAGTCAGTGATTTGGCCATCGCGGTTATCGTTGGTGTTATCGTTTCTGCGCTAGTATTTGCATGGCAGCATGCTAAGCATGTCATTGTTAAGCGCTCTACTGATGCCAACGGTTGGACGGTATATGAAGTGTCTGGCCCGTTATTTTTTGGCGCGATTAGCTCGTTCAAAGAACAGTTTGACGTAGACAATGATGCCAATGACGTAATTATCGATTTTAAAGAATCAAGAGTCTATGATCATTCCGGTATTGAAGTGATTGACGCATTGTCTGAACGCTACACCAAGCTAGGTAAGCAGCTTCATTTACGCCACCTTAGCCCTGAGTGTAAGTCGCTATTTAAGAAAGCCAGTGATTGCGTTGAGCTTAACGTAATGGAAGATCCTGACTATCATATCGCTAGCGACAAACTCGCTTAGTATGAATAGGGCCAGCACATGCTGGCCCTATTTTTGACTGATGACTCTTAGCCCACGACTAAAACAACAATTACTCGAACGGATCGAACAATGTTACGAGGTCGCCCAGCGTCGTCTTAATCACACATTTCCGCTGCCCAACGTCTTGTTTAATCAACGTGGTAAAATCGCCGGCTGCGCCCTACTGCAAAAAAACACCCTACGTTTCCATCCGCTTATTTATGCACAAAATCACGCACATTTTTTGGAACATGTCGTACCACATGAAATCGCTCACCTATTAGTGTGGCAGTTATTTGGCAAGACCCCGCCACATGGACGTCAGTGGCAACAAATAATGAATCAAGTGTTCGAGCTACCAGCCAACCGAACACATCAGTATGATGTCGACAACATTGGTATTAAAACGGCAACCTACGCCTGTTTATGTGGCGATATAGAGCTGTCGATGAACCGCCATAACAGAGTCAAAAAAGGGGCTATTTATTGCTGTAAACGCTGCAATAACAACCTAGTACACAAAGCCAGCACATAAACGCTATTTTTAGTTGAAATACCACTGCCACCACCGTATTATCGCCGCTCATTATTACAAGTATCAACATTTAATACAGAGCCTATTATCTTGATTAAATATCTATTTTTAGTGGTGCTATTACTAGCCCCTGCTATGAGTGACGCCAGCGTCAAAAATTTCCGCCAAGCCAAGAAAATCGCCCATAAACTCCATCAAGATAGTGATGCCAGTTTTTATTGCGGCTGTAATATCGAGCGCGTCGGCAAGAAACTAGTGCCTAACTTTGCCAGTTGTGGCTATGAATATCGTAAACAACTCAAGCGCGCCAGTCGCATCGAATGGGAACATGTCGTTCCAGCATGGGAGTTTGGCCACCAGCGTCAGTGCTGGCGTGATGGTCGACGTAAAAATTGCACCAAAAATGACACAATATTTAAGCGCATGGAAGGTGATTTGCACAACCTAGTACCTGCGGTTGGCGAAGTGAACGGCGATCGTAGCAACTATCGTTTTAGTCAATGGAATGGCCAAGCCGTACAGTATGGTCGCTGTGACATGGTGGTGGACTTTAAAGGGCGCAAGGCGCAACCGCCAGCTAATCGCCGTGGTGATATTGCCAGGATCTATTTCTATTTTAAGCAGCAATATAAGCTTAAAATAGCCAAAAATCAGTTAAAGCTGTTTAACGCATGGAATAAAATAGATCCGGTGGACAAAGCGGAATGCGCCAGAGACAATCGCATTGCTAAGGTCCAAGGCAACGCCAACCCATTTGTCAGTCAGCACTGCCGTAGTCTCTAACAAAGTATGTTTTAATGCAATAGACTGTATAATTTGCGGCGATAGCCAGAGGCTAATGCATCACCTTCTGGTAGTCCTGCAATAACATCTAGGTAACGCTTTCTGGCGTCCTCAAAGTTTAAATCAACGGCCAAAATACTAAATAGTAAATCGAGCGCCTCCTGACTGCGACTCACTTGACTGTAGTTAATCGCCAGCGCCAGTTTTACTTGCGCATTGTTTGGCTCATTAGCCAACTGCTGCTCAAGTGCCATAATTTCGGGTGATTGCCCTGCCTGTTCGGCCAATTCAATCATAGAAACTAAGCGTTGATAATGAGTATTTTGATCTTCAATCGCAAATGACGCGATAAGCTCTTTGGCATTATCGAGCAGGCCTAACTTAATCAATACCTCGGTATATACCGCCTTAATGTCAACACGACTTGGGTCTAACTCGTAAGCCAGCTTAATGGCGGCGTAGGCCTGATTGATATCACCGTCATTAAGTAAAATGGTGCTGGCCTGTATTAATAATTCTTCTTCAGGCTTGGGGAGATATTTTTTTAGCATCTCACGCACCTGCTCAATTGGTGTGATGCCCTGCATGCCATCGACTGGCTTACCCGCTTGGATAAGTACCAATGTTGGCACCGATGACACACCAAATTGCTGCGTAATTTGTGGCTGCTCATCACAATTAACCCGAGCAAACACCAATGACTGGCTCAGTTCATTGGCCAGCGTCACCAATTGCGCCGACATGGCTTTGCCCGCTTCATCGCGTGGTGAATACAATTCAATTAAAATAAGCTGCTCTGGCGCTTGTTCAATTAAGGTACTTTGAAAATTTTCAAGATTGAGTTCAATAACATTGGACATTTACAGGTTGCTCACTTAACGATCGTTATCTAACTAACTATGGGCAAAAAGAAAAAATTCAAGGTTAGCGCGCGGTTATTTGCTAGTATGAGCGATTATTTCAGTCAATGTTTAACTTATGAATCTCTACCTTCGCCTATTAGCGCTAATATTTTGGAAAATCCCCCGTCACAAAGCCAGCCAAGACTTGCTGGCTACCGGACATTTTAACTTTAGGGTGTTACCCCTTGATGTCGACATTAACTTGCATCTGACCAATTCACGCTATCTCGCCCTAATGGATTTAGCCCGCCTGTGGCTAATGAGTGAGGCTGGTGTCTTTGGCAAGCTCATTAAACGAAAATGGTTGCCGGTGGTCAGTTCGGTTGAAATCACCTTCATCAAAGATATTAAACCATGGCAGCGCTGCACCATCGAATCTAAAATAGTCGCGTGGGACAGCAAGTATTTTTATATAGAGCAACGTTTTGTATCACAGGGAAGAGTCCACGCCATCGCCAACCTTAAAGGATTGTTCGTGCATAAGCGAAAACCAGTAGACACTAATGCATTGCTAGCGTTGGCAGGAATAGAAGGGAAGGAATCGCCGCCAATCCCCCAAGACATTAAACATTGGCAAATGATGCTTGCAGCCAAGAAAGCCAAAGCGAGTCACCAATAAAACAACTAAATCAATTACAGCAACTGAATCAACTACACCAGACCAACAATAAGGTCTGGTGTAGTACACTCACTTAAGCAGTTCGACCAGTTCGTTAAGCACTAAGTCAGGTTGATCGTCCACCACCATATGGCCGCTTTTTTTGGCGTACACGATTTTACCACGAGGGAATTGCTGCACCCATTTAGCTTGTTCTTGTCCCCATAAATCGCGCGCGGCATCGGTTAAAAATATCATGCTCGGTTTTTCATAATATTTAACCCCAGCAATTAACGTCATCTTAATATCGCCCATCTCGGTAAAACCAGGCTCAGGATTTTTATCCCAAATATCTTTTATAAAACAAAATTGGCCGCTAGACAGATCATTTTTCTTGATTTGGGCCAGTTCGATTGGACCGTTGACAGGGTCGACTGTCGTTACAATATCGACATCTTTGGGGTTAATCGGATCGGCAAATAACATCGATGCCACCATCTTCGGATTACGCGCTGTATATAACCGTGCTATGCGTCCACCGTACGAGTGAGACACATACACAAACGGCTTGGTTATGCCCAGCTTGTTGATCAACGCCTCGGTATCGCGCACATAATCAAGACCGCTTAAATCCCCCTGACACGCACTAGAATTACCTTCACCGCGCCGGGCGTACCGGATCGCCGTAATATCTTTCGGTAGCTTATCCCAAATGGCATCCCAACCTTCCAGGCCCGACAATGCACCGGCATCAAAAAACACCACTGGTGTGCCATTGCCCTTAATTTCCACCTCCAGCAACGCACCGTTCACACTGACCATCTTGGCACTAGCCAATGAACTAAAAAGGGCCAAAGCCACGACTAAGTTTTTCATCATCATTTATCTTACTCTATTTATTAGAAACTGATTCAGTCAAGATTACCTAGCGATGCGCCGCGCCATGGGATGATCATCATTGAGCTGCAATAAATCCCAAAGATTACCGTAAAGATCTTCAAAAACCGCCACCATGCCATAATCCTGCTGCTTTGGCTCACGTACAAAATTGATATCAAGTGCCTTCATCCGCTCATAATCACGCCAAAAGTCATCGGTGTTTAGAAACAAAAAGACGCGGCCACCGGCTTGATTGCCAATAAAACTGTGTTGCTGCTCCTTGGAGGCTCGCGCTAACAAAATAGCTGTGCCACTTGAGCCTGGAGGTGCTACCACCACCCAACGCTTATCTTGCTCAGGCTGATAGGTATCCTCGACTAAGTCAAATTTTAGCTTGTTGACGTAAAAATCAATGGCTTCGTCATACTCTTTAACTACTAGCGCGATGTGGACAATGGATTGTTTCATCGGTAATTCCTCAATGATGAACTTGCCTTTATTGAGACGTTGGCTTGCTGCGGTTGGGCTCATGTTGCGGATAGTGAGGCAAGGTGACGCCTAAATCATGCCAATCGGCCTTTGAAGCAATAAAATTATGCGAAGCAGGACGCTCAACAATTGCGTTGTCTAAGGTACCAAGGCGTAGCCGAAGCCGTGACTTGTCTTGCGCATTGGAACTATAAATTGGCGAACCACAGCGCTGGCAAAAGTGTCTTTTCTTGCCCGGACGCAGCTCAAAGCTTTGCAGCTGGTTTTCACCGTGCGTGATAGTCAAATCGTTGGTTTGTACAAAACCATTGGTGGCAAATGCGGTGCCACTCGATTTACGACATAAACCACAATGACAGTGGATAATATCACTTATCTCACCAACGATTTTTAAACGAACTTCACCGCACAAACAACTTGCCTTGATCACGAAAACCCCCTTAACGCCATTAATTAACGGGCATTTTATAGCACGACTTAACCCCTTTTCCTAGACGATTTTGTGATATTTATTGTGCGTTGGTAGCCTGATCCTGCCGACTCGCGAAGTCAAGTTCACTCCCTTATATTGGTCATCCGCAAAACTTTATCATACGAGCACTCTTGCTTAATCAGAACATCGAAATAGCTTAGCGACTCGACAATTTTTAACCAGTATTGATGTGGCAATTTTTAAAAGTAACCATTTACTCTCTGTCAACTGCGTTGTATTATTACCAAGTAACTGATTTAATAACGTTTATATAAACAACCACCAAAGCATACTTAGCGTGAGTTTATACAACTTTACATTTTAGTCCCAAAAAGTTCACCTAACGGAGTAGTAAAATTGAACATTATCTCGACCAAACATATTTGCCTATTGGCATTGTCGTTAACAGTCACCGCGTGTGGTGGTGGCGGCGGCGGTGACGGCTCATCAAGTCCATCAGTTCCTCAGCTTATAGTAAACCAGTCACCGACCGTCAACGCAGGTGCGAATCAAACGGCTGATGAAAATACTCAAGTATCATTATCAGGCTCAGCTGCTGACTCAGATGGCAGCATCGCCAGTTATAGTTGGACACAAGCGAGTGGGACAAACGTCACTTTAAGTGCGAGCGATTCAGCCAGCACATCTTTTATGGCCCCAGAGGTTACGAGCAACCAAATACTAACTTTTACGCTAACCGTGACAGATAATGAGGGAACAACCAAATCAGACGACATCACCATTAATATAAATAATGTCAATATATTGCCAAGTGTTAATGCAGGTGAAAACCAAAGAATCTCTAAAAATAAAGTCATTGAACTTAGCGGTACAGCCGATGATGTAGATGGCACTATCGCTGTATACAGTTGGATTCAAACCAGCGGTACTAGCGTTATCCTTGACCATAGTGACAGCGCAGCTGCATCATTTACCGCGAAAGATCTGACGCAAGAAGAAACGCTCGTCTTTGAGTTGACCGTCACGGACAACGATGGCGGTAACGCGTCGGATGAGGTAAGCGTTTCGATTATTGCTGATACGCCACCTCTTCTATCTGCCGATAAAATTTTAGTTGAAGCGTCGCAATCAAGTGGTGGTACTATTACCTTTACCGCCACTGACGACTTAATGTCTGAAACCGAGTTATATGACGGTTTAAGCCTAACTTGTGACAAAGATCCCAATGAAACCTTTCAAATTTCGACCATCTATAATCAAATAGGATTTTATACCGATTCTTTTAAACCAGATTATGAACATGATTGCCTCGCATCAATCACCGATAACATCGGCCAAACAGCCAGTGTCGGTTTCAAACTAAAGAAATTACAAGATTCGCCACCACCAAAAATCTCGTTTAGCGGCCCATCATTTATCACGCCAAGCCAAAATATTACGGTCGATATTATCGGTAAAATTAACCGCCATGGCATTGACTTAAGAGTTGTAGACAGTGAATTAAACCCTGTTGAGCAGAGCCCGTTAACTGCAACCTATGCAAACAACCAACTCTCGATAAGCTTGGCATCTGGGCTCCAATTGCCTGAAGAAGGCAAGATATACTATGTCGGCACTCAGGTACACGCGGAGTCAGAAATGGCCTCGACGGAATATTTTTATGGCGTTCGCTTAATTAACGATAGCGCCCATTACGATAAATTTTTTGCCGTCTTTGAACGACTCGCTCACGAATTTGAGCATTCACAAGATTATTATCATTTGCTAATGTTTATGCTCGATTATGCACAAAATAATCAGTTGATTAGCCTGCAACAGTATCAAGAAAAAATGGCCTCTACGTACCCTCCATCACCTGATAATGCCACAGGCTTTGACCGAGCGAAAAAAGCTATCGATAATCTGGTCAATTATCTGCCCAGTGAAGTGATTGCAATGACAGAGACGCTAAATAGCAATGATGATAACGCACTTAACTTTGAGTATCATTATTCGCTGATGCAAGCCTTTATGAAAGAACACGGTGAGAAAAACTTCCCCGCAGTGCCCGAGCGCAATAGCAAGAAGCGGTTAATTGATGATAGTTATTCAAACCTTATCGGTGATACCGCTATCGGTGACTATATTGATAACAGCTGGGTATTTCACCCCCAGTATAAATACTTGCAAGCCGTGGTTGATATGAAATATTGGCTACATGTCGATAATAGCGCTCAAACCAGCAATGCTTTAACACGCAATATGGCTATTCAACAGCGTGACCGCGTTCAAAGGCAGAAACAACTAGATAGCGAACCAGTTTCAGCAATATATCCCCTTGGCTTTCGCTCAACAAAAAGAATCACGCCGCCAACCAAAGCGCAAAAAAGATCGGTGAGCGCGCTCAATAGCCAAACGCCAATCTTTAATGATCCGTATTTTAAAGATCAATTATGGATGAAGCATCAGCCTAATTACCAAGGCGCGCAAAGCTTGCTCGCACTTAAAGAGAGATTCACTGAAATACGTACCTCACGCATTGCCGTTATCGATGGAAATTTTATTGCTAGCGATGAAATTAACTTCGTCGCAGGTTTTGATGCGGTTGAAATGGATAATCAGCCATTTGTCACCTTTGAAGAATCCAAAGCAGGCGATTATGGATTCCATGGCATGGCAGTATCATCAGTCATCGGTGCGATCAGTAATAACAATTATGGCATTGCTGGTGCACTTAGCAATGTTGAAATAGTGCCTATTCGCGTCTTTAAGGATGGCCATTTTGGTGAAGGCAGCGCAATTGCTAATGGCATACGCTGGGCCGCTGGATATAGCATTGAGGGCGTTACAGACATTAGTCAGCCCGTTGATGTTATCAATTTGTCCTTAGGGGGTCCTGATGCATGTAATCACGGCTATCAATCTGCTATTGATGATGCACTTGCCAAGGGGATCATTATTGTTGCAGCCTCAGGAAATGATGGCAACAACACGGCTGATTCCCCAGGCACTTGTCATGGCGTGGTTTCGGTTGCTGCCAATGATATTAATGCTAACCTTGCCTCATTTAGCAATTACGACATCAAGGGCATGATTGATGCAAGCGCCGTTGGCGTGGAAGTGCCGGCTTTAACCATTGTTCTTGGTGAAACCACGTTTGAAGAAACCATTAGCTTGTGGGATGGCACGAGCTTTTCTACGCCAATCGTTGCGTCTGTGTTAGCACTTGTTAAGCAAAATTTAGAAGGTTTTCCTAGCGCACTTGCTCAGCAACATATCAAATATACAGCGGGTGAATTTAAGCAAGCATGTATCGACTGTGGCCCAGGTATCACAAATAGCGATGCATCAATGCAATCGGCCCTTACCCAGCCCGTCATTTTGGCCACTGAAATCGTCAATAAATATCATGATTTCACTCAAGGCTTTAAACAGGATTACTTACAAGCTCAACTAGATAGTGGAGCTGACGCCTGTCATTGGTGGGGGGTAACGTTGGGCAATGATATTGTGTTTGACAGCGAACATACACTTAAGCTTTCAAGTCTAAGCAAAGAGTATGGACTAGGTGGCGCCAACAACCAGTTTTATGAAAATAATCTCGGTGATGTCACGCTAGAGTTGTGTAATGCGACAGCATGTATCGCGACGATAGCAACAGAAAACCTGCAAGTTAAGCCAGAGCTTTGCCAGTAAATCATCAATAAGAGCAGTCAACTAATAGACAGTAACGTCTATTAGTTGCTCATTGGACACCCGCGACTACTCTGCTTCGCTAATCCACGCTAACTGCACGGCTTCGAGTACGCGCTCACCACAATGGGCAGGGTCGTCATCAAAGTTGTCCAAGTCTAAGATCCATTGCCTCAGTTGCACAAAATGCAATTGGGTAGGATCAACCTCGGGATAAAGCTCAATTAAGTCTAATGCGATATCTAGTGAATCACTCCAACGTAAACTCATGTGTTACTCCTGTGCGGTATTTATCTATTGGATGGGATTAATAATACATCGTCTTTCGACCAATTCAAACATCATGACACCATAGCTCTCACACTTGATACAGTTCCAATGGCAGACCATCTGGATCGCTAAAGAAGGTGAATTTCTTGTCGGTATAGGGATCTACTCGCACCGACTCAGCCACGATACCATGGCTACTCAAGCGTTGTATCGCGCAGTCGATGGAGTCAACTGCAAAGGCCAAATGACGTAACCCCAAAGCTTCAGGATAACTTGCTCGCTTGGGTGCATCGGCAAAGTAAAACAATTCAATTTGGCTACTGTCAGCAAGTTGCAGGTCCAATTTATACGAGCCTCGCGCTTGTTGATAGTGTTCCGCGAGGATGGTTAACCCTAATACCTTGCTGTAAAAGTGTTTCGACTTTTCATAATCTGAGCAAATAATTGCGACGTGATGAATACCTTTAAGCTCCATCCTATTCTCCCTCTGATTAGCCGCTAAATATTAATCACAAAAACCATCGCGCAGGAATGCTAGCTTGCGCGAGATAAAGGTATCGTCGCTGCAATTAATTAATGTGATAGCCAGCTGATATTGCTCAGTGAGACATTTATTACCGTCGGCCAATTCATATTCATTCATCACTAGATGCATCGCCTCGACAATACTCTCGCTCTCTCCTTGGCCTATCGCAAACTCATCGGGTTCAAAGTTGTCGAGCATCCACAATTGCATCTTCTCGGTGTCAATTTCACCGCTGCCCCAGGCTTGCAGAATCGTCTCGAGTGCCGTTTTGCTAATTATTTTTTGCGTCATCATTATTTTCTCTTTTTTCAAGATTGGTTCCAATCGCGGGGGGCCTGCTCGATACATTTAACGCAGCGTAGTTGATGTCTAAGCATCGACTCACGTCCAGCGGCGGTGGTTACCCATTGCCGCAGGGTCCATGGTGGATTGTGCCGTACGTGTTGATTGTGACCACAGGCTAATTTCGCCACCCAGTGATCTTCTTCATCTTTATGATAGCCAACAATGGGTTGTTGCATCATCCCGCCTTAAAATTAAAAATACCGCCATTAGCGCGGTATTTTTGTCATGAGGCCAATCAGCTAAACCAGTGGTTCGCTGCCCGGCTCTTGTTGGTCTAGCATCTCATCGACAGCACTTGGGCCGCCGACTTCGATAGAGTCAACCCGCTGCAATCCACGTGGTAATTTATTACCACGGCGGCCGCGTTCACCAATGTAATGTTCTAAGTCACTGGCTTTTAGGGTTAGTTTGCGCTTACCTGCAAATAACGTCACTTCGCTGTCGCTATTGATCACCGCTATCTGTTTAACAAATTCTTCTCGCGATTGCACCCGTGAGCTTGGGATATTGATGATCTTGTTGCCCTTGCCCTTTGATAATTTAGGCAGGCTAACCAATGGGAAAATCAGCATTCTTCCTTCGTTAGAAATCGACAGACACAGCTGATTTTCATAATCATTAACCGCGACCAGCGGCAAGATATTAGCGCCTTTAGGACGACTGATCAGCGCCTTACCCTTCTTATTGCTGCTAAGCATGTCGCTATAGGAGCCGATAAACCCATAACCACCATCGGTAGCCAACAAATAGAGTTGTTGCTCGGCGCCCATCACCGTATAAGCAACGGTTTCGCCGGCGACTAGAGTAAAGCGTCCGGTCAGTGGTTCGCCCTGACTACGGGCCGATGGCAGCGTATGTGCATCGGTACTATAGGCGCGTCCTGAGGTATCGATAAAGACCACGGGTTGATTACTGCGCCCTTTGGCAGCGCACAAGTAACCGTCTCCCGCTTTATAACTAAGGTTTTGCGGCTCGATGTCGTGACCTTTGGCGCAACGGGCCCAGCCTTTTTCTGACACCACCACGGTAACCGCTTCGCTAGGCACTAAATCTTTCTCTGATAACGCTTTTGCTTCACTACGCTCGACAATTGGCGAGCGGCGATCATCACCGAATTTCTCGGCATCGCTGATAATTTCTTTTTTGACCAAGGTCTTCATGCGGCGCTCAGAAGATAAAATCAACTCAATCTTGTCGCGCTCCAGCGCAAGTTCTTCTTGCTCAGCGCGGATCTTAATTTCTTCAAGCTTGGCTAACTGGCGTAACTTGATTTCCAGAATGGCTTCGGCCTGGATCTGCGAAATACTAAAGCGGCTCATTAGCTCTGCTTTAGGATTATCGAAGGTACGGATAATCTCAATCACTTCATCGATATTTAAGAAGGCCACCAGCAAACCATCGAGGATATGCAAACGCGCTAAAATTTTATCCAAGCGGTACTGCAATCGGCGGCGCACGGTGTCGAGCCTAAAGGTTATCCACTCGCTAAGAATATCCTTTAGCCCCATCACACGCGGACGGTTATCCAGCCCAAGAATATTGAGATTGACGCGATAGTTTTTTTCTAGATCTGTGGTGGCAAACAGATGGTTCATGATGCCATCGAGATCCACACGATTGGATCGCGGCACAATCACCAAACGCGTTGGGTTTTCATGATCGGACTCATCACGCAAGTCAGAAACCATCGGTAATTTCTTGGCCTGCATTTGACTGGCGATTTGCTCGAGAATTTTTCCGCCAGACACTTGATGTGGCAAGGCAGTGATAACCACTTCGCCATCTTCAACTTCATACACGGCGCGCATCTTGATTGAGCCTTTACCACTTTGATATATCTTCTCTAGGTCGGCTTTTGGGGTAATTATTTCGGCGTTGGTGGGGTAATCAGGTCCTTTCACATGTTCTAATAACTGTGAAAGTTCAGCTTTTGGCGTGTCTAACATCGCAATGGCGGCATTAGCAACCTCGCGCACGTTGTGCGGTGGAATATCGGTGGCCATACCTACGGCAATGCCGGTGATGCCGTTTAGCAAAATATGTGGCAAACGCGCTGGTAATACAATGGGCTCCTTCATGGTGCCATCAAAGTTTGGCTGCCAATCAACCGTGCCCTGGCCCAACTCACCTAACATAACATCGGCGAACTTGGATAATTTTGCTTCGGTGTAACGCATCGCCGCGAAGGACTTTGGATCATCCGGCGCGCCCCAGTTACCTTGCCCGTCAACCAATGGGTAACGATAAGAAAACGGTTGCGCCATCAGGACCATCGCCTCATAACAGGCGCTATCACCATGGGGATGGAACTTACCTAATACATCACCAACGGTACGTGCCGATTTTTTATATTTTGCCGAGGCACTTAACCCCAACTCGCTCATGGCGTAAATAATTCGGCGTTGTACAGGTTTGAGGCCATCACCAATACTTGGCAAGGCGCGATCCATGATCACGTACATCGAATAATTTAGATAAGCGTCTTCGGTAAATTTTTGCATCGACTGTTGTTCGACGCCGTCCATGCTCATTTGTGTAGAATCACTCACGATTAACCCTTTTCTTCAATATTTGATGATACCTGGGCTAAATCGCCCTTAGTTTCGAGCCATACTCGGCGATCGCCAGAGCGTTTTTTTGCCAACAACATGTCCATGCTCTCACAGGTGGCTTCAACGTCATCTAGGGTCAGTTGCACCAGACGACGAGTATTGGGATCCATGGTGGTTTCGCGCAGTTGCAGCGGGTTCATTTCACCCAGTCCTTTAAAGCGTTGCACGTTTACCTTGCCACGTTTTTTTTCTGCCTCGATACGATCTAAAATGCCTTTTTTCTCATCTTCATCCAATGCATAAAAGACTTCTTTGCCGATGTCGATACGATAAAGTGGTGGCATCGCGACATACACATGACCTTGTTCCACCAGCGTCCTAAAATGCATCATAAACAACGCGCAAAGCAGTGTTGCGATGTGCAAACCATCGGAATCGGCATCGGCCAAAATACATATCTTGTCGTAACGTAATCCCGACAAATCAGTAGAATCAGGATCAAGACCAATCGCGACAGAAATGTCGTGCACCTCTTGTGAGGCCAGCACTTGGGTCGATTCAACTTCCCAGGTATTTAATATTTTACCACGCAGTGGCATCACCGCCTGAAATTCGCGGTCGCGTGCCTGTTTGGCCGAGCCGCCCGCTGAATCCCCTTCCACTAAAAATAGTTCGGCACGGGAAGGATCTTGTCCGGTACAGTCAGTAAGCTTACCTGGCAGCGCAGGGCCTGATGTCACTTTTTTGCGCGCAATTTTTTTGCTCGCCTTTAAACGGCGCTGCGCATTGTTAATGCACAGTTCGGCTAAACTTTCGGCGATGTCAGTGTGTTGATTAAGCCACAGACTAAAGGCGTCTTTTACTACGCCCGATACAAAGGCGCTGCATTGTCGTGACGACAAGCGTTCTTTAGTTTGACCGGCAAAGGAGGGATCCTGCATCTTAACCGACAACACATAACTACATTTGTCCCAGATATCATCGGGTGTTAGCTTGATGCCTCGTGGCAGCAGATTTCTAAACTCACAAAACTCTCGCATCGCATCAAGCAAGCCTGAGCGCAGTCCGTTAACGTGTGTTCCCCCTGCGATGGTGGGAATAAGGTTAACGTAACTCTCACTTAAACTATCGCCACCTTCTGGCTGCCAGACCACCGCCCAATCCACCGCTTCTGATTGACTGCTCATTGAGCCAACGAACGGCGTTTCTGGTAAACATGGCCATTGCTTGACGGTGTCTAAGAGATAATCTTCAAGGCCAGATTCATAGTGCCACTCTTGTACATCTTTAGTGATTTTATTGGCGAATTTTATTTTAAGCCCAGGACACAACACCGCCTTTGACCGCAGATTATGATTAAGCCGAGAAATTGAGAATTTAAACGAATCGAAATAAGAAGGATCAGGCCAAAAACGCACGCGGGTACCAGTATTACGTTTGCCACAAGTGCCGGTAACACGTAACTCTTCAACTTTCTCGCCATGCTCAAACGCAATTTCATAGATTTGAGCATCACGGCGGATAGTGACTTCCACGCGGGTCGACAATGCGTTTACCACCGAGATACCTACCCCGTGCAAGCCACCAGAAAACTGATAGTTTTCACCAGAAAATTTACCGCCGGCATGAAGCTTACATAAGATGAGCTCGACACCGCTAACGCCTTCTTCAGGGTGAATATCCACCGGCATGCCACGACCATCATCAATCACTTCGAGCGATTGATCTTCGTGTAACACAATTTGAATCGAGCTTGCGAATCCAGCGAGGGCTTCATCGACGCTATTATCGATAATTTCTTGACCCAAATGATTGGGCCTAGTCGTATCGGTATACATGCCAGGACGGCGTTTCACGGGGTCTAGCCCGTTTAGTACCTCGATTGCATCTGAATTATATTGCTGCTCGCTCACAACGTCTCGCCCTTAGATAAAAATATTTTGTCCAGTGTAGCGAAAATCACGCGATCATTTAAGTGTTTTTTACCATGACTTAAATAGTTATCGTCTGTTTTTAAACAAAAATTCGACAATCGCATTTAAATAACGCTCAAAACCGACAAAACTATGATCGCCAAGCGGTTCAACTGTTATCCGGCTGCCCTGATAACAGCTCAATGCCTGTCGATAATCTAAGGTTTCATCACCTTGTTGCAGCAATACCCAATAATTTTTCGGCACAGCGACTTGCTCAAACTGAAGTTGATGCAACTCATCACCATGGGCCTGCGTTACCGCATGACTAACGCCGGTGTAGGGATTAGTATAGTCACCGATCAGTATATCGATAAGCTGAGATGGACGCACTGCAGGGTTAACCAATACCGCCTTGCCACCGTATTTATTACTCAGTAACGTGGCTAAAAACCCGCCCAATGAACTGCCAATAAAAGCAATGTTACGGCCCTTATATTGTGCCAGCAAGGCGTCGAGTTGCTGCCAGGCCGCCATCGGGGTTAACGCGATTTGCGGCATCACTAATTCAATATCAGGATAATAGGTGGCTAAAAAATTTCTGGTTTTTGTCGCTTTAAACGATTCTGGTGAACTGTTAAAGCCATGAAGATAAATAAGGACGTCTGCGCTCACTCGAGTTCCAAAGCAGGTGTAAATTGCGCGGAGTATAACCCGAATGAGCAGATATTAATAACCGGTGGGATCAAATGCTGGTATAAATTTTCCGGCTGGCACGCGATGCACCGTGGTTTTTATCACGCCATTGGCCAATAGTTCTAAATGACGAAATCCCGGTTGACGATTATCGACAGTAAACTCTTCTTCGCCTGGGGTGAATTGAATACTCGTTGAAGGCACACCGAGTACTCGCACGCCATCACGCTCTACATCGACCTGCTGGTGTACATGGCCAAACAAAATCCCCTTTACTTGAGGAGTTCGGCCAATTGTTTGCCATAGTTGAGCGCTATTGGTTAGGCAGTGTTGGTCAATCCACGCACTCTCCATGGGAACCGGGTGATGATGCATCACTAATAACAAATGGTGATCGGGATACTCATTGCCAGCACGTTCAATAAAATCAAGTTCGTGTTGACTAATTGCGCCGCGAACCTCTCCGACAATTTGACTATTGAGTAACACGAGCTGCCAGTGTTTAAATAAAATTCTTTTAGCGCCGGTGAGTGCGCCTTCACAAAGCAATTCATTTTGCAGCGCTAAATCATCATGGTTTCCGGTGATCCAAGCCACAGGATGATTTTGGTAGCGAAAGACTTCGCGACATTTTTGATAGGAGGCTTCACTATGATCTTGAGAGATATCTCCAGTCAACAGGGTCAGATCTATATGGTGGTATTGCGAAGATAGCGCATTAACTGCGGCAAAACTTTCATCGCAATTAATGCCCATCAACTCTTTATCTTGTGATAGGTGTAAATCACTAAATTGTAATAGCTCAGGACACACGTTCCCTAGCGATAGTATATCTTGACTCATGAAGTACCCTGATTTAACGGTGTCACCCGTCCATCTTCCAAACAATGTTTAAGCCATTGGCCTAAAAAACGGTTAATTTGATATTTCTCGTCCGGCTGCTGCATCAAACGATTAGGGTAATCATAACGCGATTTGAAATAACGGATCTGTCGACTAGCTAACACTTCTGCCATTTGAGCATCATGATATAAGCGCACTTTTATTTGAGGTGTGAGCTCATTAACATTTTCATTAAGGCAGACATTATTAGCAATAGTATCAATACTGACCACCGAGGTATATTGCGTTTGCTCAATCACATGCAGCTCGTAGCAGGCATTATCTAGATGATAAAAATAATATTGGCTAACCTCGAAATTAGGGATCAAGCGTAATAACAACAAATAGTTATTACTACAGGCGCGGTGTAATCCGAGCATGTCTGTTTTGGTTTTAGGTTTAACGTAACAATTATAAGACATCATGACTTACGCTTTTATCGGCTAGCCATTGCAGGCGAATTTTCTGATGATGGCGAGCCAACCATTGTATCGCAATTACCGTGGGCCCGTTAATGATTAAGCCATCGTCTAATGCAGCGATTGCCTGCGTCACCGGTACTCTAAATACTCGAATATCCTCTCCTTCCTGCGCTAACCCGGCAATGTCATTTGACTCATGTGCGCTAACACGCGCTAAGTACAAGTCAATTTGCTCAGAGGTTGCACCGGGGCTGGTTAAAAACGTCATCACCTTATCCATCGATTGCGCCATTAAGCCCGACTCTTCAAATAATTCTCGTCTGGCGACATCATCACTGATCTCACCTTGCTCGATAATGCCCGCAACCACTTCAATTAACCACGGAGAGACCTGATGAGAGAACGCCCCCACACGGATCTGTTCGATCAGCACTACCTCGTCAGTCACAGGATCATAAGGGATCACCGCCACGGCATGTCCCCGCTCAAACATTTCCCGTTCAATAATGTCACTTTTCCCGCCGGCATAAAGAGAATGACGAAAAAAATATTTCACCATCTTGAAATAACCTTGCCATAAGGTCCTTTGTTCAATGATTTCTACATCTTGGTTGCTAAACTGTGGCTGTTTCAAGGCAATACCCATCTATTACTGTGCATCTGTTTATTATCAACATTGCTAAGCACAACCTCAAGCAATAGCTTAAATTTAATTTATCTAAATGTTATATAAGCTTTACTATCTTGAAATATAAATAAACTGTTACACTTCCCGACTGGAAGTGTGGCAGAAAAACACTTAAATTAAGCACAAATCATAAAATGAAACCGTTAGGAAAGATAATGAGCGCTAAATTAAACAAGCTAATGCTGTCAATCGGCCTAGGCATATTCTCAATGGCTGCTAATGCAGATGGATTGCACCAGATTTATCAACAGGCCTTAACTGGTGACCCACAAATTAAACAAGCTAAAGCGAACCGTGATGCACAATTTGAAGCAATCAGTGAGTCTCGCGCGTCTTTATTGCCACAAATAGCGGGCAGCATTTCTTTAGGTAATGGCGCTGTTGACACGCCACATGATGGTAAAAGCTTCGAATGGGGCGACCATTGGGGTGGTACAGCTGGTGTTAGCTTAACTCAACTTATTTATTCTCACGGTGCATGGCTTAGCCTTAGCCTCAGTGAAAAATCTGCTTCTCGCAGCGACGCGCAATTAGCCGCCGCGCAACAAGGCTTGATCTTACGTGTGGCTAACGCTTACTTTGACGTATTAAAAGCAACAGACAACTTGTCTTTTGTTAAAGCCGAGAAGCGCGCAATTGAACGTCAATTGATTCAAACCAAAGAGCGTCATGAAGTCGGCCTAACTGCGTTCACCGATGTCCACGAAGCGCAAGCTCAGTTTGATAGCTCGACCGCCAATGAAATCTTAGCGCAAAACACCTTAGATAACTCACTCGATGCGCTAACAGAAATCACTGGCCTTAGCCATTCAGATCTTGACATCCTAAATACGAAATCTTTTAGTCCAGCAATGCCTCAGCCAGCAACGGCATCGGCATGGATTGGGCTTGCAGAAGAGAATAACCTAACCATTCTTGATCAACGTCTTGCTGTAGATATCGCCAAAGAGCGGATCAAGCTTAGTAAATCTGGCCATTTACCAACACTGGGTGCATCACTTGGATATGATCATGCTTATAACAAGTCGACCGGCCATAATCACAGTGATAGTTTGTCTGCAGGTCTACAGCTAAGTGTGCCAATCTATTCAGGCGGACGTACCACCTCTCAGACAAACCAGGCTCGCTTTAGCTATGTCGCAAGTGCGCAAGGACTAGAGAAGGAACATCGCAGTGTCGTTCGTAGCATTCGTACTAACTTTAATAACGTTCGTGCATCTATAGCCTCGATTAAAGCGTTTGCACAGGCTGCTAAGTCAGCAGACAGTGCACTAAAATCAACCGAAGCAGGTTTTGACGTTGGTACTCGTACCATTGTTGACGTACTTAACAGTACACGTCAAGTGTATAGCGCAAGAAAGCAACTAGCCAATGCTCGCTATGGTTACATCTTATCGGTACTTAACCTTAAGCAAACAGCTGGCACGTTAAAAGAACAAGATTTAATTCTTATCAGTAAAGGCTTAAACAAAAGCTAATTGGTATAGAACATCGCCGCTCCTTGCCATCCATGGCACCGCGGCATACCGTTCGTCCTGAACATAAAAAAGCCGCTATCAATTAGCGGCTTTTTTGTGTTTACGGTAAGTAACTAGCCTTTATGACCCCGAATGGCATCGATAATTTTAGTCGTTGAACAGCCATCTTCAAAATTAAGCACCTTAACTTGACCACCATTGGCGATAACCTCTTGCCCACCCGCAATTTGGTCAACGGTGTAATCTCCGCCCTTAACCAATAAGTCAGGCAAGATTTCGCCGATAAGGCGTTGTGGTGTATCCTCGCCAAAACTAACGACCCAATCGACAGCGCCGAGCCCGGCTAATACCGCCATGCGGCGATCGGTAGGGTTAACAGGCCTGCCCTCGCCTTTTAATCGTTTAACCGATGCATCATCATTAACAGCCACGATCAATCGGTCGCCTAATTGTCCCGCATGGCCAAGGTAAGACACATGACCAGCGTGCAAGATGTCAAAGCAGCCATTTGTTAGTACCACGCTTTCGCCGCGAGCTTGCGCGGTCTGCACCGCAATTTTAAGTTGTTGCTCGGAAATAACCCCAAAGCCGACTTCCGGATGTGTCTTGGCTAATTCACTCGCCAGTTCAATAATGCTAACGGTAGATGTACCCAGCTTACCAACGACTACGCCAGCGCCAATATTTGCCAGTGCACATGCCTGTTCAAGATCAGCACCAGCAGCAAAGCTGGCCGCTAATACCGAAATAACGGTATCACCAGCGCCAGTCACGTCATATACCTCACGCGCCATCGCTGGGAAATGCAATTCTTGCAGGTCTTTTCGCAGCAGTGTCATGCCATGTTCCGAGCGAGTCACCAATAACGCGCTTAAATCAAGGTCCGTCATCAGTTGCTGACCTTTTTCAACGATCTGCTGTTCATTCTCGCAATGTCCAACAACGGCTTCAAACTCACTCATGTTTGGGGTCAACAACGTTGCGCCACGATACTGAGTAAAATCACTGCCCTTTGGATCGACGAAAACGGTGGTATTGTGCTCACGGCACAGTGCAATCATCTTCTCCACATTATGTAGCGCGCCTTTAGCGTAATCAGACAGGATAACCACATCGGCTTGTGCCAAGCCTGCAGCCAATTTATCAAGTAATGGCGCTGTTGGTAGCGTTGTTGCGCTTTCTTCAAAATCGAGCCGAATTAACTGCTGGTTACGGCTTATTACTCGTAACTTAGTAATCGTGGGGATATCACTTTGACGGTAGAAATCTGGGCAGACTTTTAGTGCGAGCATCTGTTCCTGTAAAATACTACCCGCCTCATCTTCACCGGTAATGCCGATGATCTTGCAGCGACTGCCTAAGGCTGCAATATTAAGTGCTACGTTCGCCGCGCCGCCGGGACGATCTTCAATTTGCTCAACCTTCACCACAGGAACAGGCGCCTCAGGAGAGATTCGACTGGTGGGCCCATGCCAATAGCGATCGAGCATAATATCCCCTAACACTAAAATATTGGCTTGTTCAAATGGTGGTAATGCTATGCTCATGTCAAAAGTCCTTAATTTATTTCGCGTAAATTGTATCATGTAAATAGGCCCATTGGGCAGTGTTCACGGCGTAAAGCATTTGGGTATAAAAATAAAATAAGCTACAATATTGCCCTAATAATGAAATATTTAGGAATTAATTTTGCAACAGCCCTCTTTTGAACTGCGTTTCTTACATCCCCGTTACTGGTTATTGTGGTTTGGCGTTGGACTACTCTGGATTATTGTGACCTTATTGCCGTACAAAGTCCTGATGAAACTCGGTGCTGGTCTAGGCACATTACTGATGAAATTATTAAAGAAGCGCGAACGGACCGCCATTCGCAATCTTGAGCTGTGCTTCCCCAATATGCCCGAGCAAGAACGAGCAGATATTCTTGCGGGGCATGCAAAGTCCGTGGGTATCGCCTTATTTGAGACAGGTATGGCTTGGTGGTGGCCGCAATGGCGAGTTAATAAATTGGTGACATTTTCAGGCTTAGAGCATATCGAAGCGGCGCAACAACAGGGTAAAGGGGTTTTACTGTTTGCCCTGCATACTTTTTGTTTAGAAATAGGTGGACGCCTATTTGCCAGCAAGGCGAAGCTTACTGGCGTGTATCGTCCTCACAACAACCCAGTCATGGAATACTTGCAAGTACTGGGACGCCAACGTTCGGCCAAACTAATTACTAAGCGTAACATTAGAGCGATGATTACGGCGTTGTCCGACGGAGAATCTGTTTGGTATACCTCAGACCAAGACTTTGGTCGTTCTAAAGCGGTATTTGTACCATTTTTTGCGGTGCCACAGGCAGCAACGGTTGTTGGCGCAAGTATTTTGACCAAAAACGCGGATGCCTTGGTTATTCCTTATGTGATCGTCAGAAAAGACGATGGCAGTGGTTATCATATTGAGCTAAAGCCGGCGTTAGAGAATTTCCCGAGCGGCGATGATGAACAAGATGCAATCTATTCAAATAAAGTTGTTGAAGCAGGGATCATGCAGGCTCCTCATCAATATATGTGGCTACATCGACGCTTTAAGACCCGCCCGAACAAAGATGATCCATCGCTTTACAAGTAATAAAAGGGAGCGTTGAGCTCCCTTTTTTATACGATGTGTAAGTGATTACTCGACTACTTTCACCTGCATCCGGCCAACACTAATATCTATAATTTCGACTTCTAAGCCTAGTAAAATAGGCTTTTCTGAACGTACAAGCCAATCGATACCACTGTATTTCATGGTGATACTTTGCCCTTGAGCGATGTCTTGGTCAAGCATGAAACGATGACCAATCATGTCATTGCTTGGCTTGGTATGTTCCACATTGTTCTGCAGAGATTTAAGTGGGCGCCAGCTTACAACGGCGATTAATCCGCTCAACAGAGCAACCGAACTACTGGCAAACAATAACTCACTGGGGATTATACCCATGCTGATTAAGATGCCTGTGATAATCGCCCCGCACCCAATATAGAATAAGACAAAGGTGGCAAAACCAAGTATCAATATCTCTATGGCTAACAAGATCAATCCAACCACGATCAACGATTGCCCCAAATGCGCTATCACAAACTCCAACATGACTACTCCTTATTTAATGCACTGATAATCGACGTCGCCTGGGCGACAATCGCCGCAGCGTCGGTGCCACTATCTGGTAATAACACCACCGATGATTCTTTAGCGATAGCCGCCTTGGCTTCAATAGCTTGTGTGGCCAAATCCAACTGCACCGCTTTTTGGCCATCAGGCGTATTAGCCGCCTGACCTACTTTGGTGATGGCTTCAGCTTTAGCGGTTGCCACGGCTAGAATCGCCTGAGCTTCACCTTCTGCTCGCAGCACTTCTTCTTCTTTCGCCGCTTGCGCCTTTAATACCACAGACTGCTTTTGTCCTTCTGCAATATTGATAGCCGATTGACGATCACCTTCAGACTCAAGGATCTGGGCGCGCTTGACTCGCTCAGCCTTCATTTGTGCTTCCATCGCCTCCATCACCGTATTGGGTGGCACAATGTCTTTAATTTCATAGCGCAACACCTGGATACCCCACGGTGAAGCCGCATCATTTATCGAAGAGACAATCGCAGCATTAAGTTGGTCACGTTCTTCGAAGGTTTTATCAAGTTCCATCTTACCGAGTTCACTACGCATGGTTGTTTGCGCCAATTGTGTCACCGCAAAAACGTAATCGTCGACACCATAACTTGCTTTGTAAGGGTCTAGCACACGAAAATATAGTACGCCGTCAACATGTAATGAAATATTGTCGCGCGTGATAGCACTTTGACTTGGCACGTCAACCGCCTGCTCCTTGAGTGAACGATTAGCACCTATGCTGTCGATAAATGGCACAATAAAATTGAGTCCAGCCTCGCGCGTGGATTGAAATTTACCGAAACGTTCAATCAAAAATGCACGGTTTTGCGGCACAAAAATGACGGAAGACTTTAAAATCACCACCACTAATACTAATACAAAGACTTCTACTGTGAGTAAATATTCAAAAATAAGTTCCATTATTATTCCCTAATTAATTCGATTCCCCATAAAGCATATGACAAATTCATAATAAATCAACGATTTGATAAAAACTGTTGTTTTATTGTGAAGTAACAGACGTTTGCCAGATGGGAGAATAAAATTCACATATCGAGTAGGGTGAGGCTTTTGCCTCATCCCTCTCACAGAACCGTACGTACGGACCTCGTATACGGCTCCTGTATTCTTCATATCTCGCTAATTTCTTAAATAAATTGGCGAGACAAGC
>Ga0105355_10001288_pt1 | contig 23176 bp, 11 predicted proteins | sample GOMGulsemesocosm_2_FD_83508 | JGI IMG/M metagenome (GOLD analysis project Ga0105355, IMG submission 83508) | Methane-oxidizing microbial communities from mesocosms in the Gulf of Mexico - GOM9C Gulf of Mexico | ecosystem: Environmental > Aquatic > Marine > Cold seeps | place: Gulf of Mexico...
CTGGATGAATCATTCAACCTATGATGAACCCAAATATTTATTTGCTTTAGAGAAGCGTAATAAAAAGATGGTTTAGTTAAAAAAGGTTGACGACCACCTCAGAGCGTATGGTTACTTTCTTTGGCGACGCAAAGAAAGTAACTGGTGTGCCTGCGGCAAAGTTTAAGAGTGTGGAAATGCGTAAAGCACATCATAAAGTTCGCCGAACCTAATTTATAGCAACACTTAAGTCAAACATAGCTAATACCACTGTTCAATTGCTGCGCTTGTCTTATCTAAACATTAAGACAAACGCAGTGTCACGTGCCTAATCAAATGGTAGCCTCCACTACAACTTTCCCCAACAGCTGTTACAGCTTGCACGCTTGTATTAGCACGCTTGTCTTATTTACCTCCCAAATACTTGTTCATCGTAAGAGCTTTCACCTTACTGTTAAGTTCTTTGCTAACTACTGTGTTGATCTTTCTCTCACAAGTTGTGAGGCTGTTTCTGCAATCACAACTATAATTGAGATCGTTGAGCACAATCTTAACTAAAAAACCAATAGGAAAGCCGATGACTCTGCGCGTGTTGTTGTTGTTATCATTGCTACTTAATGGCTTCTGGGTTTTGGCTGAGACTAACGACTTAGAGCCCTCTTTATCTCCAACAACCAGCATTAACATAGTGCTGGCAGACCATGTTGTGCCTTATAGTTTTGTCGATAACAACGGCCATCTACAGGGGCTGCTGGTAGATTACTGGAAATTGTGGGCCACTAAAAACCACCACAAAATAAACTTTATCGTTGCAACACCTAAAACTAGACACTCTAAAAACAACACTAAAATCAACTCTAAAGCATACCCTAGCCGCTCTTTTTATGGCGGTATGTTCAGTCCGATACCTATTGTTAAAAACAATAGTGCCTTGCCAATTATGTTAACGACGAAGTATCAATTATTTTTGCGACAAGACAGTTCTCATAATATTAAAAGCATCACTGATTTTGCCAATGCAACAGTGGGTATTATTGGTAATGATTTCGACCACGAATTTATTAAAAATAACTTCCCGTCTATAACAATGAAAAGTTACTTATCAATTGATCAATTAATTAACGCGATAGAACTGGGTGATATTGACGTCTTTTTCTTCGAATCAGCGATAGCTTGGCGTTACTTAACCAAAGTAAAATTAAAGTCTGCTTATAAAACCTTACCCGGCTTTGCCGTAACCAATTATATCTACCCACAAATGGTGACTTATAACCAACCACTGGCAAAACTAATAAAAACTGGAATGGCTAAAATATCGGCTGTCGAGATCTATCACATGTCCCACCGCTGGCTAAATGAATCAGCTGAGTTAGCGACTGCCAAAGCACAGAACGCCAGCAATCAAGTCCCCTCTTTTTTTAACCGAGCTCAATTACAATACATTAGAACACACCCTATATTACGGGTCGGAGTTTCGCCTTGGGCGCCTATTATTTACAGTGACGACGGCATAACTATTAAAGGGGTAATAGGTGACTATATTCATCATATTGCTGAAGTTTCCGGCTTGCAACTTCAGGTAGTTCGAGGCAACTGGATCGACTTAATTAAACAATTTAACCAGCGCGAAATTGACTTGTTACCCGCTACCTATCTCAATGCTGAACGAACAAAACAAGGCTTATTTGGCGAGCCACATTTTAAAGCACGCTCATCTATTTATACCCTGCAACAAAATACCGAAGTAGCATCAATGGCTGACTTAAATTTTCTAAGCTTGGCGATAACTGCTGGTGATGCGACGGTAAAAAATGTCAAACAACTGTATCCAAACATAAATATTGTCAGGACAAAAAATACAGCTGACTCGTTAGCAAAATTAATATCAAAAGAAGTCAGTGCGGTATTTGAAATTGACGCGGTAATGGCATTCCAGCTGCAACTACAAAATATTACAAATGTAAAAAGCATTCAGCAAAGTGATTTCTCGGCCAAATCACTGCATTTTTTCAGTACAAACAACCAGCCATTATTACAATCAATTCTCAACAAATCATTAGCAAGTCTAACGCCATCAAATAGAGATAACATCATTAAACAGTGGCTCAATAAAGGAAACCATAAGAAGTCTATTAACATCGCTTTTGGACTGGGCCGCGAACCCTATGGCCTAAACCCTGAGAAATCTCTTTTTACCCAGAACTTTGTGCAAGGCATTGAGTTTGATTTAATTAAACAGATTCTAAATTTAGGGGCCATTGAAACCAACAGTATTACCAAGTTGCCTATTAATGATTTACCCACTGCCCTAACAGACCATCCCCAAGTGGATATGGTCGTCACAGTAAAAAAACAAGCTGACGATTTTTATTATTCAGATGATTTCATCGGCTTCAATAACGTAGCCATTACACGGGTCGCTGATAAGTTATCAATATTTGATATTAGCGATTTGCTCGATCTTAATGTTTTAGCTTTTTCAGGCGCTTCACAATTTTTAGGACCCCAGTTCAATAAATCATTCAATAACGCGAACCGCCCTGCGTCTTATGCCGAATTAGCGCATTCCGATGTTGCTTACCAACAAAAGCAAATCGCCGCCATTGTTGCTGGAAAAGCTGATGTAATCATTTTAGATTTGACCATATTCAAATGGTATATCAAGCAGACGGGTTATAATGCAATGGATCATTTTGTGGTCCATACCATCTTTCCACAAGCCAACAAGTTTCAGGTTGGTTTTCGCGATAAAGCGCTCCGTGATATTTTTAATTACAATTTAAATAAAATTAAAGTCAATGGTCAGTATGACTATACCATTGCAGATTACGGCGATGGATACATTAGCCAAAAGACAGAGTTAACCTCACTCATTGCCGCTATTGCAGGAAAATTAATTTTTGATAACAGTGACGCGGAACTTAGCACATTCACTGACCGCTTAGCCACGTTGCCTTATATCAATAAAATTGAAATATTTAATAACAATGATCGATTGTTGTATAGCACCTCAACAACCGAGTACAAGTTTTATAATGAATTAGATAGTTTTTACCTGATGTCTGGCATTAACTTACAAGCAGGGCGAGTCAGGATTTATTTCAATGATCCACAAGTTGAACGCCATCTGCTGACTGAAGATCTCATTCCTGAGATAGATTTTTTTAAAAATAGTCATTTATTTAAATATATATCCAAAGTTTATCGTCGTTTTAACTTTTTAGATAGCAAGGTTTTCTTTAGCCCTGCAGAGCGGGCTTACCTCGACTCAAAACCAATATTGAAATACACAGACATTGACTGGCGCCCCCTGTCGATTGTCAAAAATGGTGTTCATACCGGACTTATCGCTGATTATATTACATTGATATCAGATATTACTGGGATCAAATTTGATTTTGTCCCGCTCTCGCCCTGGTCAACAATTATTAAAGCCTTTAATAGTAAACAACTCGATTTACTGTTTACTAGTCATAGCCTGTCTGCCAAATTAGACAATCCAATTGCCAGCACTGAATACGCTAATTTTAAATTAGCCATTGTGATGCAAAAAAACTCCTCTTTTGTCGCTGGTGTAGAAGATTTACGCGATAAAACCTTAGCTATCCCCGAAGGGTTTACTAGCCATCACTATCTAAAAAACCAACCACAAGAATTTAATATCATCACCACAGCAACAGTATTTGAAGCATTAACCTTAGTATCGCAAGGCAAAGCCGATGCCTTTATTGGCCATTTTGCGGTGGTCGTTCATCAGTTAGAGCAATATTTTTCACAATTAAAAATTGTCGGGTTAATTAATCATGACTACTCACACCGCTTAATCCTACATAAGTCAAATTTTATAGCGATGTCGAGTATTAACAAGGCATTGCGATCGATTACGCCACAACAACACCAACAAATAAAACAACGTTGGATCAAGACTCAAGTTTCTACTGCCGTAGATTATCGATTGGTCTATCAAATTATCGGGATCTTTATTGTTATTTTAATTTTTGTTTCTTCAGGCACTAAACGAATTTCATTAGCAAAACGCGAGGTAGAACAAGCAAACAAAGAGATGAAAGAGACAGTAACAGCACTAGAAGAACAAAAAAACACCTTCGAAACCCTCTTTTACGACGCATCAGATGGCTTGTTATTAATGATTCAAGACATGTTTATCGATTGCAACAATGCCGCAATTAACATGCTTGGCTTTAGCTCTAAAAGCGATCTATTAAATAGTCGGTTCTTGGATTTTTCTCCGCAGGTGCAACCCAACGGTCAACTATCAAGTCTACAATATTTGCAAGTTCAAGAATACTTTAACCAATACCGTCATCATCAATTCGAATGGCTGTTTAATCATAAAAATGGCCAGTCGCTTTGGGTTGAAATAATTTTAACCACTATTAGCCTCAATAATCAGGATGTGATGCATATTGTGTGGCGTGACATTAGTGATAAAAAACTATTAGAAGGCCAAATATTAAAACGCAACGAAGAGCTCGAATCAAAAAATTATGAATTAAAAAAAGTGATCGACGAACTACATTTAGCCCAAGACAAATTAGTCGCATCAGAAAAAATGGCAAGTTTAGGTGGTTTGGTCGCTGGTATTGCTCATGAAGTTAATACCCCAGTGGGCATCGGGCTAACCGCGAGCTCATTATTTATGGATATGACTGCCGAATTAGAAACAAAATATCTAGCGCAAAAAATGTCGAATGCCTACTTCGCACAATATTTAGCCAAAGCACAAAAATCAGCTCATTTAATCCATCGAAATCTAGAACGTACCGCAGAGTTAGTTGCTAGTTTTAAGCAAATATCGGTTGATCAAAGTTCTGATGAACGCCGCTCTTTTAATGTCAGAAACTACATTGACGGCATCTTACTAAGCACCCATCACATCATCAGAAACTCTAATCTTAAAATTGCAGTTAGTTGTCCCGATAAGCTAATTATAAATAGCTACCCAGGAGCTTTTTCGCAAATATTGTCCAATTTATTGATTAACTCAAACATTCATGGTTATCCCAATAAGGAAATAGGATTAATAACAATAACCATAGATCACAATGACAATTCAATTGTGATTATTTATCAAGATGATGGTTGTGGCATTTCAACCGACAATATTAAAAAAATATTTGACCCATTTTTCACAACCAATCGTGAACATGGTGGCAGTGGGCTCGGTTTAAATATTATATATAACATCGTTACTAACCGACTTAAAGGCAAAATAGAATGCCAAAGTGAAGTGGGTCGCGGCACTAAGTTCACCATCAAATTCGATGCCTTGGTAAGGTCACTATGAATTTCGTGATCATTACTATTCAACTTATTTTGCTGCTTACTATTATATTGCCTGCAAGTCACCTTCAGGCCAAACCAAATTATATCGAGCCAGTAAATAGCCCTATTACCATTGCTGTTGCTAATGACCTTGCCCCTTACTGTTTTGTTGATCGCCATGGTCAAGTTCAAGGGTTAGTCATTGATTATTGGAAGTTGTGGGCCACCAAGGTTAACGAAAATATAAAATTTGTCAGCTCAAGTTGGCTAGATACCGTTACCGCGGTAAATAATAATACCGTTGATATTCACTCTGGTATTTTAGAGCCGGATCGAAAGTTAACAAAAATGGAATTGGTAGCACCGATGTTTTCGAGTAAATCTCATCTTTATATTCGCCAACAAGATCGACAAAAGTTCACTAATTCATCAAGCTTATCAAACAAAATTATTGGATTAATCCGTGGCACGCCTTACCAATATGAACTCGCAGCCCAGTACCCGTCGATGAAGTTCAAAATTGTTAATCATTTTTATCAACTGATCGATGCGATGGAAAACAATCAAATTGATGGTTTTGTCAACGAGTCATTAGCCACCTGGCATCATTTGCTCACCTCGCTCAAATTTAATCGGTACATCGCCCTTAAAGATTCCGAATCACGACGACCAGTTGCTGCGGCTACCGCTTTAAACCGACCAAAATTGCAACAGCTAATCATTAAGGGCATTAACAAAATCACGCGCGAAGAAGTTATTGCTATTGAACAGCAGTGGATTTCTCCGCTACCCATTGACAGTGCGCCTAACTTATCAAACCCAAACAGTTTACTCTATCAACCTCAAGGCTTGCTGTCCGCACAAGAACAACAATGGCTACTAAACCATTCTAATATCGAAATTGGTAGCTCACTTGACTGGATGCCCTTTGCCTTTACAGACCAAACTGGCCGTTTTAGTGGTTTTAATGTCGATTTACTTAATTTAATTAATAACAAACTAAATACCACTTTTTCTATAAAGCGCTATCGCTCATGGCCGGCAGCATTAGCAGAGGTTAAAAGTGGTGAATTAGGGGGGATTTTTTCTTTGTCATGGAGCAAAGAACGGGCAAAAGTACTGGATTATTCCCCGGTATATTTTCATTCGCCCTATCAATTAATTACTCGAAATTCAACGACCGACATCTATACGCTAGACGATTTAAAAGACAAACGTATTGCAGTATTTAAAGGTTTTGAAATATCCAAAATTATCAAAAATAAAATACCGTCGGCCAAACTGATTTATATTGATAGCACGAGTCATGCCTATCCATTGATTGCACAAGGACACGCCGATGCTTTGCTGGTAATACATACCGATCCCCAAGCACTAGCCTACTACCGCCTAAAAGTCGTTGACACCATTTCCGATGATTCGGGTAATTATGCTATTGGCACTAGCAAGCAAAGCCCGATGTTAGGCAATATAATTAGCAAAGGTATTAATGCTATTGGCCCAGAACAACTGGTTGCATTAAAAAATAAATGGTTAAAACCAGTGGCTGCCACAACTGAATTCACCGCTTTAGAGCGCCAATATATTCTTAACAACCCAGTTGTAACTGTTGGCATCAGTGAGTGGGAACCCATTTTATTTAGCAGTGACGGTAAAGCTATTAACGGAATTGTTGGCGATTTCCTTAGTGAAATAACAACTATTACGGGCCTATCCTTTCGGCCTAAAATGGCGCTATGGCATCAACTCTTAAGTCGCTTTAAACAACATAAAATCGATTTGTTACCCAATACTTTTTATTCAGACCAGCGAGCAACCTATGGAATATACGGCGATAGCTATTTTGATTTAGCTGCAACTATTTTTGTTAGGAGTAATAACAATTCGATCAAAACGGTTAGTGGTTTAGCTGGTCTCAAAGTAGCGATAACAAAAAGCAGTACTTTAGAAACTAAAGTTAAAAAGCATTTTCCCGAGATTAAAATAATAGCAACAGACGGCCCCTATGATTCGGTCGCAAGGCTATTAAACAACGAGATTGATGCAATTATAGAAATGGATGTGGTATTAGTAAAAATATTGCGACATGGATTAATCCAAGGGATAAAAGCCATCAGACAATCGGAAATCGCCCCTGAACCCTTACATTTTTTTTCTCGGATTGATCGCCCAATCTTACACAGTATTCTGAAAAAGTCCTTAAGCCGTATCAGTAAAGAAAAGAAACAACAAATCATCGAAAAATGGCTGGGGCAAATAGCGGTTAGCCCGAATTTGAATATTGCTATTGGCATTAATCGTCCGCCATACACTTTAGAGAAAAAGCAAATAAAAGGGTTGGAACACCAGTTAATAAACCAAGTATTGGCGATGAGTGATATTACAGTAAATACGGTTAAAAAATTACCAATAAGTAAATTGGCTACTGTGCTTAGCGAAGATCAATCTGTTGATGCTGCCGTCACTATTGCCGCCAATAATAGTAATTATTATTACTCTGATCCTTTTATTTCGTTCTCTGATGTGGCCATCAGTCGAAAAAAAGACCACCTTAAAATAAAGCAAGTTGCCGACTTGAAACAATACTCTGTAGCCGCTTTTGATTCTGCTTATAAATCGTTAGGACTGGAATTTTTTACGCTATATAACCCTCAACAACGACCTGAAAATTACCTTGAATATCAATCGCAGAATAAACAAGTTAATCAGCTGTTGCAGGGAAAGTCCGATGTGCTGATTATGGACAACGTGATCTTTAATTGGTTTGCAAATAGAGCAGGCTACCGGACCTTAGATGTGTTCGAGGTTCACCCAATTTTTCCTAAACCAACCGAATTGGTGGTTGGTTTTAGATCTAAAACAATCCGTGACCTATTCAACCGCAATCTAGCTAAGTTAAAAGCAAACAACGAGTATAGTTATATTTATAATGATTACATTTCAGGAAAAGTAAGCAGCAAAGCTCAATTTAGCGCAATTATAGCCTCAGTGGTTGCAAAATTTATTTTTGATGACAATCACCAAGCAATAACCTCGCTTGGTAATTTATTATCGACGCTATCGTATGTAACAAAAATTGAAATATTAACCAATGATAATAAAATTATTTTTAAGAGCACCCCCAATAGTTATCCCCATTATCAACCAGCAGATAGCTACCACCTATTGCCGGGCAAAGCACAAAAAGTAGGACAGGTGCGAATATATTTTGATGAAGAGCAGGTCACCAGCCAGCTCAATGACCACGGTAACTTAATTCCAGAGATTTCTTTTTACCAACAATTACCACAGTATCGTCATATTTGGTCACTGTACGGGCGCTTTGATTATTTAGAAAAGAAGATATATTTTACCGAACAAGAAAAGAGTTATTTGTTGGCAAGACCCACCCTAAAGTTTTCAGAAATCGATTGGCAACCACTTTCTATTATTGATAACAACCAAATGACTGGCTTTATTGCTGACCATTTACAGATTATTACAGACAAGACAGGTTTGCAATTTGAGTACGTGCCGTCAGCGAACTGGTTAGAAGTTATCAGTTTATTTAATCAAGGCAAAATTGATCTTGTGCCCAGTGTCATAGACGCAGAAAAAATTTCAGACAGGGGCATCGACTCAATAAAATATGCCAGTTTTGATTTTGCTATTGTGATGAGAGGTACCGCGTCTTATGTTGACAATATCGCAGGCCTTAAGGGGAAAAAAATTGCAGTTCCCAGAGGTTATACCTCACATCAATATATAAAAGAGAATTATCCCAGTGCATTGGTTATTGAGACTTTTGATATAAAAGAAGCATTATCCTTAGTTCGTAATGGTCAGGCCGATGCCTTTGTTGGACACATGATGGCAGCAGCTTATCGACTTGAAAATGAATTTTCAGAATTAAAATTGGTGGGCATTATCGAGTATGATTTTTCCCACAGGGTAATGGTGCATCAAGAACAGCAAGTATTGCTATCTATCATCAATAAAGCAATTCAATCAATGACCCCAGCCCAGCATCGCGAGATCAGAAATCGTTGGTTTGAACGACGCATTCAAACCGCAACTGATTATAACCTGATTTATCAGATACTTGCTGTATTCACTGTGATATTAGTGGTTGTTTTATTTGTTGTTCACAAACTATCCCGCGCAAAAAAATTAATTGAAGATAGTCGCCTTGAGCTCGAACAATCCATTGTCGATTTGCATCAAGCACAGCAAAAGCTTATCGAGTCTGAAAAAATGGCAAGCTTGGGTGGTTTGGTTGCGGGGATCTCACATGAAATTAATACCCCCGTTGGCATAGGTTTAACGGCGGCCAGTCATTTTATTGATATAACCAAGCAACTCGACATTCAGTTCCAGCAACAAACCATGTCGCAATCTTATTTTAAGCGTTATTTGGCCAGTTCTGTTGAAGCGGCTCAAATTGTCAATCGCAACTTAGAGCGCACCGCTGAGCTGGTTAAAAGCTTTAAATTAATTGCCGTTGATCAAAGCTCCGATGAGCGCCGCTCCTTTAACGTTGATCAATATGTCCATGAAATACTAATAAGTGTAAATCACTTGTTTAAAAATTCTAACCTGAAGATCGAGGTAAGTTGCGACAAAAATCTCAGGATCGACTCTTATCCTGGCACCGTCGCCCAAATTATTAGCAACTTACTTATAAACTCTTCTCTTCATGCCTACCCTAATAATGAAGACGGTTTAGTAAAAATAACCATCACAAATACCGCCGATGTGATTTCGTTGACCTACACTGATGATGGCCAAGGCATACCGCCAGAAAACTTATCAAAGATTTTCGAGCCATTTTTTACCACCAATCGTGAACACGGGGGCAGCGGTCTGGGTTTGAACATTATCTACAATTTGGTAACAAATAAGCTTAATGGTAAAATATCTTGCCACAGTAAATTAGGGCATGGCACTGAGTTTTCGGTTGAGTTTAACGCTGCCATACTTTAAGTATCATATGATTGCAAAAATACCTGAGGGGAATTCGTTGATGAGACGCCTAGTAAATATAGTCTTGGTAATCATCTTATTTATCAACCAAGCTAGCTTTGCTTGTGCGGCGGAGCTAAATACTGCAGACAGCAAAAAACTCCTAAAACAGCGCTCATTGGCAACAATATCGACTCTAACGTCATTAGGGCAAGTCCGTTTGACTTTAGAAGAACAGCAATGGTTGCAAGACAACTCAATCATTGAATTTGCCAATTCAAACTCATGGCCACCTTATAGTAAAGTTGCGCAAGAAGCCGGACGCAGTATCAATCAGCAACTGTTGGCTATTATAAATAAGCAACTTGGCACCAATTTTACTTTTAAAACCTATAAGTCATGGTCTAAAGCTGTTGATGATGTCAAAACTGGCACAATATCCGGTATTTTTTCACTATCATGGACCGCCGAACGCGCAAAATACATCAATTACTCCCCCCGATATTTTTATACTCCTTACGCCTTGGTTGTTCACAACGACACACAAGATATAAAACGTTTTGCTGATTTAAACAAAAAGACTCTCGCCTCACTAAGGGGCTTTGTCGTTGCCGACGCTTTCAAGAAACAATTGCCTAATACCACCATAATATATGCTGATTCAAAGGAACAGATTTATCAGTTAGTCAGAAATGGTACGGCTGATGCCGTAATCAGTGCTAGTCCAGACCCACATATGCTAAAACATTTCAATTTAAAATCAGTCAACTCGGTTTATACTCAAGAAGGCGACTTGGCCATAGGCACCACCAAACAACAACCAATGTTAGCCCAAATTATTGCTAAAGCTATTAGTGCAATACCATTAGATGAATTTTCAGCGCTAAGTGCCAAGTGGCTGAGCAGCAAACCCAAGCAAACATTGTTTACAGCTGCTGAGCGACATTATATTGTGGCTAACCCAGTTGTCACCGTTGGTGTTGAATCATGGGCACCAATCATATTTAGTAATGATGGCCATAAAATTAAAGGAATTGCCGGCGATATTCTAAGCGAAATATCAAAAACGTCAGGACTAACCTTCAAGGTAAAAACCGGACTATGGAGTACGTTATTAGATCAATTTAGGCATGGTGATATCGACCTATTACCCGTTACATACAAAAATCAAGCAAGACAAAAATATGGCTTATTCAGTGATCCGTACTTTGACCTCGCTTCCTCTATTTTCGTCGCATCAAATAATAACAGTATCAAAACCATGTCAGATCTAGTTGGTTTAAAATTGGCAATAGTTAAAGGCTATGCAACGATAAAAACAGTGGCTGAGAAATTCCCAGCAATTGATATCATCGAAACTAACAACGATATAGATTCAATTTCTCGGCTGCTCAATGGCGAGGTAGACGCAATATTGCAGGTCGACATTGTTATTTTTCATGCCTTAAAAATTGGTCTAATCCAAGGGATAAAATCAATTAGACAAACCGATATCCCAAAAGAGCCATTACATTTATTCTCGCGACTTGATAGCCCCCTATTGCAATCGATCTTAAATAAATCAATGTATACCCTAAGCCATAGAAAAAGACTGAAAATTATTGATAAATGGTTAAATAATCCATCATTAACAACCGAGTTAAAAATTGCACTAGGCAGTGGTCGCGCGCCATACACCCTAGAAAAACAATCAATTAAAGGTCTTGAGTATCATCTAATAAGTAAGATTCTTGCTCAAAATAATATCAACGTTACCATTGAAAAACGGTTGCCTTTAGATTTACTTAAAAGTGCCCTGCATGATGACCAAAATCTTGATGCTGCAGTTACTATTTTTACCAATGGCAAAAATTACTTCTATTCTGATAAATTTATTAGCTTTAACAACGTGGTTGTTACTCGTAAAAAACAACAATTAACAATCAAAAATAGCGCAGATTTAGCATCACATTCTGTTGCCGCTTTTGCTCAAGCATATAAATTACTTGGGCTAGAATATTTTAGTCAATTTAATCCAGATAACCGTCCGTCATCCTATCAAGAACTCATAGATCAACAACAACAAGTTAATTTATTAATCGATGGTAAAGTTGATGCGCTAGTAATCGATCAGCGCATATTTAATTGGTTTGCGGCAAAGGCTGGGTATCCTTCTATGAAGCTCTTTGATTTTCACAAAATCTACCCAAATAATACGCAATTAGTTGTCGGTTTTAGATCCGAAAAAATCCGTGACATCTTTAATTCAAATCTTTCAAAATTAAAAAAAAGTGGGGAATATCAATACATAATTAATGATTATGACAGTGGTCATATTATCGAAAAGACCGAACTGGCCTCAGTCGTTGCATCCCTACTTTCAAAATTCATTGTAGAAGACAAGAAACACCAACTTGCTTCGTTGACCACCTTAATATCATCGCTTGAATATATATCTAAAGTTGAGGTGTTTAATAACAATGATCTACTAATACACAGTAGTTCAGCTCTAACGCCTACCTATTACAAACAGGCCGACAGTTACAACATCAGTACCGGTGTCACTGAAAAAGTTGGACATGTTCGTGTTTACTTCAATAATGCTGCGGTTAAAAAACAACTCAATTTGGGCTCATTAATTCCTGATATCTCCTTATTTAATCAACATCAACAATATCGCTACATTTGGGAGCTCTATCGCCGTTTCAATTTTTTAGAACAAAAAATATATTTCACCGATCAAGAAAATAGCTATTTGCTAGCGCGCCCTACTCTGACTTTTTCACAACTCGATTCCCAACCATTGGCGATAATTAATCAAAACAAAATGAGTGGATTTATTGGTCATTACCTAGAAATTATCACTGAAAAGACTGGCATTAAATTTAAATACAGCCCAAGTAACAGCTGGGATGACATCCTAATGCAGTTTAGGAATAATCAGCTAGATCTCGTTCCTAGTGTTGTTAATTCAGCAACCGTAGCTGACATTGGCGTAACGACTAATCAATATGCCAATTTTCATTTTGCTATTGTTATGGCCAATGATGCATCTTATGTCGGTCATATTAACGATCTGACTGATAAAACTATCGCTCTTCCTAAAGGTTATACCTCTCACCAGTATGTCGCCTCCTTCTACCCTGAGGCAAATATTATTGAAACGACAGACATAAAACAAGCGTTGACCTTAGTCAGAAACGGCAGCGCCGATGCCTTTATCGGTCATTTAATGGTCGCTGCTTATCAATTGGAGAATGAGTTTTCCCAGTTAAAGATTGCAGGACTGCTTGAAGATGACTTTGGCCATCGAATGTTGTTAAGAAAAGATAATCAGATCTTAAAATCTATCATTAATAAAGTACTTAACTCTATTAGTACCAAACAGCATCAAGCCATACGTAATCAATGGTTTCAGCGTAAAATTAATACAGCAACAGATTACGGGGTAATTTATAGGTTAGTCGCTATATTCGGCTTGATTTTAGGTTTAATATTCTATATTTATAACAAGTTAGCACGAGCCAAACGTTTAGTTGAACAAAGTAACACCGAACTCGAACAATCAATTATCGACTTGAATCAAGCCCAGCAAAAACTAATCGAATCCGAAAAAATGGCTAGTCTCGGTGGTTTAGTCGCTGGCATTGCACATGAAATAAACACCCCCGTTGGTATTGGATTAACGGCAATGAGCCATTTTGTTGGTATTACTAATGAGCTGCAAAGTAAATACCGCGATAAAAAGCTATCACAACAAGATTTCGACAATTACTTGCTTAACTCAGTTGACGCAGCCGAGATTGTTAATCGCAATTTAGAACGTACCGCCGAATTAGTGAAGAGCTTTAAGTTAATTTCTGTCGATCAAAGCTCTGATGAACAACGTACTTTTAATGTTAATAATTACGTTCATGAAATTTTAATTAGTATAAATCACGTTTTGAAAAAATCGAATCTTGATATAAGAGTACATTGTGATGAAGAACTCACCATTAAATCATTCCCTGGTGCGCTATCACAGATTATTTCAAACCTACTGATTAACTCAACCATTCATGGCTTTCCCGACAATCAGCGGGGCACCGTTGATATTGTCATAACCTGCGATGACGGTGTGATAAAGTTGATTTATCGCGACGATGGTATCGGCATTAAAGCGCAGGATCTCACGAGAATATTTGAACCCTTTTTCACCACTAATCGTGAAAAAGGCGGTAGCGGCTTAGGTCTTAATATTATTTATAATATTGTCACCACGCGATTAGGTGGCACAATCAATTGTGTAAGTACGCCAGAGCGCGGCGTTGAATTTAATATTAAATTTACGCCATGATAACTAAACTATTATCTCAAGGTTAATGCTAGCTGAACTTCGTTAACTTTTGCTATACTCGCGGCAACAATTTTTTAAACTCCCCTAATTCGAGGCAATGACATGCAACAGCCACTTCTAAAGCAACCACCTCAGTTCGGTGCTCTAAATGATGCACTTTTAACAACGGTGAAACTTAGCGCTGCGCTTTTGCTATTAATAAACACCAATTATGCCCAAGCTGAGCTCAAAATTAGTGGCTTTGGCCGCTTAATTGGCGGGATTTCGCAACATGATAATCCTTATGTTCAAGAATATGGCAACGATGCAACGTTCAAAGCCCACAGCCTTATTGCTTTGCAAGCGGACTGGCAATTTAGCGATCAATGGTCATTAACCTCGCAACTTATTGGACGTCTTAACGACAAAGAAGATTCAGGGCTTGAGTGGCTTTATTTAAGTTATCGGCCTAATGCGAGCACACACGTTAAATTTGGCCAATTACGCACACCATTTTTTAATTATAGCGATGTACTCGATGTCGGTTATGCCTACCATTGGCTGGTGCCACCAACTGAAGTATATGCGTCGCATATTTTCAGACACTATGATGGCATTAGTATCATCAAAAGCTTTGATCACAACCAGGCCACGACATCAGTTGAAGCATACATAGGCAGTTTTAAAGGAGCGGTAGTTCAAGACAACCAGCTCAATGATTTGGACTTTGATTATCTGGGTGGCTTTTCGGTAGCAACAACCATTAATAATTTAACAATACGCGCAGCGCTAAATGCAGGTGAACTAGCTAGTTCGCAACCTCGCGATAAACCGTCACTAGATCAATTACGACAGTTGTTTGCCAGTAAAAGTCGTGAATCTATTATTGATGATACTAATTTTAATGGTTCTTTTACCTTTAGTCAGCTTGGTTTTAGTTATGATAACTTCGACTATTTTATCAAAGGTGAATGGACCAGATTTGACCACGACTTTGATTTAACGGCAACTACCACCAGTATTTATCTCAGCGCTGGTTATCAGTATAATGATGTGTTGTTACATATAACTCATGGCAGGCGGCGCGACAAACTGAGCAATATGCCTAACGAATTACCAACTACGGCTGAATTTGCGACATTAAGACATGTCTATCAAAGTTTAATCGATGATCGTGTATCTAATAATAGCTACAGCATGACCCTAGGAATGCGCTGGGATTTTTCGGTAAATATGGCATTTAAAGTCGACTTAACCCGAATAAATTATCAGCGCCAGACCCCCATGCCAGCCACTAATGATTCTGTACTTGTTATGGGTCTAGAGTGGGTATTTTAATGACTCACCTTCGTTACATTACCTTAACCTTTGCCTTATTATTTTGGCCGATAGCGATTTTCGCCCAACACTTGAGCGAAGAAGACATATTAGTCGTGACCAGTGTACAATCAGCTGACTTGAGTTTATTGCAGATTAAAAAGACTTACCTTGGTATGAATAGCTCAGGTTTAGCTAATAAACATGCTGTGACTCTGCCCCATGGTAATAAAACCAGACAATTATTCCACGTTAAAGTGATTGGTTTATCAGAAGCTAGAGTGCGAACTTTTTGGGCCCAAATGCAGTTTTCAGGCCGCGGCAAGTCACCGGTAGAATTACCAACAGTGGCGCTGGTTATTGAATATTTAATAACTCACCCAAACAGCATTGGTTATTTACCGGCGACAACGTTATTACCGCAACAACTAAAAGTTATTTACCCGGTACACTTATATTAAGATTACGTTCGAATGAATGCGCCAGATGAATAGATTCAATGGTTGCCGCAACTTGATCAAAAGGTACTGGCGGCGAAAAGTAATACCCTTGGATCTGCTCGCAGCCACGTTCGGCTAGATACTGGTATTGTTCTTTGGTTTCAACTCCTTCAGCACAAACTTTTAGTTTTAGATTTTTCGCTAAACTGATAATAGCGTCAACAATCATCCGCTCTTGCTCAGACTCAAACATCTTTTTCACAAACTGCTGGTCAATCTTTAAAGTATGAGCCTTTATTTTAGTTAAGTAACTTAATGATGAGTAACCAGTGCCAAAGTCGTCCAGTGCTATATCACATTTGAGCTGGGCTATTTGCTTAAAAAACTCCTCAGCAGAAACAAAATTTTCAATATAAGCCGACTCTGTCACTTCAAATTCAACATGCCCATTCATTGTTTGATGTTGTTGCATCAAGGTTCGTATAAAATCTACAAAGCCATATTTTGTAATATCATGAGCCGAAATGTTAAACGAGCAAACTAGGTTAAAATTATGCTGCTGATTAAGCATCGCAATTTGTTCAAAACCGCGTGATAGTACCCAACGGCTAATATCATGAACCTTGCCAGATTGTTCTGCAATTGGAATAAACTCGGCCGGAGAGATGAAACCATCAAAACTACTATGCCAGCGAATGAGGGCTTCAAGTCCAATGACACCGTCACGTGGGCATATTTTTGGTTGGTAAAACAGTTCAAATTCATTGCCAACCACCGCCTGCTCAAGCGCGTTAACAATATTTAGCCTACGGTGCTGATTAGATTGCATTTCATCGTGATAAATAGCATAGCAACCACGCCCAGAATCTTTAGCGCGATACATAGCCAAGTCCGCATTGCTAATTAGTGCGTCGCTGTCAATTCTATCGCCATCACTAAAGGCTATACCGATACTAAGGCCTGAGCCAACCTGCCATTGATCTATAGGGAAAATAGCCTTAAACTGCTTAAGAATTCGCTCGGCAACCGCAACCGCTTGAATATCTTCATTTAAGCCAGTCGCTACGATTACAAATTCATCGCCTCCAAGACGAGCTAAGATATCGCAATCTCGCAGTTGCTGTCGTAACCTTACTGCAACAGCATGCAATAATAAATCACCCGCATGGTGTCCTAATGTATCGTTAACGGTTTTAAAATCATCGAGATCAATAAACATTACCGCCAGTTCCGTTTTATCACGACCTAATCGAGTTAATTCTTGCTTAAGCAATTCCTGAAATAATTTACGGTTAGGCAGTTTGGTTAACTGGTCATAATTGGCCAAGTATTCTAAGCTTTTCTGTTGTTTTTCCAGCGCATGGTTATGTGCGATGTTTTGGCTATTTTGCTGATCAATGGTACTTAACATTTGATTGAAATTGCGCCCTAATTGCGCCACTTCATCGTCACCTTTGTCATTGAATCGTAAACGGTAGTCCGATGTTTGTCGTACTTTGTCGACTATTTGACTCAAACTGAGTAAAGGTTTAATTAAACCGGTTTGCAACCAATGCACTAAAATAAAGGTCAGGATTAATACCACTATCACTAGCGGAATTAACTGATTATAAAACTTAATCTTGCTAGCGTTTAATTGCTCAGTAAAATCTAATACGACAACCAAATAACCAAGTTTAAGTTTTTCATCACTAATCAGCGTAATTGCGGTAGTTTGGTTATTCTGATTGACGACACTGGGGATTAAATCTTTGCTAGTGAATGTTTGTGGTAAGACAGCATCTACCTTAAATACTAATGGGTTTATAAATTGAGCAACCAGCCTAGAATTCCGATCATAAACTTGGGTTGATTGGATCTGTCGGTAACGTTCAAATTTTAACAGATTACTAGTAATTGCTAATTCATCGGGGGTATCTAACGTAAGATGATGCAGCAGATCTTCTGCCGTATTTTGACTCAACGCGATTAAATCTGCGGTTGAGTTCAATTTTACTAACCGCGCATGCTCATGCATAGTCAAAGTAACAATTGCGATGGCACAAGCGCTGATCACACCAAAAGTAATTGCAAATAACTTATTTTTAAAACTCAGTTTAACCATTAATCGGCGTTCCTACTTTACTCAAACTCTAACATCATATTATAGCATAGCTGGACGTAGCGACTTGTTCACAGCTTAGGCTAATGATATTCTCAATGAGGTAAACACAGGTAATTGGTATAAAAATATTTCATCCATTTTAATTTCATACCAATTGTATATAGGTAATAACTGTTGATACTGCATCGTTAACAGTTAGTGATTTTTGTTACTAAATTTGGAGGTCGCTAGCTTACGCCCCCCTAATAACGACTAAAATTTAGCTTGCAGTTCTTGCCAGCATGCCTGCACTAATAACCGGTCAGGCTGAGCTAATTCATTACTCGAATACGCTTTGTCCAAGCTTTGTTCCATTTGCGCTAAAAATTGCTCAAAACTGTGCATGTTCTGTAAACAACCTTGCAAAATCAGATCAAGGTGCCCTTGCAGGTAACCGCTAGCAAATAGTTGATCGTCTGTGCCTTGTGCCACAATGTCGCCAATAAAATCATTAATTGTAATTTCAGCTTGTTCTAACTGCATTAAGCTATCCTCTCTGGGTTTTGTATTTGATACATTACGTAATCGTTGTAACCTGTGGTTATTTTTATGTAGCCGGCCAATTCATTGTCCAGTTCACTGTCACCGGTGTCTGCAATTAGCGGTCTATTATTGAGCGCCTCAAGCTTGGTTTTAGTGGCAATAATAATGATATTGTCACGCCCTACAGCTCGGATCACCGCTGGACTAAGTTGCTGATTGCCTCGGCCAAAAATATGGCCTTGGCCGCCAATGAGGGTGATCACCAATTTAACTTCATCATGGCGTGCAATATGCTCAAGCAACTGAGCTTCAGTAACATCAGCGGCAACTAGTGCCTGTTCATGCACCAAATCAACGCCCAGTAAGGTATTTTCTAGCCCTAAATCTGTCATCAAGAATTGTGTTGTTGAGCCAGACCCAATCACAAATAATTGATCTTCCATCTGATTAATAACATCGGCGGCGATATCGGCCAACACCAATTCATCAGACTCTTTGCCGCCCATTTTAACCGCTTGCATGTACCTTAGCTCTGCTGGCACTTGCATTTCGCCGTAACGCCGTGCCTTAACTTGGCCCTGACGAAACAAGCTTTCGTCAATGTCCATAACATCGGCGTCCATTAAGGTCACCAGTTGATTGCTAATAAGCAGTTCAAGAATTTTTCCCGCCGCGACAGGCGTCACCGCATAAACACTGGAATGAATTTTAACCCCGGCCGGAATACCAAGTACTGGGAAGTCATCGCCTACCGCACTGTAGATATTGCGCGCCGTGCCATCTCCCCCGACAAACACTAAGACATCAACACCATGCGCTTTAATTGCACGCGCTGCATTAATGGTGTCTTGGGCACTGGAATCAAGTAACTCAACGGGCGAGTTCTCGCCATCACAATTGGTCACAACTTGATGATTAAAGCCCAAATCTTGACACAAATTTTGCCCCATAAAATTTGGCGCAGTGATCACTGTTAGTGAGTCAAAATATGGCTGTAAAATTTTGAGCGCCGATCTCGCACGCTCATTAGCCTTAGCACTAGCGCCTCGCTCAAGGGCAAGTTGCGCAACATCATCACTGCCTTTGAGCGCGACCGAGCCGCCTAATCCGGCAACCGGATTAATAATAAGACCTATGGTTAAACTCATACATTCTCCAAAAGCACAGGCTTCATATTCGGGTAATCAAAACAACTGGCGCTAAGCCCTGCACTGCCATAAAAATCGGCAAGGGCGTCAAGCAGCATAGTTGTACGAGCATTAAAACCCTCGTTTATTAATTGCATTACTTTAAGGTGAACTTGCTGCTGAAATTTAGCACGGTCACTTTGCCAGCCATCGAGGTTATCGCTGCTGACATTAAATTTAAAACCACAGCTAACCGCTAATGCCCACTCAATAGCTTGGGGGGTTATTTCTACCTGCTCAAACTGTAACTGAGTGGCTTGATCACGACCATCAGGACAATACCAATAGCCAAAATCTTCAAGCAAACGCCGCGCTGGCCCTGCGACTAACCAATGCGATATTTCATGTAACGCGCTGGCAAAATAACCGTGAGCAAACACAATGTTATGATGGGGCTGGTTAATTGTTGCGGGCAGGTAAATGGGCTCATCGTTTCCTTTAACCAATTGAGTATTGTGTGACGCTAAAAAAGTGCGATTAAAAATAGCGATTAAGTCTTGATATTGATGTCGCATCTAGGCTTTTCCGTCAAGTACAGGCTGTGCTGAGGTAATTGGCGGCAATTGTATCAGGCATACGGTTACAAAGGCCAGTGCTGCGGTAAATGCAGCTGCTAACCATGTTTGAGTAGCTCCAAGCCCCTGTTGCCATAAGTAACCTGCGCCAAGTGCCCCGAGTGTACCGCCAATGCCAAAAGCAACCGACGCGTACAAAGCCTGTCCTCGACCACGATATTTACCTTTAAACCACTGGTGCAAAAACACCATCGAAGCAGCATGCGCTGAGCCAAAACTGGCTGCATGCAATAGTTGCGTAGCGCTTAACCACCAAATATCTTCAATAACCCACGGCATCAACGTCCAGCGCAACACGCTAAGTGACATGCTCAACAACAGTAATTGTTTGGCACCTAGCCATCGTATTAACGCAGCGCAGCAGCCAAAAATAACCACTTCGGCGCCAACACCTAGAGCAATTTGCAGCCCAGCGGTAGTTTCACTAAAGCCATGCTCACTTAAATACAGGACAAAGAAGTTATAATAAGGACCATGGCTGACCTGCAGTAATAAATTAGCGGTAAAAAACAGCAATACGTTACGTTGGCTTAAAAGTCGCCAGATAGATAACGTTTGCTCGTGGTGTTCGGGTTGTTCTTGATAGTTAATCGAAAAACAAGCGACAACCAGTAACAGCAATAAGGTCACTCCTAGTGGAATTATCCATTGCACTCCAAAGTGATCAAACAACATGCCTGCTAGCGTGACCACAACGATAAAACCTATGCTGCCCCACATTCTTATTTTGCTGTAATCTTGGGTATTTTTACCTAGTACTGCCAAGGTAATGACTTCAAGTTGCGGTAAAATCGCACTCCAAAATGACGCATATAAGCCAAGAATTAACGCCAGCCACCAATAACCACCTTGATAGAAAAAACCAAGGAACAGCACTAAAGAGCATAGCGAACCAATGCGTACTACCCGCATTCTCTCGCCACTGCGATCTGCGACTATCGCCCATAACGTAGGCATGACAATGCGAGTAGCCATAAACACAGCGAGTAACTCGCCAATTTCGGCAGAATTGAATCCTTGTTTACTGAGGTAAAGCCCCCAATAAGGAACAATCAGACCAAGTAAACCAAAGAAGAAAAAATAACAGCCAGCGAGCGTCGTGCGCTGACTGGCTGAGGTTAAGCTAACTGGCACCGACTACTTGTCTGCCATAGTATAAGCAGGTGTCGTTAAAGTTACATCGTAGTTTTGTGCACGGTGGCGCAGCAAATGATCCATCAGTGTAATTGCCATCATCGCTTCGGCAATAGGTACTGCACGTAACCCAACGCATGGATCGTGACGTCCTTTAGTCACCAACTCAATTTCAGTGCCATGTTTATCAACACTTGGTCCTGGTTTTGTAATGCTAGAAGTCGGTTTCATCGCTATGTGGGCGACAATAGGCTGGCCAGAAGAAATACCACCAAGCACGCCACCGGCATGATTAGATAAAAAACCATCGTTGGTCATTAAGTCACGATGCTCTGAGCCTTTTTGACTTACCACTTCAAAACCATCACCAATTTCAACGCCTTTAACCGCATTAATGCTCATCAGGCTATGTGCCAATTCGGCATCAAGTCTGTCGAAAATCGGCTCGCCTAGGCCAACTGGCACATTATGCGCTTCAACGGTAACCTTAGCGCCTATTGAATCACCTTCTTTTTTAAGATCACGGATCAACTGTTCCATCGCTTCTAATTTATCACTGTCAGGGCAAAAGAACGGGTTAGTTTCAATTAGGTCAAAATCAACTTTTTCAATTTTAACATCACCAATTTGAGATAAATAACCACGAACTTCAATGCCAAACTGTTGTTTTAAATACTTTTTAGCAACGGCGCCAGCAGCGACTCGCATTGCGGTTTCACGGGCTGAAGAACGTCCGCCACCACGGTAATCACGGATACCATATTTTTGTTGATAGGTGTAGTCAGCATGACCGGGACGAAACTGATCTTTAATGTTGCCGTAATCTTTAGAGCGTTGATCGCCATTTTCAATCAGCAAACCAATTGGAGTTCCGGTGGTTTTTCCTTCAAACACGCCTGACAATATTTTAACTTTGTCATCTTCACGACGTGCCGTAGTAAATTTTGAGGTACCAGGTTTACGGCGATCTAAATCGCCTTGCAGATCAGACTCACTCAGTTCGATGCCCGGAGGGCAACCATCAATGGTACAACCAAGCGCTACCCCATGACTCTCGCCAAAGGTTGTGATACTAAATAATTTACCAATACTATTACCTGACATGCATGTTCCTTAAAATTCTTACCAACAATTGGTTGTACCAATCTTTATTGTATTGCTAACAGAGCGGCCTTAAATAAATTGCTCGACTCTACCAGCTGTTGTTTCGTTAAAATGAAAACTCCGTGACCACCTTGGGTAAATTCAACCCAGTGGAAAGGAACTTCTGGAAATTGTGCTTCGACGTGAATTTGCGAGTTGCCCACTTCAACGACTAAGATACCGTTATCATTTAAACAATCGGTCGCATCGACTAAGATTCGTTTAACCAAATCTAGACCATCGTAACCTGCCGC